>JAEEGL016686564.1_pt1 | contig 33579 bp, 33 predicted proteins | sample 9134231 | NCBI WGS metagenome assembly JAEEGL01 (sample SAMN16246548, study PRJNA631951) | gut metagenome | biome: gut microbiome; feature: rumen; material: fiber-attached | host: Bos | place: Iran: Karaj | collected 2018-10 | reverse complement strand
GGGGAGCTCCCTCGTGTGTCCGATACGGCTTTCCGCAAGCACTACGAGAGGGCCCTCGCTCGGGCTGGCACCCGACCTCACACCATCCATGAGTGTCGTCACACCACAGCAACGGCCTTGGCCCTCGCTGGTGTCCAGCCTGCTATCATCTCGGCTGTAATGCGCCACAGCTCCTACGCCCAGACGATGCAGTATACGCACGTCGGACGAGCTGCAAAACTCGAAGCCGTTACATGCACGTTACATGCACCAACGGATTCGGAGTAACAAAAAAGCCCCAAAGTCTGGGGCTTTTCTTGTGTCATCTTGGTACCCGGTAGGGGAGTCGAACCCCTGTGAAAAATGCTCACGCGCTGGGGATTTTCTTGTGCGTGAGTATCGTTCACGGCTTTCCGTTACATGCAGGGTTACATGCACGGCTGTCACTCGTTGCGCTTGTCTGCCTCGTACCCGAGCCGCACCCACCTGCGGAAGGTGGATGCGGTGGTCACGTTGTACTTGTCTTTCCTGCGCTTGGCCTCGTCTATGATGTCCTTGTCCTTGTCGTTGTTTAGAGTTACTGCGAACTTGGTGTAGTTCTCTTGCCATTTGTATTTGTCGTTTGCCATGTGCTTGCCTCCTATCAGTACGGCAACAGGTTAATGTCGCCGCCGAACTCAAAGCGGATGCCCTCGTTGTACTTGAACAGCCGATAGGTCTTGTTCTTCCGAGCTGCCTTGTTCGGGCCGCGAACAACGTAGTTGTTCACCTTGTACGCAAGGCCATTGTCGTAGTCCACTACGTACACAGCCCCGAGACTGTCAACGAACAGGTCGGAGATGTCATCGACCATGACTCTGTTCTTGTTGTCTCTGATGCCACGAGTCACGACCTCTTTGCAGTCATCTGCGTACATGAGGTACACGGACTTGCGGCCGGTGTCCCAGGGTGGGCACATGTTGTCCGAGTAGTAGTAGTCTTCGTCGTCCTTGAGCCAGTCGTAGTAGCTCCCGTCTCTGTACGTGTACACGGCCGAACGGCGAGGCTTGTAGCTGTTGTTGCTGTAAATCATGCCGTCCGTCTCGGTGATGAAGTCGCCATAGTAGGCGATGGTTCCCTTCCCATCGAGGATGGCAATCTTGCTCTTTATTCTCTTGCCTATCTCTGCGAGCACCTGCTTGTCCGTGTAGAACTTCGGGTTCTGCTTGGCGAGAGGAGCCAGCTCGGTGGCGATGTACTCCATCGTGTCGCTGATGCCAGCTCGTGGCTCGATGGGGATGATGCCATTGTGGGCCACGCCCAGCTTGCACGCCTGCCGAATCTTGGTCAACGCATCCACGTTCTCGCTCACAGGGAACGGATGAGTGTTGCCGGGAATCACGCCGCCGTGCGTTGCGATGCGGAAGTGCATCACGAGTGCGGTGTCCGTTACATCCCCGAGGCTTTCAATGCGGCCGATGAAGCTCGTCCAGTCCATGTACCCCTTGTCGATGTACACCTTGCCGTCCCTTGCGTACATAATCCCTGCGCCATGAGGGTTGTTCGTCCACATGGTTTTGAGGGTCTTCTCGTCGGGCATTTTGACGCCCGCTCGCTTAATTGCTATCACACACATTCACCTCTACCTCCAATCTTACACTATTTCTTCCATGAATTTCAAGCACTTGCCGTTGTCTTTGTACGTGCTGAGGAAAACTTTTCGCCCCAGCTTGAGGAACTCGTCGTGCGGCTCGTACATGTCCAGGTACTTCTGCATGAGCTCCTCTGGTACGTCCGTGAAGTCGTCCTCGCCGAGACCCAGGATGAGGAACTTGCCGCAAACGATGTCGTATACGCGGCCGTCTTCGCCACGCAGCACCCTGTTCGCCTGCTTGCCCTTGAGCTTCGCCTCCTCGTCACAGACGAGGGCCACCATGTCCTCGAACGGGTACACCGCCTCGATGTAGCCGCCCACCTCTTTCTGCAAGGACTCGAGGCCACCCTCGATGTCCTTCACGTAACCCTTCTTGAAGGGTTCAACCACGATTGCTTTCATATCTATGCGCCTCCTTTCACACTATGACGAGCACCAGTGTTGCCCCGAACATGGGGTTGAAGTCAGGGTACATATCGACGATAGTCTTGTCTCCGTACTCTTCCACGATATACCCGGACGAGCAGGCAATCGCCAGCTCTTCGTCAATGCTTTCTGATACCACGTCAATCAGGCCGTGGTCTTTGCACAGGATGTCCTTCAGGTCTTTTACTTTCATGCTTTTCACCTCCTCTTGCCAAACGCTCTCTCATACACAGCCCACAGCGCGGCCAGGTCCTCGTCGAGCACCGCCGTTTTTGCGCTGGGGTACATTTGCGGCAAGCGGGCGATGACCTTGCGGAACCCGTCTTGCAACATCTCGTCCTTGGATTTTAACTGCTGACCACAGCGCCAGCAGTATGCCGCCTGCTCGTTGCTCGCCAGCGTCCCGCACTTGGGGCATTTGCGAAGCGGACGGGGAGCCGCCACGATGGGAACGACGACCTCGGTCTGGTCCTTACGTGCGGCCGAGCTCATGTCCACGGCCACGAGCAAGCCGTCCGTGCGCTTGTCTCCAGCCGCCTCGACCTCGATTAGCCCACGGCTTGACAGTCTGCCCATGCTCGACCTTGCGGACGAGTAGGTCATGCCGAGCTCTGCGGAGAATGAAGTCATGCGTATACGGGCGAACCCGTCGCTGTCCGCTTTCGCCCGAAGGGCGGTCAGCACCTGCTTGTCGATGTCACGTTTCTTTTCTTTGCTGATGTCCGGCATTTGCTTCACCTCCTTAATCGCCGATATAAAAGCTATCTTCCCAGTAGTTTCCGTCGGTGTCCACGTACAGGGTATAGTCGTAGTACGCCTACTGGCTGAGCTCAACGAACGTGAGCTTCTTCATGTACTCGCTGTACTTCTCACCCATGTGCGCCTTGTGGAACTCGGCCAAGTCCCTCGCCTTGCTCCATCCATCGTGACTCCTCATGCTCTCACCTCCTTGATGGTGTCGTCAACCTCCTCGTTGAGGAGGTCTACCCACCCCATGACCTCCTCGCACAGGGAGTCGAGCAAGTCGCTCGCGTCGAGTGCCTGCCCCCAAAGCTGGATGCTGTCGCCGGACTCCGGCTCGTAGCAGTCAATCTCGAACCCGGGACCGTACTCGCAGAGCCGGATAGTGAGCTCGAGTGTGCGGCTGGGCGGGGTGTCCTGCTCGCCCAAGATAAGACGAACCTCGTCAGCGACTTTAGGGTCGTCGAAGACGACGCCGTTGAGCCACTCCTCAACCTCGCCCCACGAACCCATCCGCATGGGGGTGACCATGCCATCGTAGGTGAAGCGCAGGTCGTCGTCGGTGCTGTCCGTGTCGATGTTATAACCTGCCGCCATCATGGCCCTAACGAGCCGAGCCTTGTGTAGCTTAGTCATGTGCTCACCCCCTCAGCTTGGCCTTTAGTTCGTCCAGTGTACCCTCAAAGAGGGTCGTGCCGTAGCAGGAGGAGCTGCCATCGTACACGCTCAGCTCCACCCGCAGCTCGCCTGCATGGCCGTAGTGCATCCGTGTGATGAGCGAGCCATCCCAGCTCTGTGCGCTCACCTTGATGCTGTCGAAGCCTCGGCGAGTCGCCTCCGTCCGTGCGCCGCCCGATACTGTGCCATAAAATTTGCTCATGTCTGTGTCTCCTTTCGTGTGTGTGCGCTCAGCCGAGACAGATTTCGGCGAAGCGGTTGATTAGTTCGGCGACGACTTCGTCGTGCCACGATTATCTTAGCCGCTTTATGATGTCAGCGAGCATCAGCAAGCATCCGGCCAGGATGACAATGCTAATTATAACTATCGCGCCTTCCATAGATTGCTCCTTTCGGCTGTGTGTATGTAGGGGGGGGTGAGGGGAGCAGGTGCGCTCCCCTCTGTGCCTGTCGCCTGTGCCTTAGGCGATGTTGCGCTTGCCGCAGTACTCGGCGAGCTCGGGCCACTTGCAGGTGTCAATCACCTCTGCCCAGGTGCAGGACTGAATCTGGGGAGTGGTGTGGCACTTGCAGTACTCCACGATGGTCTCGCAGAGTTCCACGGTGGCTCTGAGAGCGAGGGGGTTCAAGGTTCCCTTGAAGATGCGGAACTCGATGGTCGCCTCGTTGGTGAGGTTGAGGGAGTGGTAGCGGTCGCCCGACTCCTTGCAGGGCTTGTACTTCTCCAACAACTTCGTTGTGGAGTTCTCGCCGTTGGCGTTGAAGCCGCTGTACTTGCAGCAATACCCGTTCCGGGTATAGTCTCGCCGGGCGAACTTGATGAGCTGGCTCTCGAACTTGTCCATGAGGACAAGAATCTTGGCGCAGACCATGTCACGGGCACGCTCCGACTGCCCGAGGGCGGCACGGCTGACATGTACGTGGAGGCCAGCCTTTTCCGCGTCGTGGCTCTTGGCTCCTTCGGAGTCAAGGAGGGCGCACAGCTCGTCCACGTTGAAGCCTTTGATAAAGGCTTCTACGGTGGCAGGCTGGGTGATGACCTCGAAGCCGTTGTGCAGGGAGCCATCGTACTCGCAGGTGGCCAGGTTGCCCATGAGGGCGTCCACCTTGTCGCTGGTGCTGTCCGCATTGTAGTTGCGGAAGTCGTCCACCTCCAGCTCAACTCCTACGTTGAGCTGGCAGGTGGGGGTATACGCCCGAAGCCTGTTCTGGGTGCTGTCCCACTTGCGGAAGGTGAGGGTGCGGCGGTGAGATGCGTGGTAGTTGTGAATAGCCATAGTTTTGAAACTCCTTTCGGCGGTAGGTCGCCACCCGTTTTATGGGTGAGTTCTTTGGTGTGCGGTGAACTCAGGGAATGTCCGCTTGTCTGTGTCTGTGTTCTCCAGCCTATCCCAGTCTTCTTCATGTGCCTCAGCCGCATGGTCCTGAGTCTTTCGCTCAATCTCAGGAGGGCTTTGCTGTCTGTATGTTCTAAACTCGAGTTACTTACCCCTTTGCTTTCGCTCGGTTCCTTGAGGCTATAGCTCAAGTACAGTGCCTTCTCACCGCTTCCGCTTTAGTCCGTGGGTCACTGTTAGATTGTCAAGGTGCTTTGTCGCCGATTTTTTCGACCCGGCGGCGGCGGCCGGCTTTTGCTGGTTCTTTACTGCTGCTTAGTTTTTCTCACCCCCTTCTCTTTTCGTTTTCGTTGTTTCTTACGGGGCATAAAGAAGGCTAAGGGAGAAAGCCTGTAAAGGATTAGGAGGAAGATTCGAGGGAAATACGCAGTATTTACCGAGAATACTCTCCCCTTTACAGGGTTTCGGAATAAGCCTTAAAATGCCCCAGTAAGAAACAAACGGAAAGAGAAGGTAGGGAGAGAATTGCTAAGCAGTAAAGAACCAGTTTTCGTTTGATAATCTTCTTGGCTCTATCTCCTTACCTCCCTATAATCCCTCCGATGGTCCTTCCTCAGCCGCCGAAAAGTTCACAGTCTGTTCACAACTTTTGCGGCAAAACTTGACACTACGTCTTTGACGTAGTAGGCTATAATCGCTCCGAGAAGCAGAGCAAACAAAGCCCAAGAAAATATATTCCTTACGGAATATAATTTCTGGGCTTTTTCCATTTCGCCAGAGAGGAGGTCGCCAATGAAAACGAAAGATACTTTGTTCAATAATCCCCAAGAACTACAAGACAAAGTAGATGCTTATTTCAAGCACTGTGAAGACTCCAAAAGAGTCTACGAACTCCGCAACGGAGATATTAAAATTCGCCAGGAATTCCCCAGTATGGCTGGCTTAACAGTTTGGCTCGGTTGTTCAAGAGATACCCTGTATTCTTATATCAACCTGGAAGATAAGGCTTCGCAGGATGAGGAAGTTACTAAACAAATATCCGACACGCTTCTCAACGCAAGAGAACGGATAAAGAAGTCCCTTGTACAGGCTTCTATGTCTGGAGATGCTGATAGTCGAATAGCTGGTATGCTCTTAACGGCTATGGGAGAGACTACTCCAGAGAACTCCACCACAGTCAATGTGGTTATACAAGGGGATTCAGACGCTTACTCAGTGTAGCGTTTATGCAGACTATACGGCAGTATGAGCCGAGTATGCAGCCATTATACACTATACTGTTCGTTAAATACGTCTTTAGCGAATAGTTGTTTCTCTTAGTATATTTATTATATATACTACTGGGGGGGTCGATTTTTCAAATTTGTTTCCCTTTGGGAAACAAAAACCCGGACTGGTGCCATACGCGGGGGCTAAGAAAAAGAATACCTACATACCGACAGAGTGGCACAATGAGGAGTCGAAGCGATATGGTAGCAAATAAACATTACAACCAATTCACGGGGCCTGGGCAAGAGCCTACTGTAGACGACGAGGGGCTGGGGCGCTCCGAGCCACGCGGCCGGAAGAAGAAAGTTGGGGAGGGCTCGGTTTTCGTCCAGAAGGGCGAGAGGGTCAGCGACGCACGCTGGTACGGCGTGGGCGATGACTACGGGCTTGCGCGGCTCGGCATGGACGGGGCCCGGGCCCAGCTCACCCAGAACCAGCTCCAGTATCTCCGCAACAAGGAGGCCCAGCGCATCTTGAGCGAGCTCCCCGACGAGACGAAGATGCAGGTGCTCGCGGCCTTTGTCAAGAACAACGCTATGAAGCAGGCGCAGAACGTGGCGGCGAAGATGCCCGGGGCTGTTGGCCTCGGCTTCAACCGACAGTAAACAATAACATCAGCAGAAGGGGAGATATACCACATGGCAATCATTGACGAATACAAGCAGGCAATCCAGGACGTGATGGACGGGCGGGCCCCCGAACCTCCGAAGCCCTCGGAGTTCCCGGACACCGACGACAAGCTGGCGAATTTCTGGGCGGCGGCGGCCGCGCTCGACATGGCTGGCGCCCCACTACCCTCCGTTTCTTCTGCCGACAACGGCAAAGTCCTTGCGGTCAAGAACGGGGCGTGGGCGGCAAGCGAGCAGGGGAAAAAATTCATCGTCACCCTTACCCCCACTTCCGAAGACTACTCCGGCACTATGGACAAGACGGTTGCGGAAATCAATGCGGCTTACGAAGCGGGGATGGAGATATGGTTTTCCCTTGAGATTTCCGGGGCAAGCTCGTTTGAGTTCAAATGCGATACTGTGGGGAGAGCTTCGGGGCATAATTACCCGTCGTTTAATGGTGTAATGTATTATGCCAATGCACTTGTGCTCGTCAAGACATTGACAACCAATAATGGCACGAAGAAGACCTACTCCACCTCCGTCTACTCCCTCACCCCCGCAAGCTGAAAGGAGAACAGGGAATTATGACCCCCCAGTACAGAATTGAACAGTACCTAAACGCCATCAGCGCGGCGTACCTGGGGGACAGCCCTCTGCCAGAGTACCCCTCTGAGCCTGTCTGGCGCATTGAGCAGTTTCTTGCGGCCATTCTCAGCGCGGTCAAGGGGGACAGCCCTGTCATGGCGTGCCCCGAGCCTGTGTGGCACATCGAAGAGTTCGCTCGCGCCATCTACGATGCGCTGACCGGGGCGAGCCCTGCGTGGCCTTGTCCGACTGCTACGAACAACATTGAGGCTATTCTCCACGCCATTTACAAGGTGGTCGTTGACGGAACCGAGACCGACGGCATCGCTGCCTCGTGGGACATTGAGCGGTGGCTCCTTGATTCCTACGATGCGGCGAAGCAGGGCGGCGGCACCGAGACCACCTTGTCCGGCAACCTGCCCCTGGTGCTCGCCAACGCCATCTCACACGCCATTGTGAGCCTTACCCGTTACGGCCTGTGCGCGCAAGCCTCCACGCCTGCGCCAAATGCTCCTGTTGACATCATGTGCAACAACGGTACGCTCAAATGGGATAGCGTCAATCAGCGTGTATACGCGGACGGAACTCCCGAAGTGCTGACGGTGGGCGGGAAAAACCTGCTGAACGCCGCCACGAACATCACAGGTTACTATATTTCGTCAAGCGGTAGCATATCCGCAGGTAGCGATTCACAGTACACCGACCTTGTCCCTGTCACCGCCGGAGAGACATATGTGTGCTCTCTTATCACGCAAAGAACGGCAAACGGAACCAACAGATTGCATGGGTATGATTCTAATGGCGACTGGGTCCAGCAACTTGCGTATGCTCAGGGGAATATTGGACAGGGCAAACTATTTTCAATGTCGGCAACAATTCCGGCTGGTGTAGAGTATGTCCGCTTGTCGTATGGACAAAACGACGAAAACGCCATGATTATTTGCGCAAAGCCCTATATGCTCGACTTCTATGAAACAAAGTCCTATAGCGGTACGCCATACATAGAGGCAATCACAAAAATACAGTCCCCATACACGGGCAATAATCGCCCCGGCCTTTTGTTTGACGTAACGCCTGGAACAAGTTATATGATTGTCGATGATTGTAAACGAAACAACACAAAAGTCGCGGATGGCGTTGTATATGTCAGTTTTTACAGGAGCATAGAAGATGCAACAAACCGTAATAACGCATTGAGCAATACGACTGGCCGCGTGTTTACTGCCCCAGCAGAAGCGGGTATTGCCGTGGTTAACTACAATGCAGGCTCGGGGACAGAGTATTCGTACACATTCAGCTATGCCGCAATTATTTCGTCGGAATACGCTCCCTACGTATCCACACAGACCGCATCCGTTCCGATGCTACTGTCCGTGGGTGATGTTAAGGACGAGGTGGAACTGATAAGAGGCCCTGCAACAAGGCGATGCGCCGCTTGCTTATATGACGGAACGCAGCCCGTCGGGGACGTGTTCATGTCAACTACGGGCGGCAAGGATATAGGCTCAATCATCGTTTACCCGCTTGCTACGCCTTTTACCGAGCAGACAACGGAACACCATCTCAATGCTATTGAGGGTACAACAATCGTGGACGCTACCGCAAAAGTTGGGCCTCTGTCGGCAGAAGTCAAGTATGTGGCGGCATCGGCGCAGGAGGTGCTGTCTAAACTGTTGGGGATGAAGGTCACGAAGAAGGACATCTCTACGCAGAACGCAGAGGAAATGATTGACATTATCACCGGGGAGGATAAGAGATGATTACTATTGAACACGCAAGGCATCTCCGAGCCATGATAGAAAAAGCGGCGAACAGTCTCACGGACAACGAGGCGCTGCAAGCTGTCGAGCTGTTCCAGGAGTGGGCGGTTGGCAAGGCGTACAGCGTGGACGAGCGTGTGAAGTACAATGCCGTCCTGTACAAGGTCCTGCAAGCGCACACCTCACAGGCTGACTGGACGCCCGACGTGGCCGTCTCGCTTTTTGCCAAGGTGCTCAATCCCGACCCCGGCGAAATCCCCGAATGGGAGCAACCAGGTTCCACGAACCCGTACATGAAGGGAGATAAGGTCCGGCACAACGAGAAGGTATGGGTCTCAGACATTGACAACAACGTGTGGGAACCGGGCGTCTACGGATGGAGTGAGGTTTAATGGCAAAGAAAGCTCTCGTTCTTGAGGGCGTGCCCAATCCGAAGCAAGACCAGTTCTTGCGGGCCGTTGCCCCGCGCATAGCGTATGGCGGTGCCCGGGGCGGCGGCAAAAGCTGGGTTCTTCGGCGCAAGTTCATCCTGCTTGCCCTTCGGTACAATGGGCTCAAGCTCCTGTTGTTGCGCCGCACCCTCGCCGAGCTGGACGGCAACCACACGCAGCCGTTGCTCAAGGAGCTCAACGGGTTTGCGAAGTACCTCAAGGAGACCAAGACATTCACCTTCCCGAACGGCTCTACCATCAAGCTGGGCTACTGCGACACGGACAACGACGTGTACCAGTATCAGGGGCAGGAGTACGACGTGATTGGCTTCGAGGAGGCCACGGCGTTCACGGAGTGGATGCTCACGTACATCGCCACATCCTGCCGCTCCACGAGGACCGATTTCAGCCCTCGCATCTACTACACCTGTAACCCGGGCGGCCCGGGCCATGACTACATAAAGCGTCTCTTCATCGACCGTCAGTACGAGAACGGTGAGAACCCAGACGATTATGTGTTCATCCAGGCCAAGGTCACGGACAACACCGTCCTCATGGAGACCAACCCCGGTTACATAAAGACGTTGGAGGCGCTACCCGAGCACCTCCGCAAGGCGTACCTGGACGGCCGATGGGACACGGTGGAGGGCCAATACTTCACCGAGTTCGACCCGGACACCCACGTCTGTGCGCCGTTCACTATCCCCCGGGACTGGCGGCGGTTCCGCTCAATCGACTGGGGCTTCAACGACCCGTGCGCCGTGTACTGGTATGCGGTGGCTCCCGATTCGCACATCTATGTGTACAGGGAGGTTTATCAAAACCAGACGGCGGCCTCAGAGATGGCGAAGCTCATCAAAAAGCGGAGCGTCGCCTTTGACGAGAATGGGAACCAGTTCACCGAGCACATCACGTACACCGTGGCATCGCCAGATATGTGGCAGAAGCGCGGCGTCAAGGACGCGATGGGCGGCGAGACTATTGCCGATACGTTCATCATGAACGGCGTCCCCATCATCAAGGCCGACAACGACCGCATGAACGGCTGGATGCGGGTGCGTGAGAATCTGGCGGTGGCCCCGGACGGGCGACCATATGTCCAGATATTCTCGACCTGCCGCAACCTCATTCGGACGTTGCCCCTGCTCGCTTACGACAAGCACGACCACGAGGACGTGGGCGACAACCAAGAAGACCACGCCGCAGAGTCCCTGCGCTACGGGCTCATGACAAGGCCGAGCCCAGCGAAGCGAAAGCAAGAAGAAATCAAACGCCGAATGGCAATCGACCCACTGACCCCCCTCCCCCGTAACAAAGGCGAAGGGGGATTTTTTTATGCCTAACGAGGAGGCACACGGATGAAAAAGCAGAAGAAAGACGAAGCTCAGCAAGAGGCCCTCATCCCGTTCACCGGGATGGAGAAAATCTATTGCAGGCTCGGCTGTGAGCACAAGCCCGGAGACCCGGGCGACACCGAGTTCATCGGGGCCATCTACGGCCTCTTTGAGGAGTATCGGGAGACCTACTACAAGGACGAGTGGGAGCGGCTCGACGACAACGTGACCATCTACGAGGGAACGTACTGGGGCGAGAACGACGCCGAGGTTGTGCGAGGCGACCGCAAGCCTCGTATGTCCACGCCCATGATTACGTCCTGTATCGAGAACATCAAGGCCGACCTTGCCGACGAACTGCCCGAGGCGGTCATCATGCCCGATGCCGCTGGCGACGCTCCTATGGTTACGGCCAAAGTCCTCACGAAAGTCGTGGAGCAGGAGCTCGACGCCTGCGACTGGGAGGGCGAGTACATGAAGGGCGTGCAGGACTTCCTGCAAGATGGCTGGTGCGTCTTTGAGGCAGGCCACGACCCGCTGATGAACAACGGGCTGGGCGGTGCTTTCATTCACCACATCATGAACAAGAACTTCATGTGCGACCCGCAGACCCCCAACTTGCAGGACGGGCGTGCGTGCTTCGTCCTCGACATCAAGCCGTGGGACTGGTTCAAACAGCACTATCCCGACATCTACCCGTTCATGACAGCCGACGAGGGGCTCATCGAGGCCGACCGCATCGAGAGCACCACGACCCCGTATAGGGCGAAGTCGCTCCGTGTGCTCGAGATGTGGGTCAAGGAGTACGACCCCGAGGACGGGACCGCTGCCGTTCACTTCGTCCGTGTGGCAGGCCACCAGGTCATCGATGACTCCAAGCTCACCTACGAGCGCGGCTACTACGAGCACGGGCTTTTCCCCTTCCGCATCTGCACCCTGTACCCGCAGAAGGGCTCTGCGCTGGGCCTCGGCATCTGCGACCTGTTCAAGGACACGCAGCGATACGCCGACAAGCTTAACGCGATTCTACTCGAGAACGCGCTGAGGGCCCGGACGCCTCGGCTGTTCATCCAGGAGGGGCTGGTTGACATTGAGGATGTACGGGACTTTACCCGTGAGGCCATTGAGGTACAGGGCAACCTTGAGGCCGCTGTGAAGTGGATGGACACCCAGCCCCTCCCCTCGTACCTCATGAACTTCGTCCAGCAGATGCAGCAGAGCATCAAGAACGAGGCAGGCTCCAACGACCAGTCCAGAGGCCAGACCGCTGGCGGCGTGACCGCTGCCTCGGCCATCACCGCCCTCCAGGACATGAGTACAAAGCGCAGCCGTATGGAGGCGCGAGAGCTCCAGCGCGGGTTCAAAGAGTGCGTGCGGATGATGATTGAGATTATGCGGGAGAAAGACATCGTCCCCCGGGAAATCGTCGTCACCATCGCAGGGCAGCCCGCGCCACTTCCGTTCGATTCCCGGAGCCTGTTCCGTGAAGACATCAACGGCAAGCGCGTTCCCATCGAAGCACTCATCACCATCAAGACAAGCAGGCAGACCCGGTTCTCTCGCATGGCGCACAACGAGCTGGTCTTACAGTTCGTGCAGATGTTCCAGGGCACGGCCGACCCCCTCATCATGATGGAGGCCCTCGAGATGGACGACAAGGAGCAGATTCTCGACCAGGTCCGCAAGGCCCAACACGGCGGGATGCTCCAGCTCCAGCAACAGAACGCACAGCTCACGCAACAGGTACAGGCGATGGGCGAGGAGATTAAACAGTACCAGAGTGCCATGAGCAAAATTCAGCAGAGCATGACGGGCGGGGGAGAGCCCCCTGCCCCCACGCAGGCACCCGCCCCAGAGTTCGACCCAGCCGCACTCGCGCAGAGCATCGGCTGATTCGATAAACTAAATCGGTGCCGCCGACCGTAACGGGCGAAAGAAAGGATTTTATGCCCGACTTTGAAACCAACACCCCGGTCGAAAATGTTGACCCCAACGCTGTTCCTGTGGCCGACGCACAGGAAGAACCCGTTGAGGAAGTAGTCGTTACTGCGGGGGATAACCCCCCTGCGGAAACTGGGAACGCGAACACGGTCGTTAATCCTACGCCTGCCGACGAGGCGAAACCGCAGACCCAGAAAGACATTGACAGAGCGTTTGGCCAGCGTCTCGCACAGGAGCGCAAGAAGTACGAGCAGTCCCCCGAGTGGATGCTCGGCTCCATGTACCTTGACGAAAGGGCCAAGCGTGACGGCATAAGCAGAGCCGAAGCGTACCAGCGCATCCAGCAGGAACAGCTTGACGCACGGGCTGATGCCTACGCCAGGAACCCGAAGCAGTTTTATAGCGACCTGCTTTCCGGGAACGTACAAACCCCACAGAGACCCGCCTATTCCCCGGAGTCCGTGCCCCTGTCCCAGGTATCGCCCGAGACCCAGGCACAGCGTGTTGGTGCAGAACTCGCTAACATGTACCAGAACGGCCAGCTACCCGAGGGCTTCGATATTCGTTCGAGCCTCGACCAGGACACCTACAACAACATCGTTGAGTACGGTGCCAAAGCGGCCATGCGTATATGGGCGGCCGAGCACGGCCCTGCGCAGGAACTTGCTCGCAGGCAATCCGGCCCGGCACCAATGCGGCCTACCTCCTCTAACAAGCAGAGCGGCCCGACCGACTTCTCGCAGATGTCCACGGAGGACTTCTTCAAGAAACGGGCCGAGATTCAGAAAGCACTCCTTGACGGGAAGAAGGTACGTCTCTCCTAAATTTCAAAACACAAAGGAGAATTGAACAATGTCCGTTCAGACTACCGTCAACACCGCCGCACCGACCACGTACCTCAACAAGACGTACTACGACCGCACCCTGCTCGAGTGGGCCAAGGCTCAGCTCGTGTATGCTCAGTTCGGTCAGAAGCGGCCCATCCCCCGCAACAACGGCACGAACGTGGAGTTCCGTCGTTGGACCCTGTTCACCCCCGACAAAGTGACCCAGAAGCTCACTGAGGGCGTGACCCCCTCCAGCCAGTCCCTCGGCCAGACCAAGGTTGAGGCCACCATCGCCCAGTACGGTGCGTATGTGGAAATCTCCGACCTGCTCGACCTGACCGCATATGACCCCGTCATCAATGACAGCGCGGAGCTCCTGGGCGAACAGCTCGGTATCGTCGTGGACAACGTCACCCGTGACGCCATGATTGCCGACGCCTCCGACCAGTACGCTGGCGGCGCGGCCAACCAGAACAGCGTCGCCGCCACTTCCTACCTCACCGTGGACGAAATCCGCAAGGCCGTTCGCACCTTGAAGAACAACAAGGCTCGTCGGTTCAGCGGCAACGGCCGCAGCGGCCACTTCGTCTGTATCGTGGACCCCTACGCCACCTACGACCTCCAGAGCGATTCCCTCTGGCAGGACGTTAGCAAGTACAGCAACGCCGAGCAGATTTACTCTGGCGAAATCGGCAGGCTGTTCGGCGTCGTGTTCGTGGAGACCACCGAGGGCAAGATTGACGCCCAGAGCGTCCTGAACGCCGTCAACGCGAACACCAGCTCCAGCGCCACCTTCGTGCTGAAGAATGACCCCACCGATGCTGAGGTTGCCTACCTGTCCACTGGCGGCAACAAAATCATGATTGGCTCCAACGAGTACACGCTGGCCGCCACTGGCAGTTACACGCCTGCCACCAAGACGGTCAAGCTGTCTGCGGCCGCCTCTCTGACCGCCAACGCCATCGTCTACTCCCTGGACTGCGGTGCGGTGGATGCCTCTACCAAGGCTGGCGTCACCCTGCACAACTCCCTCATCTTCGGCGCAGACGCCTACGGTGTCATCGACGTGGCTGGCTCTGGCACGCTCCAGACCATCATCAAGCCCCGTGGCTCCGCTGGCACGGCTGACCCCCTCGACCAGCGTTCCACTGTTGGCGGGAAGGTCATGGGCTACACCGCCAAGGTGCTGAACTCCCTGTGGATTATCAACATCCACCATGCGGCTCACGCCTAAGCAACTCTAACAACTCTCAGACCCGGAGGGGAGGAGAGGTTCGCCTCCTCCTCTCCTCCCCTATTTTATTATCACAAGGAGGCTATGTGAAAAGATGGCAACGACTAAGAAGACCCCGGCCAAGAAAGCGGCCACCCCTAAGAAAGCACCCGCGCCCAAGAAGCCCGTTGTGGAAGAGTCTGCTGAGCAGCTCTCCCTCCCCAATGCCCCTGAGCCCGTGGTGAATCCCCCCGAAGAAATTGTCAGCTATGTGATTCCCCGCGACAACTCTCTCGAGAGCACCGACCAGTATTTTGAGTACAACCTCAACGGAGTCAACTATCGGTTCAAGCGCGGCGAGGTCCTTCACCATCCGCGCAAGCTCTACGACGCCATCTCAAACGTCCTGTTCCGCAGGGAGCGCATCAGCCCGTATATAGCTGAGTTCATGAACAACAGCAAGAAACTCAACTAATAAGGAGATAACGATACATGAACCTTCTCGACATTATCAAAGCTACCCTCGTCGAATTGGACAGGGGCACGGACGACGATACCGTCGCCATGTACGCACCGAAGTTTACCGTCTACGCCAACGAGGCTTGCGATGAAATCGTGAGACGGTTCAAGCTCGTGGCGGTAGATGGCATCGTTACGAACGCCGACCCGTCCGGCTACGCCTCCTTCGACGCATACGACATGAGCAGGACACCGAAGCGTGTCACACGGGTGATGCCTGCGACGTTCGGCGAGCCCCAGAATCCGGGCGACGACCCTCCTGTTGTTGCCACAGATGAAACCCTCAAGAGGGCGTTCCCGTTCGTCCAGCAGATACCCAGCTCCGGGTGGGTGAGCATCATGGACAAGCGGCATGTGAAACCCGGCGACCCCGTCTTCGTGGAGTACCGCTACGTCCCTGTGCCCATGAGCGCAGACAGCCTTGTGCCCGTCGGCACCCCGCCCGTGGTTACGCCCGACACTCCAGACATACCCGAGATGTTCCACTCGCTCATCCCGTTGTACGTGAGGGCCCGCGAACAGTGCGGGCAGGACCCCGCCCTCCAGGGCACGGCAAACGCCTATTTCTCACTGTTCAATCAGAAGGTTTACAACCTGCAAAGGGAGACCCTCGGCACGCCCGATTCGTTCCGCTTCAAGGGCTATCACTTCGAGTGATGAAGGAGGTGCTACATGGCAAGCAAGCCAGGAATATGGTATAGCATCCCCGAGTGGTACGGCATCCAGCAGCAGATTGACGGGACGCTTTTGCCTGTCACGTCTGCCTACGACGCCCGGAACATGGAGACAGGCGACGGCGACCTCAGCGTTGCCCGTGGCTTCATCAAGGACATAACCACCCCTGTCCCCGGCACAGAGCGCATCCTCAAGCTCATCGTTTCGCAAGGAAGTGGCGGCGTCTACGTCGTCACGACCGGGCATATCTACGCATGGGTGTACGAGAACGACGCATGGAGCTGGAAGTCAATCTGGTCGTTTGACACCGCCTTGACCACCAAGCAGGTGGACGCCTTGCAGACCCGCATCGCCATGACCGATACCATCCTCGTCTCGACTGGCGACTCGCAGATGGTGAAGATTGACACGGGCACGAACACGGCGGCGGCTTTCGGTGCTGGCCTCTACTCCTACGAGGGCACCGTCACGGCGTTCGACGCCACCACTTCCGTCATGACAGTGAGCCCCGCCCTTGATAGTGAGGCCGTTCGCAGGGCCATTACCTACGGCGTTATCTACGGCGACGGCGTATACGCAGACGTGTACTCCATCAACGAGGCCGGAACGGAAATCACGCTCGAGGCCGCGCTTGTGACACCGCCCACGGCCAACGACCATATCACGGTACGAGGTGGCGGCTCCAACGAGATGGTGGCCTACACCGAGCTCTACTCCAACCGCCTGTTCGCCGCTGGCGACCCGGACGCACCGTATCGCCTTTACTGGAGCGCAGTCCCCGGCGACGGTCGCACCATTGAGGACTGGCTCAGCGTAGATGGCTCCATCGACGCATCTGGCGGCTATGTGGAGGTGGGCGACGGTTCGGCCGACCCCATCATCGGATTGACAGCCCTCTCCAACCAGCTCTTGATTTGGAAACGGTTCAGTGTGTGGCGGCTGTACGGCGACCGCCCCTCGAACTACACGCTTGAGCGCATCGACAAGAGCTCCGACATCATGAGCAACGCAGGCGTCATCGTCAAGTACGACGCCCCGTACCTTCTCATGCCCAACGGCATCCACACCTACAACAACGTGAGCGTGGTTCCCGTGGACGGCGGCGTGAAGCCCTTGCGACGGTTCTTCGATGCGAAGCCCGACGTAAGCAATAGCCGTGGAGCGTTCTGGGATAACCGCATGTACATGACGTGCAAGGTGGCGACCACCTCCACGACGGGCTACGACAACAGCATCATCGTGCTCGACCTCGCCCGGAACGCCTACATGATTCGGGACGGATTCGAGATTGCCGACTTGACGGCGGTTGGCTCGCACATCTACCTCATCAACGGCTCGCGGTACGTCTACGAGTTTGAACAGGGCACAAGCTACGATGGGCAGCCCATCAACGCCTACTGGCTCACCCAGCCGACCGACTTCGGCCGGAAGATGAACCGTCATCAAGCTATGGCCCTGTACGCCCATATCACGGGCGACCCAGCGAAGGTCACGGTCATCGGGGACTATCTCACACCCTCGAAGACCTTGACCCCGCTGACGGCACGGGCTGGCTACACGATGCTGCATTTCCAGACGGACCGCCAGTATTTCATCCAGTACAAGTTCGAGAACATCAACGGCGGGGCGTTCACCTTCCACGGCGGCGTGAACCTGTACGCAATTAGCGAAATGGAGGGGTGAGGGCACATGGCGAATACCATCAAGGCGATGTACCCCATCACCCTGCAAAACGACGGGAAGAACGACCAAGAGCGCAACGTGGTCAACGTCAACCAGGAGAGGTTAAACGAGAACTTTCGGAACATCGCCACCGAGCTCATCAAGCTGTGGGAGAGTGGCGACTACACCTTGAACATCCTCAGCGCACGGATAGCCCGGGACGAGGAGGTTTTCGTCACTGTTCCCGACGCTGAGGGCATAGCCGCGCAGGCGATAGCTACCAGCTCGGTCATCCTCATGATGCCCGAGAGCATCCTGCAACAGGTTGCCGAGACCATCAACGGCTACGTCATCAACGGGGACACGACCACCGCCATCCAGAAAGCGGTGGCGAGCCTCGTGGAACAGAGGGCCGACGAAATCGACATCATGTTCACAAACGTGAACACGACCCTGGGCGAGACGGCCGAGACAGTCTCCACGCTCTCGAGCTGGGTGAAAGTCGTAGCGGCCAACGCTGGCGCAGGGACGAACGCAGGCGTCATTATCGGGAGCTCTGACTCCATCTCCAGCTTCAAGGCCGAAGCCTCATGCATCTTCTTTTACAGCGGCGACGACGAGCGAGCCAAGTGGGCCAACGCTCTCGCTGGTCTCGATGCGGACGGCAACTTCATAGCGAAGCGGGCGCACATCGAGTCGATGCTGATTGGCGGCAAGTTCGACGTGGACGTTGTTGAGGCGCACGGCAAGAACTTCCTGCACATTATCGGGAGGAGCTGATGAGAGATGCCTGTTAGCGTAATCGAAAGACATGTATATGTAGCCGCCACCTACACGGTCACGTTCCGTTTCTACGCCAACGGTGGCGGCACGGTTCCGTCAAACGAGTCAGTCTCGACCAGTAGCAACAGTTCTACGGTACAGGTTGGCAAGAATATTTCCGCGACCGTTCCGACCCGTGAGGGCTACGACTTCATCGGCTACAAGTACAACCGTGCAAGCGGCCCGTGGAGTGCAAGCCCCGGCGGTTACGTCGCGCAGTCGTTCACTCGGAACGAGACGATGACGACCGAGCGCACGTACACGGACGGCGGCTTGACCGTCCATGAGACGACCCACTACGCCGCAAACCAGACCTCCTACGTCAACCTCTACGCACAATGGAGGAAGAAGACCTACACGGTCAACTTCGACGCGAACGGCGGCGCGGGAGCACCGGCCGCGCAGACGAAGACCCACGGCACAGCCTTGACACTCTCGGCCACGGTTCCGACCCGCCCCGAGTACGTGTTCGATGGGTGGGCCACTTCGCCCGGTGGCGCGGTTGCATATCTTCCCGGGGCCTCCTACACGGCCAACGAAAACGTGACGCTGTACGCCGTGTGGCATCTTGCAGGCGCACAGCTCACCAGCATCACGAGCCCCGTTGAGGTCGGGAGCACGGGCACCGCTTCATGGACGAGCTTCGGCCCCACGTTCACGTACAAGCTTGAGCTGACATGCGGCGACGCACCGCCCGTCACGGTCACGAAGGGGGCGGGGGAGACCTCGGCCACCTTCACCATTCCGAACACCTGGCTCTCGGCCATAAGCGGGAGTACGTCGGGAACGGGCACGGCTACGCTCACGACCTACGATGGCACCACGCCTCTTGGCTCAACGCAGATGAGCTTCGTGGTGAATGTGCCATCGACCGTGAAGCCAACCATCGACAGCTTCACCGTCACGCCGTACTCCACGAACGCCACGGTTGCGAGCTGGGGCGAGTTTGTGCAAGGCTTCACCAAGGCCGACCTTGCCGTCAGCGCATCGGCTGGTACAGGTGCGAGCATCGCCTCGATTGCTTTCAGCGGCCCCGGCATCAACCAGACGGGGGCGGCGACCACGGGTCGTTCCGAAATCATCAATGCGCCCGGCACCGCCACGTTCACCGTTACGGTCGTTGACAGCCGGGGCAGGAGCGAGACGGCGACCGCCTCTGTTACCGTTTGCCCATACGCCGCCCCGGTCGTTATCAGCATCGGGACGATGAGGGCCGACGCAGACGGCACGACGAACAACGCCAGCGGCGACTATTTGAAGGTCACGCCCGTCTACTCGTTGTCAAGCGTGAACGGCCACAACAACTTCACGGTACAGACCCTCTCGTATTATGAGCACGGCTCCAGCACTCCACAGGCGTCGGGCACTTGTGCAAGCGGCCACACATACGGGCCGCCCGTGAATCTCTGGCCCATCAACCTTTCGGACGCCTACGATATTGTCGTGGAGTTGACAGACGCCCTCGGCAGTTCAGTCGGCGGCGCGGTCACGCTCCCGGGGGCAGGAGGGCTCTGGTACGACGGCGACAATACGCTGGGGCTCGGCATGGTGCCGTCAACCCCCGGCCTGCACGTAGATTGGAAATCGTTCTTCTATGATGACGTGACCTTTTACGGGAACGTCAGCGGCATCCCCGCGCCCACGGGCTTTGTCCCGGAGGCGGGGGCAGATGGATTCCTCGTTCGCTCCAGCAACAGTGTGGGGACGAAGGAGTTCATGAAGTCGCTGTGGAGCGACGCCGCTGGCTGGAACAGCGGGCAAAAGACAATCTCTGGGCTGTCCGGCTACAACGTGTTCGCGGTGAGACTGGACGGCGTTCATTCGCTTGCCATCGGTATGCTGGGTATCGGCTCCCTTAACACAACGCCAACTCACCTCCGCGCCACAGGCGGGTGGGCAAGCTCGTCTGGTTACGGCGACGTGTACGCCTCGTTCACCCGTTCCGGGGACGACCTCACGTTTGAGGCGGCTTGCACCGTGAACCAGGCAGGGACACGCACAGACAAAAAAGTCATAGAGATAATCGGGGTGATGTAGGTGCTGACAGAATTTATCATATACCTCACCGAACAGCTCAAGGAGCCGTACTTGTGGGGTGGGCAACACACAAGGCTCACCCCCTTGAACTACAAGGCGGTCATTGCCCGGAGAGAAGCCAGGGCTGAGAACAGACGGACGGCAGAAGCCTACTGCGAGAAGATGTTCGCAGAGGGCTACACGGAGCTATTTGCCTACGACTGCTCGGGGTTGGGCGTTTACTGGCTCACCGACCTCAAGAGGATATGGAAATCCGATGTGAACGCCAACACCATGATGGGGCGGTGCGAGCTGAGAACCGATTTGCCTAAGCGGGGCTGGTGGGTGTTCAAGCTCACGGGCAACCGTGCCACGCACATCGGCTACATGGTGGACGACGAGTACCTCATCGAGGCAAAGGGCCGTGCATACGGCGTAGTGAAGACAAAGTTTCGGGCAAAGGACTGGGGGTGCTGGGGCATCCCCAAGGTTTTCAAGGACGAAATCGTTGACCCGCCTGTGCCCCCCGAGCCTCCAGCCGAGCACTACGTAGAGGTCATCGGCAAGAGCGTTAACGTGCGGACGGCCGACTCGAAGAAAGGCCAGATACTATTCACCGCCCACAAGGGCGACACGTTTCCCTATGTTGGCCAGGCCCCCTCCGGCTGGTACGAAATCCTCACGGCGAAAGGACAGGGATTTATCACGAACCTGCCCAGATATACCACCCTTGTGTGAAAAGGGAAAATAGGCGTGATTAAACATGATTAAACGGTATTCAATGAAGGGAGAGAAGAAGTGATGGAAACGATACTCGTTCCTATCGTGTGTGCGCTAATTGGCTCTGGCGCAAGCACGGCTATCGTCACGGCGATAGTGAACAAGAGGGCCAAGGAAACAGGGGAGAGCCAGGGAATCAAGTGGCTCATGCAGGACAGATTAGAGCACGTTGCCCTTGCCTATCTGTCAAAGGGGGAAATATCCCACGACGAGTTCAAAAACTGGAACAGGGGTCACTACATATACCACGAGCTCCTCGGCGGGAACGGAGACCTCGACCCACTCAAAAAGGCCATTGAAGACCTCGACCTCAAATGCAACTGTAAAGGAGATTAAACAGCATGAACGAAGCAATCATCAACCTCGTCGCACATGTCATCAGCACCCTGCTCATCACCCTCATAGGCGTGCTCGGGGCGTGGCTCACTACGAAAATCGGCCAGCGCGTTGAGCTCTCCAACATCAACAAGGCAAAGGACGAGCTCATCATCGCCGCACAGCAGACGGTCATGGAGCTCCAGCAGACGCTCGTTGAGGAGCTCAAGGACAAGGCCGCTGATGGCAAGCTGTCCGAAGATGAAATTACTGAATTGGGGTTCCTGCTTGTGAACAAGACCAAGCAGAAAATGAGCTTGAGTGCCATCGGCCTGCTCGAAGCGGCGTCCGTGGATGTGAACGCTCTCATCCGTGGCGCAGGCGAGGCACTCATCGCAAAGATGCACACGGTAGCGGAGGGCTAAACCTATGGCCGACCCCAACGTGCAGGCACAGCAGACGCCAACCAATCTCACGCTGAACGGTGGGAACGCCGCCACCAATCGGTACACGAACTACTACAACCAAATCGTGACCCAGCTCGGCGGTGAGCATACGCCCATCACCCCGCAGGTCATTGAGCTGCCCCGCGAGATGCAGGCCCAGCAGATTACCGCACCCGAGCGCATCCAGGCTGAGCGCATCGCCACCGAGGACCGCACCTATGGCGACTATGCCAACGAGGTGGCCTCTTACCTCGACCCCTACTTGCAGAACGCCATACGTAGCAGGCGCGACCAGACGGCCGATTACCGGGCGGCGGCTGACGCTGACGCATGGAGCAGAGGGATGGGCGGCTCTACCTACCTGTCCGACCAGAAGAACCAGCTCACCAAAGCCGAGGCCCGGGACATCATGGCGGCACAGAACGAGTTCCTTGCGAACGTCGGCCAGCAGGCTTTCAGCGCCTTGCAGAACCAGTACAACAGGAACTTGCAGGCTAACATGACGAACGCCGCGAACACCCTCGCCGCTGACCAGTTCAATGCGAACCTCGCCAACGCCGTCAACCAGTACAACGCCAACGCCCTCATGAACGCCGACGAGTTCAACATCAGCAACTTGTTGAACATCGCCATGCAGAACGCCGCAAACGACCTCACCGCTCAGATGGCGAATAGCGAATGGGAGCAGTACCTCCAGCAGCTTGCGTGGGGCTGGGCGAACCAGATGTATGCGGCTAATCCGATAGCGTCCGGCGGCGGCGGGATCACTCCCGTAACTCCTGGCGTGCAGGAGATTCCGCAGGACGTTGCAAACAACGCTTATAACACCGCGATGAATGTTGCCACGAGCGTTGCGGATGCTTTTGCCACCAACTTGATGAACAATCCGTTTGGGGTTCTCGGCGGCGGCAAGAATAGCACGACCGCCAAGACGACCCCCGGCAAGACTCAATCCGTCGCTGGAAAGAATTTGAACTATGTAGCGAGGTAAACCTATGGGCGTTTTGTCACAGACGTTTGGAGATAAGCTGGGAAACTCCCAGCCTACCTCCTCATCTTATTCCCCCATACAAGTCACTACCACATCTGGCAAGCAGTATTCCCTTGACGGCAACCAGGTAAACTGGATTAAGAGCCGCTACAAGCAGGACGGAGCCGCCACCTACGGCTTGGACGACGCCGACCAGTACGCAAAGCGCACGGGCCAGCTCTCGGCCAAGATGCGCTCCACCTACAAAAACACCAACGTAGACCGCCAGCTCGCTGAGATGGGCCTGCCCTCCGAGAAGAACCTCGAGAAGTACATCGCCGACTACAATAGCTGGCACACGGGCGGCATCTCCGACTACTTTGGCAAGGACACACCGCAGGACTTCTATACGAAGACCAAGGAAATGTTCAAGGGCGATTGGCAGTACGAGGAAACGTCCGAAGACCAAATGCGGAAGAACGGCGGGCAGATGCCAAAGAAGCTCGCAGACAAGTACACGGACACCGAGATTGACGACGAGCTTATGGCCGCTGGCCTGCCGCCTGTTGCCGAAATTGGCAAGTACATTGGCCGCTATAATAATTATAGTGCCATTGACAACCTATACAAGAACGCCGCCGTGGAATGGGCGAATCTCGGCATGAGCCAGGACAAGAACGGTCAGTACATCCAGAACGACGACAAGCTGTACACGATGGACGACGGCCGCCAGCGCAAGGGCAAAGACCTGTACGCCGAGGCGTTCTACAACGTGATGGGTCGCAGGGACGAAAATGGCGACTACGTTTACGGGAACATCTTCAACATGTTCAAGAACAATCACCTTGAGGAGTACGACCCGGACGACTACGATGGCACGAACTACAATCAGTACCTCGGCAAGGAGTTCGTCAACGCCTCCAAAGTCGCCGACCTCGCAGACGACTACGCCGCCTACACCGCTTTTTCCTACGACGACTTTGCCGGGAAGTACGGAGACTACTACGACAAGTTCTTGAAAAACTACAAGTTCGAGAACGGGCAGACCCTCGAAGAAGTCATGAGGGGCATCGCCCTCAAGAACGATGAGCAGGCCAAGCAGGACTTCTACGACGTGAGCGACAGGTGGTTCGACGGGAAGAAGGGCATCAGCGACTTCGTGGCGCGGTACAAGCAGACGTACCCCAGCAACACCTATGAGCAGATGTTCTCGGATATGTTCGAGAACGGCGTGGCCGACTCCACCATCCGCAGGGCCATGCGGACGCTCAGCCGCGACACGGACGTCACAGGCGGCAAGAACAGAACCGATGAAAAGAACGGCTACCTTGACATCCGCGATGCGTATTTCAACGCCAAGAAGAACTACGAGGCGACGCAGAGAACGAACATCGACGCCGAAGAAGCCGAAGAGATGACCTCCGATGATGCCGTTCGGCGCATTGAGGACTACATGAGCCAAAGCGGCGGGTGGACGGCAGAGAACGCAACAAAGGCCCTTGACGCCCTCGTTGAGGCTGGCGTAAGCGGCGGCACCATTAGGGACGCTGTGGCCGACTTGCGAGCTCAGTTCGGCGACTCCGAATACAAAGCTGCTATGGACGCTCTCGGCGCATACGAGCTGGAGGAGTCCGATGCGTTCGACGAGTTCGCCGTCCAGAGGTTCCAGAAAGACTTGAGGGCTTCGGTGGACGAACGCATCAAGCTGGACGAGGAAGACCTTGCTACCATCGACACCGCCTATGAGGCCATTGACAAGATGCTTGCGGGCCTCATCACCACGGACGAGGGCGTGGCCTCTGTGACCGACGTTATTGCTGTGCTCAACTCCATCGAGAGCGCAAGCTGGAATAACCCCGTTGCGATGGAAAAGGCACTTGAGAAGTACGGGTTTTCCCGCTACGCAAACTTCTCTGGCGAGATGGAGAAAATCGTTGCCAACTGGAGCGACGAGGACAAAGCGAAGCTTGCTTTGAGCTTTGGCCCGTCCCGCATTGTAGAAAACGAAGACAAGCGTGGCGACTTCGACAAGGCGTTTGGAAATATCATAGGCGATTGGGCCGTGACAGGGAACACCATCACCAACAGCGTCAACAAGCTCAACAAAAGCGAGTTCGAGTATGCCCTTGATTGGGCAGAGGAGCAGATTGCCGACGGAAAGCTCACAAAGGCGCAGGCGTACCAAGTGCTCTCGGCTGAGGGGTTCTCCCCGGAGCTTGAGGAGTACGTTGGCAAGGATTGGCATGAGGCCATCTATGAGGAGCTCATGGTTCCGCAGATGGTTCAGCAGGCAGGCGGCGCACAGCTCGCCATGTGGGAGGAGATGACGCCAGAGGAACGGCAGGAAATGGCCTCCAGGATGTTCAACAACCTCTCGGACGATGAGTACGCCAAGATGTTTGGCGACGCCAACTGGTGGAAGACAAATCGTAACGTCTATCGGACGTTCGGACAGGCGTTTGAACAGCAGTTCGCCGCTCTCCTTCCCTCGCTTGCAACCGACCTTATCTCGAGCCCCGTTATTCTCGGCGACATGATTGGCGCGGCGGTAACTGGTCGGCCGGAGATGAACGACACCACGCAGGAATGGTTGCGGATGCAGGACTATGTGCAGAACTACGGTTCTGTAAACGACGACGTGAACGGGACGAAAGTCGCCCAGGTTGCTTCGGATGTTGCTGGCGAAATCATTCGTATGCAGGTTCTCGGCACCATCGGCCAAGGCGTAGGCGCGGCGTTTGAGTCGTTTGGAATTGGCAGTAAGCTCGCCAGCCTCGCCGCTGGAAACCCCGGCGTTGTGAAGAAAGCCACGGGCATGGCCCTCAGCCTTGTACGCACCTCCCCGTTTGTTGCGAGCGCATGGTCACACGACTACGCCGAATGGAAACAGATGGGTGCAAGCAACGGCGTCGCCATGTGGAACAGCATGATAACTGGCTTGGCCGAAGGTATCTTAGAGGGCCTCAACTTCGATAACCTGTGGGGCAAGGTACTCGGCCAGGAGACGTTCGCAAGGGAAATCCTTGATGCTGGCAAGAACGCTTTTAAGGCTTCGGGCATCGTGTGGAAAGCTCGGCTCGCCAACATGGCCGCAAGCGGCCTCGGTGAGTGGACAGAGGAATCAATCGGCTACGCCCTCGAAACGTGGCGCAAGAGCAGACACGAGGAGATTTGGGGCGACGTTGAATTAGACGCAGGAGACTGGCTTGAACAGGCTGGCATGGGATTCCTTGTCGGCTTATTCGGCGGTGGCATGTCCTCTATGGATATGAACGCCAGCAAGATTATAACCGAGTACGCCATGAGCAGTAACGAGGCCCTTCGCGCTGTGTTCCCGGAAGTGGCTACGGCTGACGGCATTTGGGAAAACGCCAATGAAACCGTCAAAGCCTCTTTCAAGACGGGCGGTGCAACCGTCCTGTCTCTCGATGCGTACCAACAGCTTGTCAATGAGGCCGAGAACTGCGAGGACACCACCGACAAGGTGCTTGAGCAGATTAACGCCGACAGAGCTGACGCGCAGAGAAAGATAGACGATGCAGAAGCCGAAGCGCGGAAGATTGCTGACAAGGCCGCCGCATACGAAGGTAGGGCATTGACCGGGCAAGAGTCTTTTGAGCTGAGCGAATTGTGGGACAAGTGGGTTGAGGCAAAACTGCATGTCGAAGCGGTTCGCAACGAAGTCGGAAAAGACCTTGCGAAAAAGATGGGCGAGCACACACGGAGCTTGCTGAACTCGAAGAGCCAGCTCAACGATATTCAAAACAAAATCCAGGAGCATTTCTGCGGCCTATACCTCATGAATGAGGGTGCCACCCCGGAGCAAGCATACGAGAACTTGATGAACGCATACCAGAACGGGTTCAAGGTTGAGGGCAAGAAAGCGCAAGCGATTCTGTTTGACGAACAGCAGGCAGGGCAACCCGCAGAACAGGCAACGGCCGAAGCCGCGCCAGTCAGCACAGAGGAAGAGCCCGCGCCCGCCGACGGACGCAACGTAAAGGCGACTGCTCGTGAGTCAGCATACAACCGTGTGTACAAAGACCAAGAAGCTGGCAAGGCTTACGGAGCCGAAACGGCAAGCGAAAACGGGAAAGCGACAACTCCCGTTGAATTTACCGAGGGAGAGATGAAGAGCTTCAAGCCGAAGACGACGGTCAAGGTTGGCAAGGTTACGCTCGAGCTGGCTGGCTTTGAGGCGGCCGAAGGAATGTCTCCAAAGGAAATCATCGAGGCGGCCAAGCAAACCATGACCCCCGAGGCGGCGCAGAAACTTGATGCCGTCATGAAGCTGAGCAAGGCTCTTGACATTCCTATGGTCATACGAGACGTGGTGGCTGGTGCCAGCGGGTATCTGTACGACGGAAAGGTTCACGTTATACTTAGCGGAAACCAGGCGATTCTTCGCACCGTTTCCCATGAGCTGACGCATTGGATGAAGGGCAGAGCTGGTTACAACGCCTTGCGCAACCACCTTGTTAGCGATGTTGGCAAAGAAAAGTTCGACGAGATGATTGCTGAAAAAGCGAAAGAGTATGGCATTGACACCAGCACGAAAGAGGGGCTCGAGTTCGCAGACGATGAGGTTTGCGCTGAGCTCTGCGAGAAGATGCTCGAAAACAAAGAGTCGCTCGAGAAGTTTGTCAACAAAGACATCGAGGCCGCAAAGTCTCTTCGCAACAGACTCGGTAAAACGCTAAAAGCTGTTCGGTCAATCATCTCGTCTTTGGGAGAGGCTGACTACGAGACCAGAGGCGACCTAATCAAAGAGCAGGAAACGATTGAGACGTGGTACAACAATCTGTCCGAAGCTATTGATGAAGCGAACTCCGCGAAAAATAAATCGAAGCCTCGCAACGCCGCAAAGGCAAGAACGGCAAAGAAGCAAAGCACTCCTAAAACAAGCGAGTCTTCTGCGCCAGAGCCGTACTATCCGTATGACGGCACTCCCGTGTTCAACGAGCCGAACGCAACCGCATCAGCCGAACAGTATGAAGCTCCTCCTCTTGACATGGACAGTATGCCCCCGGAAGATTATTACGGGGCCGTGTTCAACCCTCAGTTGGACATCACGCCCGAGGAGCTTAACGGCTATGTGCCAAAGGCAAATCCTAATACTGGCGTTACCGTCGAAGACGATGCTGAGTATATGAGAGCCGCTCTTGCCGGAGACAGAGCAACGACGTCCCGCATGACGGCCGAGCTCATGTTACGCAACGGCGGCAAGCCAGTGCTTCACGGTACTGATGCTCGAGTCGGGTCTTGGACGAAGATTGACTGGGACAGGTTCGCCTCTCATCAGATGTTCGTCTCCCCCGAAGAAGCTGTTGCTGGTTCGTATGTCGGAAACAATGGCAGGTTCGTCCGGCCGCTTCGCTATGCAGATGAGGGCAAGGTTCTCGAGAACTATGTTGGCCTCGTCAACAAGTGGATGGGGACGGACTATTCTGTCGCACAGACAGAAGACGGAAAGTGGACTCTCACGGATAGCTCCACAGGGAACGTCCTCGAAACGGACGGCTCGGTGGACGATGTGGCTGAGGCCCTGACCAACTCCGTTGAGAATCTCGAGAACTTCTTCGGAGACGAAGGGCTCCCGGCCGGAATCAACAACCCGTTCAGCGGCGGCATTATGAGCCTGTACTACTTCCCGCAGAACGAAGCAAATCACCGTGGGTTCCGTCAGTACTACTCGAACGTGTTGAGCGACAGCACCGTCCCGTCATCGTATATTATTTACGATGAGATTAAGCTGACCACTAAAGCGGATGGCACGCAAGAGCTGTATGCAAGAACGAGCGACGGCAGTGTCATGACCGCAGACGTTGAAGACGGAGACGTTAAGGGAGCGTTTGAATACATGTTCGGCAAGAACAGTAACGTATACGACTTCTTCAACGATGCAAACGATATAGAGCAAAGCGAAGACGGTAGCGTAACGCTTGTCAGCAAGGAAGTCCCCGTGTCTCCCAAGAATCACCGGGTGTTCAAGTTTGAGAACTATCAGAACGCAGGGTACTCCACGGACGAGATTGGCCGTATGGACGCAGACGCTGGCTATGACTCGAGCGTCATCACCAACATCGTAGATGGCGGCACGAAGGTCATGGAGAACGGCGGCACGTTGTCGTTCCCGGCCGATATAGCTATTCTTAGAAACGAGAACAGAATCAAGTCTGGCGACGATATTGTGTTCGACGATAACGGGAGAATAATCCCTTTGAGCGAACGCGGAGACCTCGGGCAAAACGAGCTTCGATACTCCGTTGACAGAGAGCTTGCCAACCTAATCAACCAATACGGAGCTCAGCCTCAAGGGCGTTCTCCTCGTGCAAGCGACGTTCGTGTTCCTAACCGCACAAACCCGTACAACCGCGAGAGCAGGTTTGGCCGTAGCGTAATGGAGAGCGGTCACATGACCGACGATATGCGTGAGCGCGGGGCGCAGATGATGGCATCCGAGGATTGGCTCGGCTACATACCGAAGACGAACGAAGAGAGCATGGAGGAGGCTCGGAACTACATCTCGCAGAGACAGCCCCTACAGGCACAGCAGGAGTTCCACGACATGGTAATGCAGGGCAAGTTCGGCAGGAAGACGAACGCCATCGGTCTCCAACTGTTAGCCGATGCAAGCAACCGTGGAGACGTGGACAGCTTCTTCTCGATTGCTACCGACTTGCAGATTGCCGCCACGGAGGCAGGCCAGAGCGCACAGATATTCAATGTGCTCAAAGAGCTCAAGGGTATCGGCTCTGCCTACTACATGCAGAGAGTCATCGACAGGCTGAACACCAAATACGACGACCTCATCCAGAAAGGCAAGATGGAACGGATAACCGTTCCGCAGGAGCTCATGGACAACCTCTCAAAAGCGACGACTGTTGACCAGATTGCCGCCGCAGAAGAGGCGGTGGCGAAAGTGATTGCCAACCAGCTCCCGCTGACGTGGACAGATAGGCTGTCCAACTGGAGGTACTTCTCCATGCTCGCCAATCCCACTACTCACGTCCGCAACATGTTCGGCAACCTGCTCATGAAGGGGCTGAACGCGACAAAAGATGCTGTTGCGACCGGCATTGAAAAGGCTGGCGGCGTAAGCGCAGACCAGCGCGGGCACGCTGTACTTACGTCGGCTGACCGTGCGAAATGGCAGGCGTTTGCCGATGAGTCGTATAAGGAGCAGGCACGCAACCTGAGCGGCGGTGGCAAACTCGGCTTTGAGACATTCATTGAGCAGAACAAGAGGAGTTTCGACACAAAGTGGCTTAACGCTCTTGCAAAGCTGAATTTCAAGTTGCTCGAGGGCGAAGACATCATGTTCATCCGTCCTGCGTACAAGACTGCGCTCATGGAGTACATGAAATCGCAGGGCTACACGCTGAACGAAAAGGGCGTCGCCGGGAAGTTCGACAAGAAGGGCAAGTTCGTTGAGATGAGCAACGCCCAGAAGACGGCCGCAGTCGAGTGGGCATCACAGCAGGCGTGGAAACAGACATTCCGTGATGCGAGCTCCCTTGCTACGTTGCTGAACAAACTCTCGAAAGAGAACGCCGTCAGCAAACTCCTGGTCGAGGGTGTGATGCCTTTCAAAAAGACCCCCATCAACATAGCGAAGAGGGGAATCGAGTACAGCCCGATTGGCATTATCATGGGCACGACACAGCTCTTGACAAAAGTCAAGCAGGGCAAGATGACAGCGGCGCAGGCCATCGACAACCTGGCCTCTGGCATTACAGGCACAGGGCTCATGGCCCTGGGTATCATGCTCGCAAAAGCAGGGCTCATCCGAGCTGGCGGCGAGGACAAGAAGAAGTACGAGACGTACCTCGAAGATACTGGCGACCAGACTTACGCGATGAAGTTCGGCGATTACTCGGTCAACATGAGCGCCATCGCCCCGGCTACAATCCCGCTGTTTATGGGTGTAGCCCTCAACGAGATGATTGAGCAGAGTGGTGACACGGTAGACTTGAGCACAATCACCGATACCATCGCAGGAACGCTAAACCCGTTCATGGAGATGAGCTTCATGGCGAGCCTCAACTCTGCCTTGAAGAACTACAACAGTAACGGAATCGGCGGTGCGCTCGGCGGCACGTTGCTCACGGCCGCACAGAACTACGGCTCGCAGTATCTTCCGACCTTTGGCGGCAAGATTGCCCAGTTCGCAGACCCGACGCTCCGTTCGACCAAGAGCTCGGCGACCTCGCCAGTCGGCGGCAACATGGACTACTACGCACGGAGCCTGGCAAAGAAGATACCTGGTCTCGAGGCAACTCTGGAACCCGACATAAATGTGTGGGGGCAGACGACCAAGAAAGACACATTCTCCGAATGGGCATGGGACTTCGCCAATAAGTTCATCTTGCCAACGAACGTCAAGGTAGCGAACAGAGACGCTGTGGACAACGAACTCATCCGTGTGGTTGAGAGCACAGGAACCGTAGACTTCCTCCCAAGCGATGGCAACAAGTACTTCACGGTCAAAGGCAAGAAGTACAGCATGAACGCACGGCAATACGCACAGTACTCGCAGGAGCGTGGACAAGCCGCATACGCCGCACTCAAGGACGTGATGGCGAGCCCCGCCTACATGAACGCATCGGACGAGGCTAAGGCAGACATGCTGAACAAAGCGAAGGAGGCCGCATACAAGGCGGTCAACAACATCTGGAAGGACAAGCTCGGAGCGTACAACAACTGAGCCAAAACTAAAAAAGAGGGGGGGGTTGCTCCCCCTCTTTTTTTGTGCTCATAATAGTTTCTTCTTCGCTGCGTGGTACACGAGTACATCGGCCGTGTTCTCCAGCCATGTGTAGAACGTCCTGAGTGGGATGCCCAGCTCCTCCATGATTCTATTCCGCACGGCCGTGTTGTGCTCCGGGCCGAGCACGTCGCCGGTCAGTCGGAAGTTCTTCTCGAACAGATAGGCCAGGTCCTCGCTTTCATCTGCGCACTCCCGCCACGCATCGTTCACCGCACGAATCCACAGGGCTTTGGTTCGCAGGTGCTCTGGCATGTCGATGAGCTTGATGGCCGCACGAGCTGTCGGGTCGGAGCGGTGCCCGGACGAGATGCCTGTCCCCCCGAGCTGCTGCTTGCCTGTCGAGCCAAGCGCCCAGTCGATGTAGGCTTGCACCGCCGCCTTGTATTCCTGGTAGCGGAACGCATGGCTCATGGCCGCCCTGCGCCTCTCCTGCTGTGTCATGATTCGACCGACCCATCGACCGCGTTGTACCAGAGCCAGCCAAAATCCGGGTCGAGCACCAACCTTTGCGGGAACTCCTTCTCGCCCACGGCCACGGTCGCCACGGCAAGGTGGTTTTCGTCTGCGCGTATGGCCACGCTGGGGATTGGCCCATCGAACCCTTCGAGTATTCCCAGCCGCATGAGGCTCACGAGGAGGGTGGATTCTCCCACCGCCGCCAACAGTTTGTCTACGATGTCTGCCATAAGATTCATTCTCCTTTCTTCATCAGCCGTATGGCGTATACGAGGATGTGATAGACCGCCCGGGCCAGCAGGACTATCACGCCCTTCTCTGTCAAGTGCTTGTTGTTGCTCACTCCCTCGAGCGCGAGCAGCACGTCCTCCATGTTCTGGAGGTCATCGACCAGGATTTCTCTCTGTGTCATTTACTCGTCCTCCTTCGGCGGCTCGATGGGCATCCAGTAATTGAAACTATGACGGGCATACCCAACATCTCCATCCACAATAAACCCGTCCGTCCCATCAATGAAAATATCTTCTTCAAGAGCCTTGTTCAAATCGCTATGATATGTAGCGTGTTCATAAATCCAATCCGTTGGGCCTGAGTACGCAACAATGCACTCTTGACCATCTCTCGGTTTTTCACCCACCCTGTGCCACGGGGAGATAATGTGCTTGTCCATTGTCAGTTTCGCTTCGGTAAAGGCTGTAAAGGCCCCTTCTGCTCTTGCCAGTTTTACCTCATCTTCCTCCGCTATGGCCTCGTTTCTCCACTTCCATGCCGCCTCTTGACGTTCTTTCATTTCGGCACTATACGCATCCGCATCAATCAGCCTCATGTTTCGCTCCTTTCTGCCGGGACGATGGTGGGCGCATCATCAACAAGACACTGCGGATCGCTCAACCTACCAAAAAACGCCTTTCTTGCTCTCATGTCATCTGCCAGTTTATCCGCATCCACCAGCCGCCCGTGTCCCTCCGGGAGCGCACAGATGATGGGACAGTCTGGAAGGCGTTCTTTGCTTGGGTCGATAAGTGGGTCAAGATAACGCCCGTCCTTTTTGGGATAAAACCTCTTGTGGATTGCGTCGCACATAAACCCGTCGTATTCCATCGGGCATTCGTCACAACACTCCGGCATCTCCATCCGCACTACTACTTCGCTCATTCCTGCACCTCCGTATTTGTAAGGCTTTGTAAGGTTGTTGTAAGGTTCCCTGTTTCTTTGCAAGTTACCGTGTTAAAGTCCGTCCATCTTGTATCCGGGTAGCTATTTACGCCCAACGGACAAGTCGCTTGCATCAGCCGGCAAACTCCGCAAGGTAGACGGTTCGTACAAAATTTCCAGTCGTTTGTGGCACGTGTGGTTGACGAACCAGCATTGATTGTTTCGTTT
>JAEEGL010626842.1_pt1 | contig 33580 bp, 21 predicted proteins | sample 9134231 | NCBI WGS metagenome assembly JAEEGL01 (sample SAMN16246548, study PRJNA631951) | gut metagenome | biome: gut microbiome; feature: rumen; material: fiber-attached | host: Bos | place: Iran: Karaj | collected 2018-10 | reverse complement strand
TGAACCCGGTCTTTTCATACAGATGCAGCGCTGCGGCGTCATCCTTTTTTACGCAGACCTCCACGCAGTCATATTTATGCTCTTTCTCAAGCCCGTCAAGGATCATTTTAAGCGCTTCCGTGCCGTATCCCCTCCCCTGAAACCTTCTGTCGATCATGAATTGCTGAAGGTCGTAACAGGCGGGTTCTTCGTCCAGATCCTTCACAAGGGCAAGTCCGGCGGGCTGTCCGTCCGCAGCGATCCCGATCACCCTTGCCCGGCAGTCGCGGTATACATATCCTCTCGCTATAATGCCGATATTGCTTGCCAGATAGTGTTTTTGACTTTCGTCAACGGACAGCCCGGCAAAATCCAGCCAGTTTTCTTCACATAATTCAATCAGTTCAACCATTTTTGATCCTCCGGTTTGATAACATGAAATAATTTTGATTCAAAGCTGATCCCCCTTAATTCTTTCGCTTGATATAAATCAAAATAAAATTCAGAATATTATATAGCCCTTTATCCAGAAACTCCTTATCGCGAATGCCGTATTCATGTCCGGATTCAAACCACTCCCGCCAGGCAATATCGTAACATTCGGCTTCCTTGACGTCGATACTGCACCGGTCCCCGCACTCATCCTTCAGCAGTTTCTTCCACCATGCGGCAGTTTTAAAAAGTTCTGAATCATCGCCTTCTGCCCATGTCTCAAAAAGTTGTTTCATCTCGCCTTGCGGTTGTTCCTTTATTCCCGGAACAGCGATCATCGCATATCCGCCTTCTTTGATATACGGTAATACTTTGTCGATGAATATGCCTTCTTTGCATCCAAAATAATGATATGCATCCACACTGATAACGGTATCAAAATAATCCTTTGCAAAAGGCATGTCCAGGGCATCCCCATGGATAGGTATGATCTTGTCCTCAAGGCCATTATCACGTATCCTCAGATAGTTTTCTGTTGCGGGTACCCAAAGATCAAATGCATATACATGCTCTGCATCCGTTTCATTTGCGATAAACAGCGACGTCAGGGCATACCCGCACCCCAGATCTAATACCCGTTTAAAGCTGACGCCTTCAGGCTGTCTGCGGATTAATTCATCAAGCAGTCTGAACGAATTAGGCCCCATCAGGTATTCCCTGGTAAAATATTTCTTATACTTTTCCATATTGCTCATAGACTTCACCATCCATATTGCGTTTGACTGCAATTCAGCCCTCGATTATATGCTCATCTTTCTCGTGGCTTTTTATAGCTGTCTCATTTTGAATATCCGCATCTTTGGGGGGATTGATGAGTATGTATCCTTGGAAACGTATGCTCATGTAGGCCAATGATATACTTTATATTCAGGGTGTTTATCGGATATTCTTTTGACAGGGGTACTTTTTCCGCTCTCCTGCAATCCTTCAATAAAAAATCATGCCAATCCCTTCCCGTTTTCTTCCAGAATCCTCAGAGCTTCTTTATAGTCCTGCCCGAGGATTTCCTGCACTTTCTGAAAATCATATTTCTCATGCAGTCTTGTCTGGACTTTTAAAAATTCCTTCTTACCGTACTTCCTGATATAAAGGGATTGGGCTCTGGCCGCATTTGCTCCGTCATTTGACGAAGCAAAGAATCCGATTTCACAGGTTTCAAGTTCACTGCATTCGTAACAGGAATCTGTATTTTTTTCTTTACAGCATTTTACATTGGGACATATTCTTCCTTCCGAGCATGTGGCAAATGAGCAGGTATTGTACTCGGTTCTGCAGCCCCCGCACCACTCTCCAAGAAAACAGTGGTTACAGGATAATCCGCAGATAGCGACGGGGTCAACTCCCTTTCTCGCGGTCTTACATAACCGGTTCTTTATGCGCTGCATTGCTTCAATATGCATGATCCAGTGGCGGGAAAAAGGCATCTGAATTAATCCTTTTACATCCTTGCTGCACCAATAGTCTATCAGCCAGAATGCATTTTCATCCTCACTGACACATTTGCTTTCTGTCAGTTTCTGCTTCGTTTCTTCATTAAACTTTCTTTTTAGATCTATGTACCGTAATTGTAAAAGAAGCTGATCTGTTGAGTCCTTAACAGCCTTTGCGTAAAGGTATAATTCCTGAATTTTCAGTTTCTTTGAGAACTCGGCAATTTCTTTCCCTTCAAGTTCATTCCCCGTTGTGGTGATGGGAGATGCAGTCTTTTTTAGAAACTTTTCACGAAACAGGATTTGCTCATCCTCTGCGATCATCTCATGAGCAACGATGTCTTCTATCCTGAAAATATGCCAGATGGAATACGCAAGGGTTTTGCTGTGATACCCCTTGATGCCCGCAAACGGCATTTGATAAAAAGCCTTCTCGGGATACCCATCTATAATCCAGGTGATCTGTTGGAACAGTTCATTCCTGAATTCGAGCAGTTTCCCTACGGCTTCGCGAAAGGTGGCTTCTTTTGACAACAGTTTCTGTATTTGTTTATTCTTCTGTGACCAATCCTCGTTCATAAGCTTATTCCGATTCCTTCCCTGAATTCTTGATTCTGTTGTAGTCCACAGCATCCACACCGATTTTGACTCAGTCCGGTTGCTTCGCGTTTTTTTGCCCGGGCAGGCGATCGTTTCACGGGTTGTCAGCCATCTGTGCTCTGACCTCAGCTGTAGCCTGTTCCGTCTCATCTATAGTATCATATTGAGAATCCGGGCGCCTCTGTAAACCTGCGATTCATCACCGGTTCACGAAATGCTTCTGCCATATCCCCCGGATCATGTTCTGTCCGCATTTGAGCAGCCAACGCTGCAGGCACTTCGGCATCCTCCGCTTCCGCTCTCTTGATCATATTGTCTTGATTTTTCGTTAAATCCCGATCTTCATGATCTGCCTTTTTTCTATTCTCTTTTTGCCGCGCGCCCTGCCTTGCGGACTTCAGCCACTCTGTAGCCGCCTTCTTCATATATTCTTTTGGGCGTCTCTCCGTCCGGCCATATATAGACATTATCAATATTGTTTTGCCTGCACCATTCCACATAGTTATAAAACAGAGCACGACCGACACCCATTTTTCTGTGTTCCTTGGATACGATCATGTAATCCGCCCGGCAGGCTCTCTCTGAAATATGTCCGTATATTAATCCGACAGTTTTACCGTCCAGATATGCAGCAAACATCCATGCCTCCGGGCAGTCCAGCGTTTTCTTCGCGACCTTGATCCCCCATGGTTCTTCTGCCTCTGTAAATACATTTTCGACCCCGTCGCTCCATTCCGAAACTGTTCTGACTTTAATATCGGGATTGGGAATGATCCTGTTCTCGTCCGCCTGGAGCATATATTCCTGGTCTTCGATCCAGCTCCTGAATCCTGCTGCCGAGAGTTCCTCTTGTATTTCGTCGAACCAGTTATCATCCAGCATGGATTGATAAATGATTGGTCTGCTTCCCTTTTCCTTATAAAATCCGGTAATGTCCGACAGCACATGCTGCAGATCTCGGATCTTGTCTTTATATATCACCGCATGATTGGAATCATAAGAATCCTTATTGTCGGTATTAAAGAAAAGGATCCCGTATTCCCGCTCTGCGTAATCTGTAAAGATTTTGGGGAACAGATCCTCTTCATTGTAGCAATCCCGCAGATTCATTGATCCGTATCTCCTTTAATTCACCCATGTAAAATGTCACTCATCCGTTTTTCCTCCGTACCGGCTATTCTGTCGCCGATTCAAGTAAACGGATGGTTTTTTTATCAAGGTTGATTTCGCATTCTATCCCTAACGGTAAGATTCCGGTCGGAACAGCATGACCTATGTTTACATTGTAAATGACTGGCAGGGATTGGCAGTTAAATTCATTTAACACAGTCCGATATACTTCTTTATACTCCTCATAGAACTGTTCATCCTGAGGCTTTCCAACGACAATTCCCCTGATCCGGTTCAGTATTCCCTGCGCGCCGAGGTTCCTCAGATAATACGTTATCAGATCGGGACTTGGCTTTTCTTCGCTTGTTTCAGCAAGAAGTATCTTATCCTTCCATTCATTTCGCTCAGGCCATACTTCCGTACCGACGATCATTGGGAATACATCCAGGCATCCGCCTGATAATTCTCCGGTGATAATTCCGCTTCCCGACAGTACCTCATAATGATGCTCCTCCGGGCGTGTTTTCTTTTTCACATTCATATTTTCTTCTGACCATGGCACATAATCGTCTGACCAGTATTCGCAGGAAGAAATCTCATATCCGTCTGAATCGTCGAATAATAAACTTTTTACCGATTTTTCCGTATAGTCAAACATTTGAACATATTCGCCGAATTCAGCCATAACAGATGGCCCGTAATAGGAAACCACTCCGGCTTTGTTCATCATAAAATGAGTGACTGTAGTATCTGAATATCCCATAAAGATCTTGGGATTGTTCCTTATGATCTCATAATCTACATATGGCAATAACCTTACGGAATCATCGCCTCCTATGGCACAGAAAATCCCCTTGATGGAAGGATCCGAAAATGCATCCATTAAGTCTTTTGCCCTTAATTCCGGATGACCATAAACAAACTCGCTTCCCTTAAGAGCGTGTGGCATCGCAACAACGTTTAATCCAAAGTCGCGTTCCAGACGTTCTTTTGCAATACCGTATTTGTGAATAAGCTGGGCGTCACCCAGCCCGCCCCATGACAGGCTTACGATGGCTATCGTATCTCCCTTTTTTAATCTTTTCGGCTTTATCATAGCAATCACCTCTGTATCAGATCCGGATCAGGTTGTTTATCCGTTTTCCTCAAATCATTCCATTTACGGTCTTCTTTTCACTTGATCCGAATCCGTCGGTATTTCCCTTGGAAAGCTGCACCACAGTCTTATCAGAATGCTCAGGAAGGAACATATCGGCAAATGCGGATTTATGTTCTATAAACCGTCCAATTCAAAGAAATATCCGAGTGTTTTTACGAACTCACCGTTTTCAAACAGTTCTTTTATCTTTGATCTCTTCATCCATTCAACCTGAGCGACATCTTTTGTCGTAGCAGTTCCAGGATCAACCTTTCCGTCATATTCGAACAGCCGGACGTCGACAATATCAGAAAACATGACACCATCTGCAATTCTGCCGCTCACGGAATGTATCAACTTTCCGTCTTTGGGAGACAGCCTTATGCCTGCTTCCTCTTCTGTCTCACGGAGTGCGCCGGTAAGATTTTCCTCTCCCTTCAAAACTGAACCGCCGACACACTCCCACATAAGCGGATACGTCGGTCGGTCCGAGCTGCGTTGTGAGATCAGATACTCTCCTTTTTTGTTTTTAATCCAGACATGGACAACAAGATAATAATACCCCTGAGGAATCTTGTCCTCACGTCTGTGCTCCAGTCCCGTTAATTCCCGTCGTTCATTATACAAATCTCAAACTTCCATGGTTCTATTCCCCGTAAACTCCCGATTTCCGACTCATTTGACCGTTTTCAAATACTCAGCGTTCTTTGGCTCATAGGGAACTGAAAAGAAGTCCGTTTTGGGGTGGTACAGACCAGCATACAGTCTCCGCGTTCGGTTTATTTGTAAAAGAGGTCGGCTGATTCTGTGACAGCCTCTCTGCTGCCTCCTTTTTCGCCGCGCGTTTCACGTCAGGTCATACAGCATTTTTCTGACTGACCGTCAGACGCTTGTCTGTCGTTTTAAATATAAGTTGTATTCATAAACATCACCCTGGTATTCTTCACGTCTTCTGAGCAGAAGCTCATTGAATCCCATGGAATGATAGATATGAAGAGCCTTTTCGTTATCGTCTTCTGCACCGATTGTAAACTCGCTGTATCCTTCTTCATGTAAATCGGCGAGAACCGCCCTGAGGAGGCGGGTCCCGTAACCTTTGTTCTGATACTCCCTGCGGACCCTGAACGCATACAGATATGCCCGTTTATTTCGAACGGCGTAGTTCTCATTATCGCTTTCATACAGGACGTGAAGCTCACCGATAAGAGTATCCCGATCATACATGACAAAGATATCTGCCTTGCGGTCGCTGATGTCCCGGGCGCATTCCCGGATCATCTGTTCGGCGTCATTGTAATCAAACAATTCTGTCAGGATCCGCAGATCCTTTGCCTGTAATCTTTCCGTTCTCACTTTTCCTGCCCGATGATTCTGCTCTGTCTGTTCCGTCATTCCCACTCGACGGTAGCCGGCGGCTTGCTGGTAATGTCGTAGACAACACGGCTGACATTTTTCACCTCATTGGTGATTCTGGAGGAAACCTTCTCCAGGACTTCGAAAGGGATCCTGGCCCAGTCTGCCGTCATGAAATCGTCCGTTGTAACTGCGCGCAGTGCCACAGTATAGCCGTAGGTTCTGGCATCGCCCATAACGCCTACGGTGCGGGTATCGGTCAGAACGGCAAAATACTGGCTGATTTCTTTTTCCAGGCCGGCCTTTGCCGCCTCCTCCCTGAAAATGGCATCCGCGTCCTGCGTCAGTCTGATTTTTTCCTCGGTGATCCCGCCGAGAATGCGTACAGCCAGCCCCGGTCCCGGGAAGGGCTGCCGCCAGACCATTTCGTGCGGTATGCCCAGCTCTTCGCCCACTGCGCGGACCTCATCCTTGAACAGATTTCTCAGTGGCTCGATGATTTCGTCAAAGTCGATCACGTCCGGCAGTCCGCCGACGTTGTGATGGCTTTTGATGGTAGCGGCGTCTCCCAGTCCGCTCTCGATCACGTCCGGATAGATCGTCCCCTGCACCAGTGCGTGTACCTTGCCGATTTTGCGGCCTTCCTCCTCAAATACGCGGATGAATTCCTCACCGATGATCTTTCTTTTCCGTTCCGGTTCAGTCACGTTTTCAAGCGCTTTCAGAAAACGCTGCTTTGCGTCCACGCAGATCAGGTTCATTTTATAATATCCGCGGAAAGTCTTCTCGACGTTTTCCGCTTCATGCTTGCGCAGCAGGCCGTGATCCACAAAAACGCAGATCAGATCATCCCCGATCGCCTGATGCATCAGCACGGCTGCGACCGAAGAATCCACGCCGCCGGACAGCGCGCAGAGTACCTTCTTTCCGGCCAGCTCTTTTCTGTACTTTTCCACGGTCGTTCTGGCGAAGGAAGCCATGGTCCATTCTCCGGTACACCCGCAGATCTCATACAGGAACCGGCGGATGATTTCTTTTCCCAGCTCCGTGTGCGTCACTTCGGGATGGAACTGCACGCCGTAAAGCTTTCTTTTCTCATCTGCCATGGCCGCGCAGGGGCAGTGCTCTGTGGCGCCGATGACCCGGAAGCTTTCCGGCGTCCGGCTGATATAGTCGGTATGGCTCATCCAGCAGATGCTGTCCGTCTTCAGTCCGCGGAAGATACCGCTGTTTTCGGTATGCAGCAGAACCTTCCCATACTCACTGACTTCCCCGGCGGAGCGGATCTCTCCCTCCTCCATCCATGCCATCAGTTGGCAGCCGTAGCAGATTCCCAGGACCGGGATGCCGAGCTGCAGGATCTCGGGAGAATAATGCGGGGATTCTTCCTCATAGACGCTGTTCGGTCCGCCGGTAAAGATGATGCCCCGATATCCGGCCGCCCGGATCTCTCCGGGCGTGATCCGGTCATAGCGGATAATCTCCGCGTAAACCCTCTGTTCACGGACCCGTCTGGCGATCAGCTGATTATACTGCCCGCCGAAATCAAGAACGAGTATTTTTTCCGCCATCTCTGTTGTGCCTCCGTTCGGTTGTTCCGGGTATCCGTTTCCTTTATACCTGTATGTCCGCGGAGCCTTCCTCCACGTCTTCAAGCAGCGGCCTGACCTGCTTCAGCAGGTTTTCCACCTGTTGCGCGCACCGGCCGGTATAGCAGGCGGGATCGAGTGCCTTTTCCAGCTCCTCGCGGTTCAGTCCGAATTCCGGATGCTTCTCCAGCAGTTCCAGCAGCCGTCCCTCTTCTCCGTTTCTCATCCGCTCCGTTGCTTCCATGGAGCACTGCCGGATCACTTCATGCAGCTCCTGCCGGTCTCCCCCGCGTTTGACCGCTTCCATCATCAGATTTTCGGTGGCAATAAAGGGCAGATATTCCCGGACCGCCTTCCCGATAACCTTTTCCCGCACGACCAGGCCGTCCGTCACATTCTGACTCAGCCGCAGTACGGCATCCGCGCAGAGGAAGCCCTCCGGCAGGGAGATCCGGCGGTTTGCGGAATCATCCAGCGTCCGCTCCAGCCATTGCAGGGAAGCGGTCAGCGGTGCGTTCATCGCATCCGTCATCAGGTAGCGGCTCAGGGAGCAGATTCTCTCGCACCGCATGGGGTTTCGCTTATAGGGCATGGCGGAAGAGCCGATCTGTCCTTTCTCGAAGGGTTCCTCCAGCTGGCGGTCATGCTGCAGCAGCCGTATATCGTTGGCCATGCGGCAGCAGCTCTGCGCCACAGCCGACAGGCAGTTCAGGATCCTGCTGTCCAGCTTGCGGGGATAGGTCTGTCCGCATACTGTAAAGCAACGGGAAAAGCCGAACGATTCACACAGCATACGGTTCATCTCGTCGATCTTTTCGCCATCCCCGTCAAAAAGCTCCATAAAGCTTGCTTCCGTTCCCGTAGTGCCGCGGCAGCCCAGAAAAGGAATATGCTCCAGAACAAAATCGAGCTCCTCGAGATCGGCCAGGAAATCCTGCAGCCACAGAGCGGCGCGTTTCCCGACCGTCACAAGCTGCGCCGGCTGGAAATGGGTATAGCCCAGCGTCGGAAGCGACCGGTATTTCTCTGCGAAATCCGCCAGGTTCCGGATGACCTTCAGCAGCTCCGCGCGAAGATATTTCAGGCCGTCCCGGTAAAGGATCAGGTCCGCGTTGTCAGTCACATAGCAGCTGGTTGCTCCGAGATGAATGATGCCGGCTGCGGAGGGCGCTGCCAGTCCAAACGCATAGACATGCGCCATGACGTCATGGCGCACTTCTTTTTCTCTCTTCCGTATAGCCTCAAAATCTATATCGGCAATGTGTTCCTCCAATTCTCTGACCTGTTCCCGGGAAATCGGGAGACCCAGCCGGCTTTCCGCGTCGGCAAGCGCCGCCCAGAGTCTGCGCCAGGTCTCCGCCCTTTTCTCTGCGGAAAACAGGTTCAGCATATATTCGGAGGCATATCGGGATGCCAGCGGTGATTCATAATGTTCAGCCATTTCTGTGATCCTTTCCGGAGTGTTTTGGATTTCAGTTTCTTTCAATACAGGCGTCCCGTTCCGGTCCTACGGAAACATACCGGATCGGACATCCGACTTCCTTCTCCACATACTCTACATAGGCGCGTGTTTCCTCCGGCAGATCCTCCCAGCGGCGGATCCCGGTCAGGTCCCGTTTCCAGCCGGGAACATACTGAATAACAGGCTCTGCGGAAGCAAGTCTGCTCGGGAAGGGGAATCTGTCTGTTTCATTGCCGTCCACCAGATAGCGGACACATACCGGAATCTGATCCATATAGCTGAGAACGTCCAGCTTCGTCAGCGCCAGCGCGGTTGCGCCCTGTACCTTCACGCCGTATCGGGTGGCAACCAGGTCCAGCGGTCCGACCCTTCTTGGCCTTCCTGTCTTTGCGCCGTATTCTCCGCCGGCTTCCCGCAGCTTTTCAGCTTCTGCGCCAAACCATTCTGCCACAAAAGGGCCTTCCCCGACGCAGGTTGAATAGGCTTTGGCCACTCCGACGACCTCATCGAGCTTTGCGCCGGTCAGCCCGCTGCCGACCGGGGCGTAGGCCGCGATTGCGTTGGAGGACGTGGTATAGGGCCAGATGCCGAAATCAATATCCCTCAGTGCGCCGAGCTGAGCCTCAAACAGAATGCTTTTCCCGGCTTTCTGTTCTTCTTCCAGCAGGGCTGCTGTATCGCAGATGTACGGCTTGATCGCTTCGCCGTAGCGATCAAGCCATTCCTCCATCTGCTCCATCGTATAAGGCTCCGCGCCGTAAACACCGGTCAGCGTCAGGTTTTTCCATTCCAGAATCCCCTTCAGTCTTTCCCGCAGCGCGTCCCGGTCAAACAGTTCGCCGGCCAGAATGGTCTTCTTTTGATACTTGTCCGAATAGAACGGAGCGATACCCTGCATCGTGGAACCGTATTTCCTGTCGGAGAGCCTGCTCTCCTCCAGCCTGTCCAGCTCCCGGTGCCAAGGAAGCAGCACAGATGCCCTCTCACTGATTTTCAGGTTTTCAGGTGAGATAAGGACCCCCTTGGTCCGGACATTTTCCATTTCATTCCACAGGTTTTCCGGATCCAGTGCAACCCCGTTTCCCAGTACATTGATCACACCCTTCCGGAAGATACCGGATGGCAGCAGATGCAGCGCGAATTTTCCGAATTCGTTGATTACCGTATGTCCGGCGTTTCCGCCCCCCTGATAACGTACAACAACGTCGTATCTTTGGGTCAGCAGATCCACCATCCTGCCTTTTCCTTCATCGCCCCAGTTGATTCCGACAACCGCGCAGTTTGCCATGCTGTCCGCTCCTCTTTTTCACTCCCGCCTTACTTCCCGCTTGCTCCGTAATTGGAGAGGACTCTTGCGGAAGGATCGTTCACGTCACAGCCCTTCCACGCCCGGTTCGGCATCCAGTAATCGGCGATCATTTCCGCCTGTCCCGGATAATGCTTTTCAAAGATTTCCCTGTAAAGCAGGGACTCCTTCGTAAAAGGCTGCGCGAAAGAATATTTCTTCCTTTTTTCTTCAAATTCCTCTTCCGTATATGTCTTTTCCGCGTATTCCTTCAGATCGTCAACCATGGAATGTCCTACGGCATCGGAAAAAGCGGCCTTTTCCCGCCAGAGGATCCCTTCCGGTAATAATCGATCCTTTTCAAACGCGTGCCGCAGAAGATATTTCCCGATCTGATACCGGTTCATCTTCAGTTCGGGATCAATACCCATTACATAATCCACGAAGTCCAGATCTCCGAAGGGGACTCTGGCTTCCAGGGAATTGACGGAAATACAGCGGTCGGCGCGCAGCACGTCATACATATGAAGCTCGCGGATCCTTTTTTTCGCTTCCTCCTGAAATGCTTCCGCGTCAGGGGCAAAATCCGTATATTTATAGCCAAAGAGCTCATCCGAGATTTCCCCTGTCAGCAGCACACGGATATCCGTATTTTCATGTATGTATTTGCAGACCAGATACATGCCCATACTGGCCCGGATGGTCGTGATATCCCAGGTGCCGAGCAGGGCGATCACATTTTCCAGATTTTCCAGCACCTCCTCCCGGGACATGAAGACCTCTGTATGCTCACTCCCGATATATTCAGCCACCTGACGGGCATATTTCAGATCTATGGCATCCGTACTCATCCCGATGGCAAAGGTGCGGATCTTCTCCCGGCTCTCCCGGGCCGCGATCGCGCAGACAAGAGAGGAATCCAGCCCGCCGGAGAGCAGGAATCCTACCTTGGCATCGGCCACAAGCCTCTTTCTGACGCCCTCCGTCAGTTTCTCCCGGATCCTGTTGCAGACACCGTCCACTGTCTTTTCGCCTGCCGGAAGAGAAACAGTCATATCCCGGTACCGGAAAAACTTGCCGTCACGGTAATAGCATCCCGGGGGGAACGGATATATTTTATCGACAAGCCCGACCAGGTTTTTGGCCTCGCTGGCAAAAACGGGCGCGCCCTCTTCTCCGTAACCGTAATACAGCGGCCGTATACCGATCGGATCTCTTGCAGCGATATATTCTCCTTTTGAACCGTCATAAATGATCAAAGCGAACTCCGCGTCCAGCATGCGGAACATTTCCGTTCCGTACTCCCGGTACATGGGCAAAAGGACCTCACAGTCACTGTCGCTGTTGAATGTGTAGCCGCACCGGATCAGTTCTTCCCTCACCTTCCGGAAGCCGTAGATCTCTCCGTTGCATACGACCCAGCTTCCGTCCAGCTCAAACGGCTGCATTCCTTCCGGATGCAGCCCCATGATCGCCAGTCGGTGAAAGCCGAGCATACCCTTCCCCGTATCGACGATCCGGCTGTCGTCCGGCCCTCTGGAAACGGTCCTTTCAAAACCGCGGCAGAATTTTTCTCTGGTAACGGAACTGTCACAGTAACCCATGATGGAGCACATGTCTGTTCTCCCCCTCTCGTTCTGGAACCGGCATTCCCGGAAATAGAAAAAGGCGTCTTTGAGTGATTCTCAAAGACGCCTTTGCCTTGGATGCTGATGTTATACAGGATTCGGCTTTTATTGTCAACCGGCATCCTGTTTTTTTGATGTCTCTTTCGGTTTTCAGTCCAAAATACACGGAAAAGCCATCCTGATTTATTGACACGGAAAGGGTCCGGAATTAAAATACACCGTGTAAAGGCAATGGCGTCTTTGGGTTTTGTTGACCCGAAGACGCTTTTGTTTTTTCCCATTGAACGTGTGAAAGAAGGGGCTTTGAAATGGAAAAGGGAAAGCAGCTTTATGAGGGGAAAGCAAAAAAAGTTTTTGAAACCGATGACCCGTCGCTTCTGATCGTTTCCTACAAGGACGATGCCACAGCTTTTAACGGCCTGAAAAAAGGATCGATTGCCGGAAAGGGTGTCATCAATAATCAGATGAGTAATTATCTGATGGCATTGATCGAAAAGGAAGGGATCCCCACTCATTTTGTCAGGGAGCTCAGTGACCGGGATACTCTTGTGCGCCGTGTTGCGATTATCCCCCTGGAGGTCATCGTGCGGAATATTGCCGCCGGCTCCTTTGCCAAAAATTACGGGGTAAGCGAAGGAACGGTTTTCGACCGTCCGACCGTGGAGTTTTCTTATAAAAACGATGCGCTTGGCGATCCGCTGATTGCTCCGTCCCATATCCTTGCCCTTCATCTTGTCACTGAGAAAGAGCTCGATACGGTTTCCGGGTATGCTCTCAGGATCAATGAGATTCTGCGCTCTTTTTGGTCAAAACGCGGTATTACGCTGGTCGATTTCAAGATCGAGTTCGGCAAAACCCCGGACGGAACGGTTATTCTCGCGGATGAGATAAGCCCCGATACCTGCCGTCTGTGGGATACAGCGACTGGAACCAGGCTCGACAAGGACCGTTTTCGCCGGGACCTGGGAAATGTGGAAGAAGCATATATTGAAGTAATGAAAAGGCTGAAGGCGGATCAGGAATGATGAAAGCGGCTCATCTTCATGAGGAATGCGGTGTGTTCGGGATCTGGTCCCCTGATCCTGCGCCGGTCGCCGGCCTGGTTTATTATGGACTGTATGCACTGCAGCATCGCGGACAGGAAAGCGCAGGTATTGTTCTCAACGATGACGGGGTTTTCTCCGTCAGAAAAGGCTCCGGGCTGGTCAGTGAAGTTTTCCATGGGGATGAACTCCGTTCTCTCGGAACGGGCAGGATCGGTGTGGGTCATGTTCGGTATGCCACGACCGGATCGGACAGTGAACGGAATATCCAGCCTCTTGTCGTCAATCACGGAAAAGGGCACCTGGCGCTGGCACACAACGGGAATCTGACCAACTCGTTTGAGCTGCGCAGCAGGCTGGAAGCAGGTGGGGCGATCTTTCATTCGTCCACGGATTCGGAGGTCATCTCCTACGTGATTGTTCAGCAGCGTCTCCGTCTTGCTTCCATTGAGGAAGCCGTTTCCGCTGCGATGAATATCGTCAGGGGTGCTTACTCCCTCGTCATCTCTTCTCCGGCGAAGCTGATTGCGGTTCGGGATCCGAACGGATTCCGCCCGTTGTGTTATGGAAAGCGTCCGGACGGGGGAATTGTCTTTGCGTCGGAATCCTGCGCTCTGGACGCGGTCGGGGCTGCCTTTGTCCGTGATCTTCTGCCCGGGGAAATTGCTGTCGTTGAGGACGGAGATCTCCGCTTTGATACTTCACACTGCGGCAGCGTGCCGCGAAGCCTGTGTGTATTTGAGTATATCTATTTTGCCCGACCGGACTCGGTGATTGACGGGATGCCGGTCAGTGCTGCCCGCCGGCGTGCCGGTGCCTATCTTGCTGAAGAGCATCCCGTGGAGGCGGATGCCGTCATCGGGGTTCCCGATTCCGGTCTGGATACTGCTCTCGGTTATTCCGTCCGGTCCGGGATCCCCTACGCGATCGGCTTTACAAAGAATAAATATATCGGCCGCACTTTTATTTCACCGGAACAGTCCGTCAGGGAAAACGGTGTACGGATCAAGCTGAATCCGATCCGTGAGGCAGTGGCGAATAAAAGAATTGTCCTGGTGGATGATTCCATAGTCCGCGGTACAACAAGCCGGCGGATCATTGACCTGCTTCGGGATGCCGGCGCGGCGGAGATTCATATGCGGATCTCTTCTCCGCCCTTTATTGCACCCTGCTGCTACGGTACAGATGTGGACGATGCCGGAAGCCTGATTGCCAACAGGCATACGGAAAATGAAATAGCGCGGATGATCGGCGCTGATTCCCTCGGATATCTGAGCACGGATCATGTCCGGCAGCTGGCGGACGGCTGTCCGGGTTTCTGCACAGCCTGCTTTGGAGGAGGTTATCCCGTTTCTCCCCCCGCCGTCATGAAAAAATCCCGCTTTGAAGAAAAGATCAGTCAAAAAAAGGACCCGCTCTGAAGCGGGTCCTTTCTCATTCTACCGTAACGCTTTTGGCCAGATTGCGGGGTTTGTCCACGTCTTCTCCGCGCCCTACGGCTGTATAATAAGCCAGCAGCTGCATCGGGATCACCGCCAGGCTTCCCGCGAAATGGGGATCCGTCCTGGGAATGTAAACCGTGAAATCCGCAGTGTCTTCAATGCTGTAGTAGCCGTAATTGGCCACCGCCATCAGATAGGCTCCTCTGCTTTTGACCTCCACCATATTGCTGAGTGTTTTTTCATACAGTTCCGGCTGGGTCAGACATCCGATCACCAGTCGTCCGTCTTCGATCAGGCTGATCGTTCCGTGCTTCAGCTCTCCGGCTGCGTAAGCTTCGGAATGAATATAGCTGATTTCCTTCAGTTTCAGGCTTCCTTCCAGGCAAATGGCGTAATCCAGTCCCCTTCCGATATAAAAAACATCTTTGGTATTGCCGAGCTTGGACGCAAACCATTGAAGCCGTTCCTTGTCCTCGAGCAGGCGCTCTACCTTGTCCGGAAGCTTCTCCAGTTCTTCCAGGAGGGGCTTTGTATCCTTGATTGTGTCCCGAACCTCCCCCAGGCGGATCGCAAACAGGTACATGGCGATCAGCTGCGCGCTGTAGGCTTTTGTTGTGGCCACGGCGATTTCCGGACCGGCTTTGGTATAAAAAACGGAGTCTGCTTCCCGGGCAATGGAGGACCCGACGACATTGACGATGGAAAAGGTCCGGATCCCGTTCTTTTTGGCTTCGCGCAGTGCGGCAAGGCTGTCCGCCGTTTCGCCCGACTGGGAAATAATGATCACGAGGGCATCCTTTTCCAGCTTCATTTTCCGGTAACGGAACTCACTGGCCAGTTCAACCCGGACGGGAACGCCGGTAAGATCTTCGGTCACATACTGTCCGATCACGCCGACGTGGTACGCGGAACCGCAGGCCACGATATAGATCTGCCGGATTTGCCGGAGCTGCTCCTCATCCAGTCCCAGATCGATGATTCCGTTCTGTACGGCGCTGTGCAGCGTGTCAGCGATCACTCTGGGCTGCTCATGGATCTCCTTCATCATGAAGTGCTCATAGCCGCCCTTTTCCGCTGCTTCTGCGGAAAACGTCACCTCTGTAAGCTCCTTCTGCACCTCATCGCCGTTCAGGTTGAAGAAATGAGCTTCTCCGGGCAAAAGTCTCGCCATCTCCAGATTGTCAATGTAATAGACTGACCGGGTATAATTCAGAATGGCAGGCACGTCGGAAGCGATATAGGTTTCTCCGTCCGCAATGCCGATGATCATCGGGCTGTCCTTCCGGGCAACATATATCTCGTTCGGATAATCGCTGAACATAACCTCCAGCGCGTATGATCCGCGTACCCGGACCATGGTTTTGGCGATCGCGTCGATCGGCCCGATCTGATATTTTTTGTAATAATAATCGATCAGCTTGATGACCACTTCAGTATCTGTACTGCTGTAAAAGCTATATCCGTGCCGGAGCAGCTTTTCCTTCAGCTCGATATAGTTTTCGATGATGCCATTATGGACCCCGACAACTTCAGACTCAACTGTTCCGGAAGCAGAACCTGTGCAGTTTCCGCTCACGTGGGGATGAGCGTTGATCTGCGTAGGCTCTCCGTGAGTCGCCCACCGGGTATGTCCGATGCCGCAGCAGCCTTCCAGAGCTTTCCCGTTATCGGTTTTTTCCTCCAGTTTGACCAGCTTCCCGGTAGATTTGACGACCTCCGCCGGTGCCGATCCGTTCCGCACGGCCAGCCCGGCCGAATCGTATCCTCTGTATTCCAGCTTTTCCAGCCCATGCAGCAGAATAGGGCCTGCCTGCCTGTGTCCGGTGAATCCGACAATTCCGCACATCTTTTGCATCATCCTTCCCGCAGACTCTTTTATGAAGATATCTGCAAGATGTATTATAACATATTGTTTATTTTTTGCAACCGGGTCCTTTTACCGTTTCACAGTAAATAGATGTCGCATATTGTCTTAATAATGTATCTCCGAAGCTGTAAACGATTGACAGTCTGCGGGCTTTGGGATGAAGCCGTTTCCCTTCACAGCCTGAAGCGGCTTTCCCGTTCCCGGGAAAGCCGCTTTTTGTTATTCCGGTTTATTCCACATCCTGCAGTGCGTCATACCCTTCCTCACCGGTCCGCACCTTCACCACATTCTCCACATCGTAAACAAATATCTTTCCGTCTCCGATATGGCCTGTGTAAAGCACTTTCTTGGCTGTTTCGATCACACTGCGCACAGGCACCTTGCTCACAACGATGTCCACCTGAACCTTGGGAAGCAGGTTGGCCTCCACCTGAACGCCGCGGTAGTACTCAGGCTTGCCCTTCTGCTGACCGTAGCCCATCACGTGGGAAACGGTCATGCCGGTCACGCCCAGCTTGCTCATGGCATCCTTCAGAGCATACAGGCGCTCTTCCTTGCATACGATCTCCACCTTCGTAAACTTGGGTGCTCCCTCCTCAAAGGCGGGAACCTTTTTCACGGGAACGGCTTCTGCAACGGGGGTTTCTCCGCTGACCACAACAGGCGCCGCGCCTTCTTCAATATAATCCGGCAGCATGGCGAATCCGGCATAAGCTGAAGGCAGGCCGTGCTCTGTAGTATCCAGGCCCAGAGTTTCTTCTTCGCGGGATACGCGAAGCCCGACCAGCTTTTTGATGATGAGGAAAACGACGGTGATGGTAGCTGCCGTCCATGCTGCGACAGAAACAAAACCGGTCAGCTGAAGTCCCATCAGTTCAAATCCGCCTCCGTAAAAGAGGCCTGTCAGCGTTTTCCCGGAAGCATTGGCAATGCTGTATCCCGGAGCCGCGCTGGTGGCGAAAAGGCCGACCGAAAGAGTGCCCCAGATGCCGTTCACGCAGTGTACCGCAACAGCGCCGACCGGATCGTCAATATGCAGTTTCTGATCCAGCAGCCATACGCCAAACACGACCAGCACGCCGGCTACCGCGCCGATGACCGTGGCGCCAAGGGCGTCCGTCACGTCGCAGGGAGCCGTGATCGCTACCAGGCCGGCCAGAGACGCGTTCAGGCACATGGACACGTCGGGCTTTCCGTACTTGATCCAGGTAAAGATCATGCAGACCACCGTCGCGACCGACGGAGCAATTGTCGTGGTCAGGAAAATGGATCCCATCTGTTCAATGGAAGTTGCTGCGGCGCCGTTGAATCCGTACCATCCCAGCCAGAGGATGAATACACCCAGCGCGCCCAGTGCGATGCTGTGGCCGGGGAATGCATGGATCTCCGTTACTTTTCCGCTTTCATCCTTCTTGAATTTGCCGAGTCTGGGGCCGAGCAGTTTTGCGCCGATCAGCGCCGAAATACCTCCGACCATGTGGATCGCGCAGGAACCCGCAAAATCGTGGAATCCGATCTGAGCAAGCCAGCCGCCGCCCCAGATCCAGTGTGCTTCAATGGGATAGATAACTGCGGAAATAACCGCGGAATAAATACAGTAAGAAAGGAATTTCGTTCTCTCTGCCATCGCCCCGGAGACGATTGTGGCTGTTGTGGCGCAGAACACAAGATTAAATACAAAACTGGAGAAGTCAAAGTCCGTGTAGGCTGTGAAAAGGTCAAATCCAGGTTTGCCGATCAGTCCGACCAGGTCTTCCCCCATCAGAAGGCTGAATCCGATCAGAACAAACACCACGGTTCCGATACAGAAGTCCATCAGATTCTTCATAATAATATTGCCGGTGTTTTTGGCCCGTGTAAAGCCTGCCTCCACCATGGCAAATCCTGCCTGCATCCAGAACACCAGCGCAGCGCCGATTAGGAACCAGACCCCGAACACCTGTCCCTGCGTCATCTCCGCAACCAATTCGCGAATCGTCTCATCCATGTCTTATCACTCCTTCTTTTTATGAGAAAAGGCGTCCGTTTCAGCGGATTCTCCCGCTTTCCCGGACGCCTTTGCCCTCTTTGAAATATTTACTTCAGAAAAAAGTCTGCTTCATCGGCAGCTGCCCGGCCGTCAGCAATGGCACGGACCACCAGGGACTGCCCTGTTTTCATATCACCGGCGGTGAACAGCTTTCCGCCGATCCGATGGCTGCCCTTCTCGGTTTCAGGCACTCCCCTGGAACCCAGAGTCAGTCGGAAGGACTCTGCCGTTTTCTGATCGCAGCCGGTAAAACCTGCTGCGATCAGCAGGAGCTGGCAGGGTAATGTCTCTTCGGTGCCCGGCACATGCTCCATCCTGCCCTCGGGAGTCCGCCTTACGCGTACGGTTTGGACGGCTTCGATCTTCCCTTCCGCATCCGTCAGGATTTCTTTAACGGTCGTTTCATATATTCTCGGATCTTTTCCGAACAACGTGATCGCTTCCTCCTGGCCGTAATCGGTTCTCAGGATCCGCGGCCATTCCGGCCACGGATTTCCGGCTGTTCTTTCCGTCGGAGGAGCGGGCAGCATTTCCAGCTCTGTAAGGGAACGGCATCCCTGCCTGATCGCGGTGCCCACGCAGTCATTACCGGTATCTCCCCCGCCGACAACGATCACGTCCAGGCCTCTGGCGCTGACCGACGGTATATCCCCTCCGATCACACTTCGGGTCGCTTCTGTCAGATAGTCCACAGCGAAGCGTACTCCCTCCGCGTTCTCCCCGGGAACATTCAGCGTTCTCGGTTTTCTTGCGCCTCCGCAAAGAACAGCCGCGTCGAAATCCTTCAGGATTTCCGGTGTTGCTTCCGTACCGGTCTGAAAAACGATCCCTTCCTCGCGCATGAGTCCGATCCTTCTGGAGACGACGCTCTTGGGAAGCTTCATGTTCGGGATCCCGAACATCAGCAGGCCTCCCGGATATTCTGCCCTTTCAAATACGGTTACGCTGTGGCCCATCTGATTCAGCCTGTCTGCCGCGGCGAGGCCTGACGGTCCCGAGCCGGCAACGGCGACCCTTTTTCCGGTCCTTGCTGCCGGGATTCGCGGCCTGACCCAGCCTTTTTCATAGCCTTTTTCGATCAGGTACAGTTCATTGTCCCGGTTCACGGATGCTCCTTTTTCCGCCAGATTGCACGCTTTTTCGCACAGTGCCGGGCAGACTCTTCCGGTAAATTCCGGAAAAGGTGCGGTTTTGAGCAGTCTCTCCAGGGCTCCTCTCTCATCCCCCCTCCAGAGGAGATCGTTCCACTCCGGAATCAGATTATGCAGCGGACAGCCGTAATCGGATTGGCAGAACGGGACTCCGCAGTTCATGCAGCGGGACGCCTGCTCCTGCCTTTCTCTGGGATTCAGTTCCAGATGGAGAGAGGAATAATCCCGGATCCTTTCCGCTTCGGATCTCCACGGATTCTCATTTCTTTCCCTTTCCATAAAGCCTGTTGCCTTTCCCATGAGCTTACCTCCTTTCCAGCAGCCGCCGGTATTCTGTCGGAATAACCATCCGGAAGAAGGGCAGCCACGCGTCAAAGCTTTCCAGAATGCGCCCTGCTTTGGGGGACCTGGTGATTTCAGCATGAAGTGTCAGCATTTCCTTCAGTTCTGCCGCGTATTCCTTTTCCGAAAGATCGTATACCTCCACCATTGCGTTGTTCAGGTGTCTGCTCAGCTCGCCTTCCCTGTCCAGCACATAGGCGATCCCGCCTGACATGCCGGCCGCGAAATTGTCTCCGATCGGTCCGATCACCGCGACCCTTCCTCCGGTCATATACTCGCAGCCGTGATCTCCCGTTCCCTCAACGACCGCCTTCGCCCCGGAATTCCGGACGCAGAACCGTTCTCCGGCCATTCCGGCAATATAGGCCTCGCCGCCTGTCGCTCCGTACAGAGCAACATTTCCGATCAGCGTATCTCCTTCAGCGGTCCTGCCCTCTTCCGGAGGAATGACGGCAATGCATCCTCCCGAGAGCCCCTTGCCGAGATAATCGTTGGCCTCACCCTTCAGGATCAACTGGATATCCCCTGGCAGAAACGCGCCGAAGCTTTGACCGCCGCATCCGCGGACCCTCAGCACGCTTTTTCCGGAGGCACCGCTGGCAGCCTGCCTGGAAGCATACAGTGTCCCGAAAGTACGGTCCGTGTTGAAAACTTCCGTTCCGATGGGCAGTCTTCGCTGATCTGCCCTTTCCTGAAGCCGGAAATCGAATTCACTTTCCTTGCGGAAAAACCGGTTTTCTCTGCACCGTGTCAAATCGCTCAGATCGATGAGGCTCTCATCCGCCGTTTTCAGCAGATCGCCCCTGCCCACCAGTTCATTGACAGTCCTTGCGCCGAGTCCGGCCATAATCTCCCGCAGCTGTTCAGCGATAAAGAACATGAACCGCTGAACATACTCCGGTTTGCCCGTAAAGCGCTTGCGAAGCTCCGGATTCTGAGTGGCAATGCCGAAGGGGCAGGTATCCAGATTGCAGACTCTCATCATCCGGCAGCCCATCACGACCAGCGGAGCAGTTGCAAAAGCAAATTCTTCAGCGCCGAGCAGCAGCGCTATGGCTACGTCACGACCGGTCATCAGCTTCCCGTCCGTTTCCAGTGTGACCATTTCCCTCAGTCCGTTTTTGCAGAGTGACTGGTGAGCCTCTGCCAGGCCCAGCTCCCAGGGAAGTCCCGCGCCGTGAATGGAAGTCAGCGGTGCGGCGCCGGTCCCGCCTTCGCCTCCGGAAATTAGCACGACCTGCGCTCCGGCCTTGGCTACGCCTGAAGCAATGGTCCCCACACCGGTTTCCGACACCAGCTTGACTGAGATCCTTGCGTTTTCATTCGTGCATTTCAGATCATAAATCAGCTGCGCGAGATCTTCTATGGAATAAATATCATGGTGAGGCGGCGGAGAGATCAGAGAGATTCCCGGCGTGGAGCACCGTGTTCTCGCGACCTCCTCGGAGACCTTCCCGCCGGGGAGATGACCGCCCTCGCCAGGTTTTGCGCCCTGTGCCATCTTGATCTGGATTTCCTTCGCTGAAAGCAGGTATTTCAGCGTAACGCCGAAGCGTCCGGACGCCACCTGCTTGATAGCCGAATTCAGGGCGGTACCGAGTCTTTCGGGCAGCTCGCCCCCTTCACCCGTATTGGATTTGGCGCCGATCCCGTTCATCGCCTCCGCCAGGCATTCATGTGCCTCCTTGGACAGAGAGCCGTAAGACATGGCCCCTGTTTTGAAGCGCTTGACGATTTCAGATGCCGGCTCCACTTCTTCCAGCGGGATCTCCCTGCAGTTTTCAAACCGGAAGTCCAGCATGCCGCGGATCGTTTTCGGCCCGTCATTCTTCAGCTTGTCTGCATATTTGCGGAACATTCCGTAATCGTTGTTCCACACAGATTGCTGCAGCAGGTGGATGGTTTCCGGGCTGTAAAGATGCTCTTCGGCATCCTTGCCGGTTCTGAGCCGGTGCCTGCCTATGCTGTCAGGTGTCCGGTCGCAGTCCTGTCCGCTGAATGCTTTCCCATGATGCCACAGCACGTCTTCTTCTATGCTTTTCAGGTCCTTCCCGTCCAGCCGGTGCAGTGTGTTCGTAAAGTAACGGTCCACAAGGTCGCCGTTCAGGCCGAGGGCTTCGAAAAGCTGTGCGCTCTGATATGCCTGCATGGTGGAAACACCCATCTTGGAAGCAATATGCAGCACTGCGTCCGTCAGTGCCTGATTGTAATCCCGGACTGCCTGGCCCGCCGGCTTTGGGATCTGTCCGCTCTCGCACAGGGCAATGATGCATTCATGCGCCAGATAAGGGTTGACGCAGCGCGCGCCGTAAGCGATCAGCAGGGCCATCTGGTGTGCGTCCCGCGGTTCACCGCTTTCCAGCACGACCGATATCGCCGTGCGCATTTTATGCTGCACAAGATATTGCTCCAGCGCCGATACCGCCAGCAGGGACGGGATCGCCATATGAGTCCTGTCCACTCCCCTGTCCGAAAGGATCAGGATATTGGTGCCTCTGGCATAAGCTTCCTGACAGGATTCAAACAAGTGATTCAGCGCGCCCTCAAGACCGGTTTCCTCAGTAAACAGGATCGGAAGTGTCTCCACCTGAAAGCCCGGATGATCGATCTCACGGATCCGCTGCAGCTCCTCAGCGGTAATGACCGGTGTCGGCAGTTCCAGCACCGCGCAGTTCTCAGCGCATGGATTCAGCAGGTTTCCGTCATCTCCCAGATAGACGGCGCAGTCCGTCTTCAGCTGTTCCCTCAGCGCGTCGATCGGGGGATTCGTTACCTGCGCAAAGCGCTGTTTAAAATAGGAAAAAAGCGGAGGATGTGTTTTTGACAGAACGGCGATCGGCTCGTCTGCCCCCATCGCTCCGATGGGCTCTTTTCCGGTCGCGGCCATGGGCAGGATCATTTCCCGGATATCCTCCCAGGCATATCCGAATGCCTGCAGCAGCTGTCCTCTTTTATCGTCGCTCTCATGTCTCTGATTCAGATTGGATACCGGCAGCTGATCCAGCTTCAGGATACCGTTTCTGACCCATTCGGCGTACGGATGCAGTCCGGAAAAATACCGCTTGATCTCCTCCCCGCTCATCACCCGTCCGGTGGACAGGTCCGCGGAAAGCAGGTCCCCGCTTTTCAGCCTCCATCTGCGGATAATATGGCTGTTCTCCTCGTACAGGATCCCGGCCTCCGACGCCAGGATCAGACGGTGATCGTCTGTCTCACTGCAGCGCAGGGGGCGAAGTCCGTTCCGGTCCAGGGATGCGCATACTTTTTCACCGTCTGTATACAGGATGGCGGCAGGCCCGTCCCAGGGTTCCATCATGGTACTGTAGTAGCGGTACATATCCCGCCAGGTTTCCTTTTCCTTCTTCCCCTGCCACGGTTCGGGCAGCAGGATCATTCCTGCCAGCTCCGGCGGAAAACCGTTCATACACAGAAACTCGACAGTATTGTCCAGCATCATGGAATCCGATCCGTTCGGCTCCACGACGGGATAGACTTTTTCCAGCGATCCTCTCATGCTGGCGGAGCGCATGGTCTCCTCCCGCGCCAGCATGCGGTCGGCATTCCCCCGGATCGTGTTGATCTCCCCGTTATGCAGGAGCATTCTGTGGGGATGGGCCTTCGGCCAGCTCGGTTCCGTGTTGGTGGAAAAGCGGGAGTGCACCAGTGCCATCTGTGAAGTATAGTCGTCCCGGTCCAGATCCGTATAAAAGGTCCTCAGCTGGTGCACGAGCATCATTCCCTTATATACGACGGTTCTGCTCGACAGTGAACAGATATAGGTATCCTTCCGTTTTTTCTCGAAGACCCTTCGCAGCACATACAGTCTCCTGTCAAAAGCAGAGCCTTCATGTACGTTGTCCGGACGCCGGATGATGCACTGGGCGATAACCGGCATGGTTTCCAGGGCGCCCTTTCCGAGGAGCTCCGGCCTGCAGGGCACCTCCCGCCATGCGGTTACGGGCAGCCCCTGCGCGGATGCCGTTTCTTCAAAGTCCTGTCTTGCCTGTGCGGATGCTTCCCGATCCTGCGGAAAGAAGAACATGCCGACGCCGTAGGTTCCCTCTTCCCCGAGGGAGATCGCGTTTTCCTCCGCCCAATGCTGCAGCAGCGTATGGGGCAGCTGTGTCAGGATCCCCACGCCGTCCCCGGTCGTGCCGGAAGCATCGCAGCCGGCCCGGTGCGCAAGTCTTTCTACGATCTTCAGCGCATCGGACACGGTGCGGTGGCTTGCCGGCCCTTTCAGGTCAATGATGGCGCCGATCCCACAGGCGTCGTGCTCCAGGCTGCTGTCCACCATCGGATATCTGTCTTCCATCATTGACACATCCTTCTCTTTTACGAAAATCGGTATTTCTTCCGGCTGAAATCAGAAAATGGTCAGATATTTTTTCAGTTCCCAGTCGGTCACATGGGTGCGGTAATCATCCCACTCGGCATATTTTCCGGCGGTATACTGGGGAACGACGTGCTCTCCCAGCGTGTCGCAGATCAGCTTGTCCTCCAGCATCAGGTCCACCGCTTCCTTGATGGAGCCCGGCAGGCTTTCGATCCCCTTTGCCTTTCTTTCCTCCGCGCTCATGGCAAAGATGTTTTCGGTTACCTCAGCCGGCGGAGTCATGCCTTTTTCGATGCCGTCCAGTCCGGCTGCCAGGCAGACAGCCAGCTCCAGATACGGGTTGCAGGAAGGATCCGGACAACGCAGTTCCACACGGGTACCCATGCCGCGTGCGGCGGGGATGCGGATCAGCGCGCTGCGGTTGGAAGCTGACCAGGCCAGATAGCAGGGAGCTTCGTAACCGGGAACCAGCCGCTTGTAAGAGTTGACCAGCGGGTTGGTAATGGCTGCCATGCCCTTCATATGTGTCAGAATACCCGCAATAAACGCATACGCTTCTTTGGAGAGCCCCAGCTCACCCTTGGGATCGTCAAAAACGTTTTTGCCGTCCTTGAACAGTGACATATTGGTGTGCATGCCGCTTCCGTTGATCCCGAAGACCGGCTTCGGCATAAAGGTCGCGTGCAGTCCGTTCTTCTGCGCCAGGGACTTGACGGCAAATTTGAAGGTCATGATCCGGTCTGCGGCGGTCAGTGCGTCGGCATACTTGAAGTCGATCTCATGCTGTCCGGCTGCCACTTCGTGATGGGACGCTTCGATCTCAAAGCCCATCTGCTCCAGCGCCAGGCAGATTTCCCGGCGGGTGCTCTCACCGTGGTCAAGCGGTCCGAGGTCGAAATAACCGGCCTGATCAGCCGTCTGTGTGGTAGGCATCCCGTTTTCATCGGTCTGGAAAAGGAAGAATTCACACTCAGGCCCGACGTTGAAGGAATATCCCATATCAGAGGCTTTTTTCAGCGCGCGCTTCAGTATTCCGCGGGGATCGCCGATGAAGGGCGTTCCGTCCGGATTGTACACGTCACAGATCAGCCGGGCCACCTTCCCGTGCTGCGGGCGCCAGGGCAGCAGGGTGTAGGAGTCCAGATCCGGGTGCAGATACTGGTCGGATTCCTGGATCCGCACAAATCCCTCAATGGAACTGCCGTCGATCATGATCTGATTGTTCACGGCTTTTTCGATCTGGGAAGATGTAATGGCTACATTCTTCAACTGCCCGAAAATGTCAGTGAACTGCATGCGGATGAACTCTACATCGTCCTCCCGCACCATGCGGATAATGTCCTCTTTGCTGTACCTGCTCATGATGAACCCTCCTTAACAAAAATCCTCAAGATAAAGAAAAAGGCAACGGCGTCGGTTCAAGACGTCATTGCCTTTACGCGGCACAGATTACACCCTGGAGCTTTTCCTGTCAATCCAAAATGCAAGGGAAATACAAAAATACCCCTTGTGCGGAAAATCGGGCTATGCTATAAGGTTTTTAAGAGCGATCCCGTCGGGTTCACCTGTGTATGCCGGTCGCTCTTGTTGTCATGCAATGAGGAGGGCAGTATGGATAAAGTGTACCTCGTTCTGGAGGACGGAACCGTCTTCCCCGGCCAGCCCATCGGCGCCGATGCGGACGCGGCGGGCGAACTGGTTTTTACAACCGGCATGTGCGGTTATCTGGAAACGCTGACCGATCCCAGCTATGCCGGACAGATCATTATGCAGACATTCCCGCTGATCGGTAATTACGGAGTGATTCCGTCCGACTTTGAAGGAAAATGCCATGCCCGCGGTTATGTGGTCCGTGAAGACTGCGCCCACCCTTCCAATTTCCGTTCCGAAGGAGTCCTGAGCGATTACCTGAAAAGCCAGGGAATTCCCGGCATCAGGGGAGTGGATACCCGGGCGGTCACCAGGCGCATCCGTGAAAGCGGCGTCATGAATGCCATGATCTGCCGGGAAGTGCCTGAATCCCTGGATGAAATCAGATCCTATCGTGTTTCAGGCGTCGTTCCGGAAGTGACGAGTGAATTCAAAGTCATTTATCCTTCCCGATCAGACAGAAAATATTCTGTCGTCCTGATGGATTACGGTGCCAAGCACAACATCGTCAGGGAGCTTCAGGCCCGCGGCTGCGAAGTGACCGTGCTCCCTGCGGATACTTCTGCAGAGCAGGTGCTTTCCATGCGCCCCGACGGTATTATGCTGTCCAACGGACCCGGAGATCCGGCGGAAAACACGGGCTGTATCGAAGAGATCCGCAAGCTTCTCGGCCGGGTGCCGCTCTTCGGCATCTGCCTCGGACATCAGCTGGCCGCATTGGCTGCCGGAGGGAAAACGGAAAAAATGAAATTCGGGCACCGCGGAGCCAATCAGCCGGTCCGGGATCTTGTCACCGGCCGCACCTGGATCACCAGCCAGAATCACGGCTATGCGGTTTCCTCCGATTCCCTTCCTGAGGGCACACTTCGCTTTATCAATGCGAACGACGGCAGCTGTGAGGGGATCGACTACCCGGACCTGAAGGCCTTCACGGTCCAGTTCCATCCGGAAGCTTCCTCCGGTCCGCACGATACCGCGTTTCTTTTTGACCGTTTCTGCTCCCTGATGTCGGGAAATCAAAACCGATCAGAAACCTCCGGTCTCTCTTTGGGAGGTGATATCCATGCCTAAGGATTTATCGATCAGAAAAGTACTGATGATCGGTTCCGGCCCGATCGTGATCGGCCAGGCCGCCGAGTTCGACTATGCGGGGGCTCAGGCGTGCCGCGTCCTCCGCCGGGAAGGCATTGAAGTTGTTCTTGTCAATTCCAATCCCGCGACGATTATGACGGATAAGGCTCTCGCTGATGAGATCTATCTGGAGCCTCTGACTGTCAGTACCCTTCGCCGCATTATCGAGAAGGAAAAGCCGGACAGCATGCTGGCGGGCCTGGGTGGACAGACCGGTCTGACGCTCGCCATGAAACTGCACCGGGACGGTTTTCTGGAAAAACACGGTGTCAGGCTCATCGGCGTCAATACCGAAGCCATTGAAAAAGCAGAGGACCGAAAGCTTTTCAAGGAAACCATGGAGGCGATCGGCCAGCCCGTGATCCCCTCCGGTATCGCCACCACAGTGGAGGAAGCCGTCCGTATCGCGGAAGAGATCGGCTATCCGGTCATTGTCCGCCCTGCTTACACGCTGGGTGGTGCCGGCGGCGGCAGCGCGCCGGATGAAGCTGAGCTGCGCCGTATTGCACAGAACGGTCTGGATCTTTCTCCCATCACTCAGGTACTGATTGAGCGTTCCGTCGCCGGCTGGAAAGAGATCGAATTTGAAGTCATGCGTGACCAGATCGGCAATGTCATTGCCGTCTGCAGCATGGAGAACGTGGATCCTGTCGGCATTCATACCGGCGATTCCGTGGTCGTTGCTCCCGCCCTGACGCTGGCCGACAAAGAATATCAAATGTTACGCAGCGCTTCGCTGAACATCATTTCCGCGCTGGGCATCACCGGCGGCTGCAACTGTCAGTTTGCGCTGAATCCGGACTCCTTTGAGTATGCAGTCATTGAGGTCAATCCCCGCGTTTCCCGTTCCTCCGCGCTTGCCAGCAAAGCGACCGGGTACCCGATCGCGAAGGTCACGACTCAGATCGCGCTGGGCTATACGCTGGATGAGATCAAAAATGAGGTAACAGGCAAAACCTGCGCCTGCTTTGAGCCTGCTCTGGACTATGTGGTGGTCAAAATGCCCAAGTGGCCGTTTGACAAATTCCCGACCGCGTCCCGCAGCCTCGGCACCCAGATGAAGGCGACGGGCGAAGTCATGTCCATCGCGCCGTCCTTTGAAATGGCGCTTATGAAGGCGGTCCGCGGCGCCGAGATCGGCATGGATACCCTGAACCGGGAGAGCGGCGATCCGGCTCCTCTTGCGGAACGTCTGACCCGGCAGGACGATCACCGTCTCTTTACCGTCTTTGAAGCGCTCAAGGCCGGGATCGCGCCGGAAGAGATCCATCGGATCACGAAGATCGATCTGTTCTTCCTCTGGAAAATCAAAAATCTGGCGGATTATGAAGCGGAAATCAGCTCCGGGCTTTCGGATGAGCAGTATCTCCGGGGCAAGCATCTGGGATATACGGATGCCGCTCTCAGGCGTCTGTCCGGGCGCGGCGATCTTCCCGCATTGCCCTTTTCCTACCGCATGGTTGATACCTGCGCGGCGGAATTTGACGCGGAAACGCCCTACTTCTATGCCACCTGTGATGAATTCTGCGAATCCCGCGCAATGAAGCGCAGCGGGCGCCCGGTCATGATGGTCCTCGGCTCAGGCCCGATCCGGATCGGCCAGGGCATAGAGTTTGACTATTCCAGCGTCCACTGTGTCTGGACGCTTCGGGAAATGGGTTATGATGTCGTCATCGTCAACAACAATCCCGAAACTGTTTCCACCGACTACGACACGGCTGACCGGCTGTATTTTGAGCCGCTGACAGAAGAAGACGTTATGCATATCGTGGATGTGGAAAAGCCGGCAGGCGTAGTCGTTGCCTTCGGCGGTCAGACCGCCATCCGACTGGCAAATGCGCTGGACCGCCGGGGCATCCGGATCCTCGGAACCAGCGCGGATGGGATCGACCTTGCTGAAGACCGTTCCCGCTTTGACGCTCTTCTGGAAAAATTCGGCATCCGCCGTCCGAAGGGAGAATCCGTCCTCACGCTGGAGGAGGCCTTTGCCGCTGTGGAGAGGCTCGGTTTCCCGGTCCTTCTCCGCCCCAGCTATGTCATCGGCGGTCAGAATATGACGATTGCCCGCCGCCGGGAAGACGTGGAAACCTACATGAACAGGATCCTTGCCCACGGCATTGAGAATCCTGTGCTGATCGATCAGTATATGCCGGGTACGGAACTGGAAGTGGATGTCATTTCCGACGGAACGGATGTCCTGATTCCCGGTATCATGCAGCATGTGGAACGCGCCGGCGTTCACAGCGGGGACTCCATCGCCGTATATCCGCCCTTCACTCTGGATGACAGGATGATGGATACTGTTGTCAAAGCCAGTGAGAAGCTGGCGCTGGCGCTGGGCACAAAAGGGCTGGTCAATATACAGTACCTGGTTTTCCACGGAGAGCTCTACGTCATAGAGGTCAATCCCCGGGCCTCCAGGACGGTACCCTATATCAGTAAGGTCACTGGCGTGCCGATGGTGGATCTGGCTGCGAAGGTCATGCTGGATCACCCTCTGCGTTCCCTCGGCTTCGGTACGGGCCTGCGCACCCCGCCGCCCTACTGCGCCGTCAAGGTGCCGGTCTTCTCCTTTGAAAAGCTGACCGACGCGAATGCCTATCTCGGACCGGAGATGAAATCCACCGGTGAGGTGCTCGGCATCGGAAAGAACGTTTCGGAGGCCCTGCTCAAGGGCCTGGCGGCCGCGGGACTGCGGCTGCCGGACGGCGAGCATCAGGTCGGCGTCTTCCTCTCTGTCGCGGAATATGATTATCCCGAAGTGATCGACATCGCCCGGCGTTTCCATGATCTTCACTGCAGGCTCTTCGCCACGGAGGGAACTGCGGAGACGATCGCACAGCTCGGCATCCCCGTCACTACGGTGCGGGGGATCCGTGAAAGCGATCATGCCTTTGATCTGCTTACAGGCGGAGATGTGCAGTATATTATTTATACGGGTGCCCTGCTGGATGATACGATCCAGGATTATATCGCCCTGCAGCGTAAAGCGCTTTCGCTGGGTATTCCCTGTCTCACCTCTCTGGATACGGCACGCGCGCTTGCGGATATCATTCTCAGCCGTTATACGGAGCTCAACACCGAACTGGTGGATCTGAACCATATGCGTGCTTCGCGCCAGAAGCTCAGCTTTGTCAAAATGCAGGCCAGCGGTAATGATTATATCATTGTGGATTGCCTGAAGGAGATGATCTCCTGTCCGGAATCGCTATGCGTCCGTCTTTGTGAGACCCATTTCGGTGCCGGAGCTGAAGGAATGGCCCTGATTGAGCCGTCCGCTCACGCTGATGCGGCAATGAAGCTCTTCAATCGGGACGGAACTGTCGGTGAAGCCGGCGGCAATGCGATACGCTGTGTCGCCAAATACCTGGCGGACAGCGGTTTTGTCACCGGGCCGGAAATCTCCGTGGAAACCGACAGCGGCATTCGTGCGCTGACGGTTGATACCAGCTTCGGTCAGGTTCAGTCCGTTTCAGTGGAAATGGGCCGGGTGGATTTTTCTCCCGCCGCGGTCCCCTGTCTGCTGGATTGTGAGAAAGCAGTCAGCATCCCCGCGGTTATCGGGGACCGGACCTGGAATATCACCTGTCTGTCGGTCGGAAACCCTCACTGTGTTGTTTTCACCGACGATGTCGACCTGCTGGATCTGGAAAAGCTGGGGCCGGTCTTTGAGCATGCTCCCATTTTCCCGAACCGGGTCAATACGGAATTCGTCCGGGTCGTCAATGCTGTCACATTGCGCATGCGCTGCTTTGAACGCGGAAGCGGAGAAACCATGGCATGCGGTACAGGCGCCTGTGCCGCCGTGGCTGCCGCCGTCGAGAACGGGCTTTGCCGGCCCGACGCGGAGATCCAGGTCCAGGTACCCGGCGGCAACCTGTATGTCCGCTGCAGCAATGGCGCTGTAACGCTCCGCGGTAAGGTTGCTCGGGTCTATGAGGCTGCCGTCGAATACTGATCCTTAAGGAGGCACATTATGAATTACACAGAGGAAGAGGTCCTTCAGTTTGTTCAGGAGGAGGATGTCAAGTTCATCCGCCTTGCCTTCTGCGATATCTACGGAAAGCCGAAGAATGTTTCCATCATGCCGGATGAGCTCCGCAGGGCATTCTCTTCAGGTATAGCCATTGACGCTTCGGCGATTCCGGGTTTCGGCACGGGTATCCACTCTGATCTTTTCCTTCATCCGGATCCCGATACGCTCTCTGTCCTTCCCTGGCGGCCTGAGCACGGCCGGGTCATCCGGATGTTCTGTTCCGTTTCCTACCCTGACGGAACTCCCTATGAAAACGATACCCGGACCCTGCTGAAAAAAACCGTAAAAAAGGCTGCTGACGCCGGTTTCACCTTCTTCTTCGGTCCGGAAATGGAATTCTATCTCTTTGAACTGGATGAAAACGGGAACCGTACGCGCAAAACCTATGATCAGGCAAGCTATATGGATATTGCCCCCGACGACAAGGGAGAAAACGTCCGCCGGGAGATCTGCCTGACTCTGGAAAAGATGGGCATTTACCCGGAAAGCTCTCACCATGAGGAAGGGCCCGGGCAGAATGAGATCGATTTCCGTTATTCGGATGCTCTCTCATCCGCGGATAACGCGGTCACCTTTATGACTGTGGTCAAAACCGTTGCGGCCCGGAACGGCCTTTATGCCGATTTTTCTCCGAAGCCCCTGCCGGATCTCCCGGGCAACGGAATGCATATCAATCTTTCCGTCAGAGGCGCGGATGGCAGTTTTCCGCAGGAAGCCATGATGGCCGGCATCATGGATAAGATCCGCGATATCACGCTCTTCCTGAATCCGTCCGTGGAATCCTATAAGCGTCTTGGCGGCAGAAAAGCCCCGGGATATATTTCCTGGTCGAGGGAAAACCGTTCCCAGCTGATTCGTGTCCCTGCGGCCTCCGGTGAGTATGCCCGGGCGGAGCTTCGTTCTCCGGATCCCGGCACAAATCCGTATCTGGCCTATACGCTTCTGATCGAAGCGGCCCTGTATGGAATCACAGGCCGTCTTTCCCTTCCGCCGGAAGCGGAACTGGATTTCCAGACCGCGTCCGGCGATCAGCTGCGCGCTTACAACAGGCTCCCCGCATCGCGGGAGGAAGCGGCATCCTTTGCGCTTTCCAGCAGCTTCGTTGCCTCCTGTCTGCCCGCGAGGCTGATCGATTCCTTTGCTTCCGCGCAGCACTGAATTACTGCTTCCCCATTCATTTTGATACAAAGGAGGATTATGTCATGCCTTATGACAGGCCGTCATACCGCGCGCTGATCGTCTCCTCCTCCGAAAAAATGAATACGGCTCTCCGTTCACTCCTGTCCGATCTCGACTGTGAACTGATACGCAATACGGATAACATTGCCCATGCGCGCCGCTTGTGCCTGGAAAATGCGTTTGACCTGGTCATCGTCAACGCCCCGCTGCCGGATGACCCCGGTATTCGTTTTGCCATTGATGTATCTGCGGGCAAAAGCAGTGTCTGTCTTCTGATGATCCGTTCAGAGGTGTTTCAGGATATTGAAGAAAAGGTGACCTCCTATGGGGTCATGGCTCTTTCCAAGCCTACGTCTCCCGCGATTCTGAGCCAGTCGCTGCAGTGGATGTCCGCTGTGCGGGAACGCCTTCGCCGCACTGAGCTTCAGGCGCAGACCCTGGAAAACAAAATGCAGGATATTCGTATCGTCAACCGTGCCAAGCTCCTCCTCATTGAGAAAAAGGGTCTTTCAGAACCGGAGGCGCACCGCTTTATCGAAAAGCAGGCAATGGACCGCTGTATCTCCAGGCGTGCTGTCGCGGAAGAGCTCATCCGTTCCCTCTGAAACCTTTTTTATGCAGTAAAAGTACAGGAAATTGCCGGGCGTGCACGCGCCGGGCAATTGATTTTCTGTCGGGAAAAGGGTATTATTTTCACGTTATATTCTGACAGGCACATTGGATGCTGGAAGGAGTCTGCCGATATGAAGACCTATGCGGAAATGTCCCGGGAAGAGCTTTCTGAAGAAATCACTTCGCTGAAAAAGGAATATCACCGCTTTCAGACAATGGAGCTTCATCTGGATATGAGCCGCGGAAAACCCTGCCAGGAGCAGCTGGATCTGTCCATGCATATGATGGATGTTCTGGATTCTTCTTCCGATCTCACCTGTGAGGAAGGCATCGACTGCCGGAACTACGGCGCCCTCACGGGCATCGAAGAAGCCCGTGAGCTGCTCGGCGACATGATGGAGAATAACCCGAAGGACATTATCATCTTCGGCAATTCTTCCCTGAATGTCATGTATGATACGATTTCTCATGCTTATACCCACGGCATTATGGGCAATATGCCCTGGTGCAAACTGGATAAAGTCAAATTCCTCTGCCCTGTTCCCGGCTATGACCGTCATTTTGCGATCACCGAATATTTCGGCATTGAAATGATCCCCGTCCCCATGACGCCCAACGGTCCCGACATGGACCAGGTTGAGAAGCTGGTTGCCGAAGACGCTTCCGTCAAAGGCATCTGGTGCGTTCCGAAATACT
>JAEEGL012100824.1_pt1 | contig 33583 bp, 30 predicted proteins | sample 9134231 | NCBI WGS metagenome assembly JAEEGL01 (sample SAMN16246548, study PRJNA631951) | gut metagenome | biome: gut microbiome; feature: rumen; material: fiber-attached | host: Bos | place: Iran: Karaj | collected 2018-10 | reverse complement strand
AAGAATAAAGCTCCTATAATTTTGAGATAGCTTGCCATAATGCCTATTCCACTTTTTGCAATTGTATAGGCTATTGCCCCAAAAACGCCGAGTGGTGCAAAGTACATAACAAAATTTGTGAATTTGAACATTATATCAGCTAAAGATGACAGAACATTTAAAACAGGCTTAGCACGTTCACCAACTGCACAAATTGCAAGTGCAAAAAATAGTGAAAAGACAACAATTTGAAGTAAGTCACCTCTTGCCATTGCCAGAATAATACTAGTTGGTATGAGGTTTACAAAGAAGTCCGAAAACGAACCGTGTATATTTTGGGTTGTAAGTTGTGCAACAGAACTGATTTCTGCATCTGCCGGAATTGTTATTCCTGCACCCGGTTGAATGATTAATCCAAGTGAAAGTCCTATGATTAAAGCAATAGATGTTGCTGCGGCAAAATAAACCATTGTCTTGACGCCTAATTTACCGAGCGATTTAATATCTCCGTGGGAAGCAATACCTGTAACAACAACAGAGAAAAGCAAAGGTGCAATAATCATTTTAACCATGTTTAAAAACATAGTAGCAAGCGGCTTCATTTTGATACCGATGTCAGGCAATAACCAACCTACGGCAATACCTGCCAAAAGGCTCAGGAATATCATTAAAGTCAGTCTGTTTGTTTTCATCTTTGCTTACTTCCAAATTTATTATAAAACAAACATTCTGTTTTTTGCTATTTAATTTGATTTAAAAAATGCTATTGTAAATAATTCTTGATGCGTGAACGATAAATTCCTTGCCCTGAGCAGAATTATAAGGACGATTAGCAATAATTGCAACTATATATTTTTTATTTCCGGGCCCATATACAATTCCGGCATCGCCTAAAGTTGAACCAATATCCCCTGTTTTATGAGCGAATAATGTTCCATCCGGAAGACCTGCAGCAATAAGTCTGTTATTTTTGACGTTTGACATATATTCAATGACTTTTTCTCTTGACTGAAGGTTGAGGAAATTAGGGTTATCTATGTTATAAAGCATAACAGCAATGTCTTTTGTTGTTGTTTTATTCGTTCCGCCCATATCAGGAAGCCAATTTTCAAGATATGTATGAGAAATACCCCATTCTTTAATAGCTCTGTTAATTGATGGCATACCTCCGATTTGTGCCATAATCATATTTGTGGCAGAGTTATCAGAGTTGGTAATCATTGCGTTGGCAAGTTCATCAAGAGTATAATTCTTAGTTACAGGTGAATTCTTGATGGAGCCTGAACCCTCAGCTCTGTAATAGTCTTCCATTTTGACTTCGTTACGTAAATCTGCCTGACCAGCTTCTATGTTTCTGAATAAATCAAGAAGGATTGGTAATTTTATTATACTTGCAGCAGGAAAACTCTGTTTTGAATTAATATCGACATAATTTCCTGTCTTATAATCCCAGACATAAATACTCGGTTGGATTGTCGGGTAGTTATTCATTAAAGTTAGCAGACTGAGCTTTAACTGAATCATTTCCTGTTTTTCTTTCATTCTCTTCATTAGAGGAGCGGTGGAATTTGCTTCCTTGAGAAAATGTCTGTTGAGGAAAATGTCGTTATACAAATATTGACGTGCAGGATACATAACTCTATAGTAGTCAACACTTGCAAGCTGGTTTGGCTTTTTAAAAAGAGGTGTTATAAAATGCTTTGTAACAAACGGGAAAATAACAAATATCAAAAACAAAGAAAACAAAAATGAAATAAACTTTTTGACTTTTGTTTTGTTGATTTTTTTCTTCTTTTTCGTTTTTAATTGATATGGAAAAATTACCTGCGGTTCAAGTGTCAGGGGTCTTGAATCCGATTCGGGCATAGCCGGTTTGCCGGGTAAGAATTCATATTCGGCATCAATTAAATTTTCAAATGGGTTAGTTTTTAAATTTCTGTTGTAACTGTTGCGATACTTTTCACTGTATTTCGGAGTAGCCAAAATTATCCCTCACATCCCTCTTTTGAAAAAATTATACAACAAATTTCTGTAGTATGCCAATATTCAGCTATAATATTTACATTTTTAATAATTTAACATAACTTGAGGACAAAACCCAACAGTTCTTTGCTGTCTTTATGTCCTAAAATAAGCCAGTCAATAAGGTATAAGATTGTATAAACAGTTTTTAGGATAATAACCTGACTTGGATGGTGTTTTTTGAAGTAATAAAATTCACTTTCTTTAAACCATTTCTTTTTCTGTAAAAGATTTTTTGTGGATTGTCCTTCAAGATGCTGTATTTTTGCTTCTTCAACTAAAGCGAGTTTGTACCCATCATCTTTTATTCTTTTGCATAAATCTGAATCTTCAAAGAACATAAATAAATTTTCGTCATATAACCCGATTTTATCCAAAACATCTTTTCTCATAAACAGGTCTGCGCCTGTGATATAACCTAAATCAGGAATAATATTTTTATCTTTAGGAGTAAGTTTTCCGATATATTTTTTACTGTAATAATCTTTAAAAAAGCACCTTATTCCGAATTTCCAAAAAAGACTTGAAGCGGATGGTAACAATCCGCCGCAATTTGAGGGATTATCTTCACCATCTGTTAAGTAAGCTCCGCAGGCTCCTATATTTTGATTTTCTTCTTTTTCCATAAAATCGAAGAAAAATTTTATGGCATTGTTTTTCAAAATAGTATCAGTATTCAGGCAAAGGATATATTTCCCTTTTGCCTGTTTGATGGCTAAATTATTTGCTGTGCCAAAACCTGCATTTGTCGGATTTTTTATTATATTAATTTGTGGAAATTCTTTCTCTATTCCTTCAATTGAGCCATCCTGAGAGTTATTGTCAACAACAAAAATTTCATAATCCAATTCTTTAGTTTCATTTATGACGGAATGAATTGCATTCTTGGTTAAGGTTTCAGATTTATAATTAACAAATACAATAGATACGTCCATTAATCTTCCTTTGTTGGCAATAAATATCTGAGTTTTTTGTATTTATAAATAAATCCGAGTAAAATACCGTAATAAGCCATAAATACGGGAGCAAGCATTAAATACCAGGAGAAGCATACATAAACCAGTAAAGAAAAGTTTAAGGCATTAATAAAATCTCCTTCAGAACTCCTTTTGCTGAGTTTATTTCCGTATTTCCATAGTGAAAACCAGAACAAATATAGTAAGATAACTCCCGGAATTCCTGTTTCAGCAAAAACTTTCCATAAGAATGATGAACCGCCCATTTGCCGTCCACTATTTGCATATCCTTGAACTTCCGGTGTAACCATATGAGGTAGATTTAAGACGTATTGTGGCCAGGCACTGTTCATATTACCATAACCGAGTCCGAAAACAGGGTAATCTAAACCGATAAGAATTTGTGCTTCGTGTGTACAAATTCTTGTTGCAAGAGAAGCTTCATCTTCAACAATTGCATCTATGGATTTTATGCTGCCAAAGGTTGCTCCGATTCTTGACAAAAAAGAATTTCCCGAACTGCCTATGACAATCAAAGCTGAGATTGCAAAGATTGAAACTGCCATTATTCCTATTGCGGATGCAATATGTTTTGAACTGTGAATAATAAAATCAATTACTTTCTTTCTGTTTATTATTAACCAACATAATCCGACTAAAAATATGAATACTATATTTATTGGAGATTGAGTCATCAAGAGACTGACAAACCAAAGAATTTTAAGAGTTTGTTTTAATATGGTATCAACAAAAATATTATGAAATAACTTTTCTTTCAGACTTCCCAAATAGAAGATAATCGGACTGGATACTACAAGAAATCCTGCGTATTCACCGGGCTCTCTGAATATCGATTCTATTCTCAATTTATCATTTGCATAAAGAAAGTCTTTGACAAGGTTGTTTGCAAGAGCTCCTCTGTTAACCAATATAGATAAAATGTCTTTTACTATCTGTATATTTAATAATAGTCCAATTAATTCAATAATACCAATAATAAAAACAATCATATAGATAATAAAAATAAATTTTTTGATTTTATAAATATCATTTATTTTGCAGATTAATAAACACATAATCAGCGTTGGGAATAAAAATGAACAGAAAAAATTTCCGAGGAAGTTCGTGAAAAAGCTTCCCAACATAAATGTCCCCTGAGGTATAGAAACAATAATCGTTATTATTGCCCAAAGGGAAAAGAGCGCAAGGTATATTCCGGGTTTTGTTTTAACAAGTAAATTTATATTATATAAAAAGTTCTTGTAATTTTTTAATATGAGAACAATCAGCATTGCCGTTCCGACAATAAAGTATAAAGGAATAGCTAGCTGACCTACTTTAAATGAAAAATCTCCAAGAATGTAAAAAATAAAAGTTATGCAAAATATTAAAAACAGACTGATTTTCATTTATTTTCTGCTCACTCTTTCTAATGTGTTTGATAATTCGTTCAGTATATTTATCCAAACAAAATTTTCTCTGATAAATTCTTTTGAACTGTTTGATAAATTAGCTCTGAGTTTTTTATCTTTGCATATCTTTTCAATCTGCTCTGTCCACTCTTGAGTGTCTTTAGCCTCGGGAAGAATATCTTTATCGGTTGTGATAGGAATTGCGACTTGAGGGGTGACGATTGCGGGGACTCCGATTGACATTGCTTCAAGCACTTTGTTTTGGAGTCCTGAAGAAATTTTTATCGGGCAAACCAAAACGGCTGCATTCATTAATTCCTGTTTGACATCATCGACCTGACCCGTGATAACAACATTTTTATTGTTTTTGCAATATTCATAAAGCTCCGGTTTAGGGTCTTTGCCGATTATTTTAAATAATACCTGAGGATTTATTTGAACTAATTTTGGAAGTACATTTTCTATAAACCACATAGCAGCATTATGATTTTGAATATATTCCATGTGTCCTAAGTATGCTATTTCATTAGGGTTATAATCAACTGAAAAACGCTCATCAATATTAACACCGTTTTTAATTAAGATAATTTTTGATGTATCCATATAGTTTGATAGATGTTTCTTATCGACCTCAGAAATCATTGTTACCAAATCAAAATTTTTAATGGAATACTTCTCAACATTTAGAACTCTGCGTTTTTCTTCTGTTAAAAGTAGTTTTTTAATTAGATTCGGGCAATTCGGAATTTGTCTTTCATAAAGCATTGAAATCGAATCGACTAAATCGAGCCATCTCTTTTCTTTCTTAGTGCTTAATTTGAGAAATTGAGCGGTCATATATAAATATCCGCTAACGTAGTCATAATCATTATTTTTTAATTCGTTTTTAATAATTTTTTTTGCTTCTTTAAAATTATAAAACTCTGCTTTAAATGGGTTTCCTGTAAAAATAGCTTTAAAACAATTAATATAAGCTTTTTTGCGGTCCATTAAAATTGGAGTGAACTTGTCACATATTGTGTTAAGCTCTTGGGTGTTTTCGTTAATAAAATTCTGTTCACTGTCAGTGACAAAAGATATCCAATTTACTATATGACCTTTTGATTTCAGCCATTTCATAATTGAATATGTTCTGACCGTATTTCCTGCATTATTCGGTATTAAGGGGCGGGTTGTAATAAAAAGAAATTTCATTATTTACCCCTCAATTTTGTAACTGTCAATTTCAAAAAGAAATTTCCGTATATTAAAACTGTCCAGAATGCTTTTTGGAATATATTGTATTTATTCCAGAAGTGTTTTTTAAAGAACTTCATCATAGATTGGGTGAAAAACCAAATACTTTTTACTTTGATTTTCTTTGTTGTAACACCCTGATAGTGAGTTATTACGGCATTAGGATTATACATAACCTTTTTGCCGACTTCTTTTGTTCTCATACCCCAATCGGTTTCTTCCTGATACATAAAAAATTGCTCATCCATACCACCGATTTCTTCAAATAGTGATTTTTTGAGCATCATACAGCAGCCTGAAAGTCCCCAACATTCATTGATTTCATCTCTGTTTAAATACCTCAGCGCATATCCGTTTAATGCTTTTGAGTTAGGGAAAGCTTTTGCTAAACCTATCAAATGAAAAAGAGTATCTGATGGATAGGGTTTCCCCTTCATACAGTTTTGCTGGAAGTTTCCTTTGATATCAAAGATTTTTGGCCCGACCATTCCGACATCATCATTAGAGTCAATGTAATCCGATAAAATTTTTATAATGTTATTTTGCAAAATAACGTCAGGATTGAGAATTAAGAAATTTCTTCCTTTTGCGATATTCATTCCCTGATTATTGGCTTTTGCAAAACCTAAATTTTCACTGTCTTTAATAACGGTTACATTATTATTCTTCAGCAATTCACCAAGGTACAGATAACTTTCTTCTTCTTTATTTGAGTTGTTATCGACTAATATAATTTCGTATGAAATATCCTGAGTTTTTCCTTTTATGGAATTTATTGTTTCTTCAAGATATTTGCCTGAATTCCAGTTGACAATAATAATTGAAACATCAAAAATATCTGCAGTATAATTGGATTTGAGAACTTCACTACTCATGTCTTCCTCCAAGTGCCATAAATACTGCTTTTATAAGAATTGAAATTTCCCAAAGAACATTTCTGTGTTCTAAGAAATAAAGGTCATACTGAAGTTTTTCCGTGACATCATCATTGCTGACGCAGTGTCCCTGATTGATTTGAGCCCAGCCCGTCCAACCTGTTCTTACCCATTGTCTGCTTGTATAAAACGGAATTTCTTTTGAATATATTTTGACTAAATCTTCCCATTCCGCTCTCGGACCTACAATTGACATTTCTCCTTTTAAAATATTTATCATTTGCGGAATTTCATCAAAACGGGCTTTTCTGACAAATCTGCACCACGGAATTACTCTGTCATCGTTTATTCCTGCGGTATCTGCTTTAATTTGACCTTCTTTTGGAACATAGTTATTAGCCCACATTGTTCTTAACTTATAGCATTCAAATGTTTTTCCGTTTTTGCCGACTCTTGTTTGGGTGTAAAACGGGCTTTCTCCATCAGTCAGTTTAACTCTTATTGCAACATAAGCTGTTATCGGAAGTGTAACTACTAGAATGATTATTGCTGCAATATTATCGAAAATACGTTTGCAGATTCTGTATATAAAAGAACGGTGTTTTACATATTGATAGAAAAGTTCTGTGATTGTTTTATCGTCAATATAATATTTACCTGTAGCCATTTCATAGAACTCGGGCATCTTATATAGTTTGACATTCCTTGGGACTGTCATAATCAATTCAGTCGGTTGAGCAATAACGACAATATCTATTTTTTGTTCTTTAATTATTTCTTTCAAGCTGGTTAGACCTGTAAAAACTGGGAATCTATTATCTGAAACAAGTTCTTCATCATCTGCGGTTTCTTTAACAAATCCGACAACATTCATTTTAAGCGCATACTTATTCTGAATTTCGTCAGCTATAATTCTTGCTCTTTCGTCTGTTCCTAAAATAAGAATATTTTTAATCTTTTTAATGTGGAATAAATAGTAGTGAAAACACAATCTGTAAAGGCAAAGGAGAATATACAGAATAAAAATATTCATTAATGCAAATTTGCCTATTAATATAAATCTTAGCGGGATTTCCTTTTCCGAAAACAAAACCAAAAGCATCAAAACAGGCAGAAGATTGGTAAGAAATACTCCTTCAAAAAGTCTGTAAAAATTCCAGGAAGTTAAGTTAAACTCTCTGATTTTATAATTTCCTTTAAGAAAAAGAACTATTAATCCTGATAAGGTAGTTAAAACAGTAACTCCAATGTTTAGTTTAAATGAAAAATCTAAAAAACTCCCGACAGCATATGTTGTTATTGATAAAATCAATAAATCGAATAAAAACATTATAGTTACTGAACGGGATAGTGATTTCATTTAAATTCCTTGTGTTTATTTCTTTGATGAAAAAGCAGGGACTTCCCTGCTTTTTATACTAAAACATCAAATATGATGTTTTTATTTTGAGTTTTAATTATATCTCTGATTTGCTTGTATGAATCTGCATTGGTAGATTGAATTTTTGATACAAGCATAATTTTATCTGTTTCAGCGATTTTCTTAACAAAATCTTCTGTTAAATCAGCATATATAAGTTCAAGATTTGAAAAACTTTTAAGTTCGTTTAATTCTTGAGGAATTTCTGTTAAGGAAATCATAAGAATCTTTTTAGGGTTTTGGCTTATTATTTCTGCTTTTAACTTGTTAAGATTTTGTTTACCGTCAAATATAATATTATCTGTTAACATTGAGTATGATAATTTTGAATCTTTGATTTCAAGATATATTAAGGCTATTATATCAATAATTAATCCGAAAACTATACCTAATATAATGTTTATTTTTAGTTTTGGAGATCTTTGTTCTGATTTTAACGGTTTTTGTGGAGCATTAATAACTATAACCTTTGAAGAATCTGCTAATTGATCAACCAAATTAGCCCATTCAAGTTTTTCTGCTAATTTCTCAAGTTTTTGACTTTCTTCAGTGACTTCAATTTGAGAACGTTCTCCCGCAATATATTGTCCTTGAACAGCACTCATTGCTTTTGCTGCAGATTTTGAATATGCGCTGATAGTTGAAAGATTTCCTATACCAGTCATCGACTGAGCAGGAATACCTCTAGTCTTTTTAAGCTTTTCTTCTAAACTGGCTTTTACTCTGTTATATTCTTCCTGAAGTAATTGTTTGTCATATTTGGATTTTTCTGTATTTAACTCTTTATGAAGTTCAATATAGTTATTGATTATGGAGTTAACTATGTTATATGCAAATTCTGGGTTTTTTGCTGAATATTGAATCGTCAGAACACTTGTATTTTTGATGTCTTTAAGTTTTAACTGTTTGCCTTTGCCGTAAAATGCACCTGCACTTATATATTCACCTTTTCTCGGACCTTTTTTAAATTTGAGGTCGTTTTCTCTGATAACTTTATCTAAAACAAGTTCTGATTTTATAAGTTCAATTTCATTGCTGAGAGCTTTATCTTTACCCATTGAAAGCAAAGAACCTGAAGCTTCATTAAGTACATAGGGGTTAACTTCAATCAAGTTAGAATTATTTGATTTATTAATGTATAAAGAAGCGGATACAACATACTTTTTAGGTAAAATAAAAGTTAAAATTATGAAAAGAATCAAAACACACAAAAAGATTTTGATTAATAGTTCTTTTCTGCTTACAATTGTTTGCCAAACTTTTTGTAAGTTGATATTTATTTCTTCATCTGCTTCATTTGAATTATATATAACTATATTGTCTTGAGGCATATATATTTGCTCCTTCTCTAATTGGTTTGTTACTTTATTATAATTCAAACATAAAATATTGAGCGTTGAGTAAAAATATTGTGTTAATTTTGTAAACTGAGCAATATGATTGAATAGTAATGCCTAAAAAAATATTTGAAAAAATTTTTTATTGTGTATAATGGATTTATTCAAATAATTTTTTATGAACTCATAGCGGTATCGTCTAGGGGTCAGGATAGCAGATTCTCATTCTGTTGACACGGGTTCAAATCCCGTTACCGCCGCCAAAAAACGGAGTACTTTTAGTATTCCGTTTTTTGTTATTTGTTTTTTACTATTTCTCCAATTAAATATGAATCATAAATGGCTTTTTTATCTTCGGGAATTGATTTTAAAATATCATTGATTGTTTCAACAGAGGTGATATTTTTTTCTGCCAGAAATTTTGCATAATTCGGGTGGCAGTGATTAACGGCAGAAAGATAATAGGGCATTGAATATCCCCAAGGAGTTTTATTAAATACAGGATTAATATATTTTTCAATGATTTTTAAAATAGTATCAACATCATAAGTACTTTCGTATTTTTCATTCAGAAAACGAGAAATAAGCTCTGTTGAAAGGACACCTGCACCTCTGCCCATTCCAAATGCAGTTGAATCAAGGATTAATTCTCTGTTCTGGCAAATTTTTATAAGACATTGTGCATTTGAAAAAGAAAGCTGTAGATTGTTATGAGAGTGAAAACACAGTGCAATATCTCTGCTTAAATTGTTATCTAACAGATGATATAACCTTATAATATCATTTTCTTTCATTACCCCCATTGAATCTACGACAGAAACTGCATAAGGATTAATTTTTTCTATTTTTTTTAAAAGTGAAATAAATTCTTGATCGCTGTATTGGTCGGTGAAAGTGGGATTAATGAATAATTTATATCCCTTTTCTTTTATCAGTTCAGCATATTGAAGAGCTTCTGTTTGACAATTCTTCTTAAAAATAACCCTTAAAGTGCCAATTGGAGAAGCTGATACGTCAGGAACAAGTGAAATCGGGAATTTGCCTATTGTAATCATAGCGCAGAGCTTTGATTTATCACAATTTTGCGGTAAAAAGTCTTTTATTTTTGCAAAAGAATTGAACAAGGTTTGGCTGTTTGTTGAGGAATCCGTTGTTATAAAACCAATTTCAATATAATCAATCAGTGCTTTTTGAAGCATTGAAATTATATTTTGTGCGTTTTTAGCCCCAAAATCCCAGTTGTTTATATAACCGCCGTCCCTAAGTGTACAATCAAGAATTTTTATCATATTGACTCCACAAGTTTTTTTGCGGCTTCAATAGCTTTTGTTTCATCTGTATAATCTTCAATTATTTTTCTTGCATAAGATCCAATAGCAATACCGCAGAAATCAACTCCGCATTGACGTGCAAGTTCTGATGTCTTTGAATTTGTACCGCCTGACATAAAAAGGTATGGTGTTATGTTTAATTTTCTCATAATATCAGCTGTTGCAACCGCCTGAAGTGTTGATGCAAAATTATCTTTTCCGCCTGACATCGGTGCTCCGTCTGCCTGAATCATAAGGAGATTATCACAACTTTCTTTCATCTTCAAAAGAAGTTCTTTAATTTGTTCATTTCCTAGTTTTGAGCGGTCAAGACAAATACTCAAAGCACCGTCAAACAGATTTGTAATAACACTCCAGCCTTCAAGAATTTCTTCTGTGTTATTTGAATTACAATGGTATTCAATGCAATCAATTCCTTCTTTGATTAATGGAGGAAGGAGTTCTGAGAAAGGAATATCTTTTGAGTATTTTTCCGTAGCATTTTGAAAACATACAAGAGAACATTTTGAACAGCCTATGCATTTATTTTCGTCAATAATTCCCTGTGAGATTGCATTTTGCGGGCAAACTTTTTCGCAGGCACCGCAGAGAATACATTTTTGAGTGTCTATTTTGAATTTTGAAATGTGAGGGTCATTTTTTGTTCCTACGGAAACGCAGATAAATCCATCTTTTTTCGATTGTTTAATCCCTTTTTTTGCTGCTTGAATTGCATCAACCGAAGCATTAACATCAAAAAATCTGCAACCTGCTTGAGAATACAGTGCACAAAGCTTTGTTATTTGCTCATAATCTTTGTTCCCTGCTCCGCAAATAAGTTTAAAACATCTTTTATTATCCAAATATTCTTTAAAAGTGCCGATAGTATAACCCCTTTTTTAACAGATGCAGTAAAATGTTACCATAATCACAACCGGATTTCAATTTTGAGATAATAAAATTTTATTTTGAGTATAAATCACGTTTAGCTTGAGTGTTATAGTAAAGATACCAGAAATTATTATAGAATAAAAACTTCAAGCCTAAATCGTCCGCTTTGTTTACTATGTATTTTGAGAGTTTGTAGAGAGAACGAGGGAATGCTTTGTTTTCTTTTCTAAGTTTTGCACATTCGTTGTCCTCAACGTCTGAAGCTATACACTTGATTCCTGCTTTTTTATTCAGGTCAAACCATTTGTTTATTTCTCTTTTATTTGTGTTTACATCAGGAATTAAAATGTATTTTGTCGCAACCAAGAAAGGGTTGTCTTTACTTTGGTGCTGGGCGTATTTTTTTGCGTTTTCCCAAAATATTTCAAAACCGTCAACACCTTTGATTTTCTTATATTTCTCTTTTGTTCCTGAGTCCGATGAAAGAACTAAAGTAATTTTCCCCTGTTCTATTCCTTTTGCTATTGTTTCATTGTATTTTAATCCGGAAGAATGGATTTTTAGTTTTGTTCCGTTTGATAAAAATAAATCTACAAGTTCATCAAACTCATCAAGCATAGTCGGTTCACCGCCTGCAAAAGTGATTTCTCCCGAGGGCTGAAAGAGTTTTTTTTCAAATAAATCTTTAATTACAGGAAGTATTTTGTAGTGTTCAAAAGAATTATATTCCTGTTTATTTTTGCTTGTATAGCAATATGAACAGTTGCAGTTGCATTTTGTCCAGTAGTCAAAATGTAGGGTATCTATATATTCGCCTTTACTCCAATTCTTTTTATTAAGCTCAAAACAACCGTCACATTCCTTTGGAAGTATTCCCTTTTTGGCATTGTCGATAAATTCTTTTTTAATTTGGAGGACTTTATTCCAGTCAAATTTATCAGGATTGAAATTATCTTCAAGGATAATTCTGCCGCCTCCTTTATGGCAACGCAGACAACACATTTCCGTGTGGTCTGTGTTAAAACTAATTCCGTGCTCAAGCCATCTGCAGGAGGTATATGCCATTTTTCTCCTTCCATTTCTGTTTTAAAGTTTATCATAAAAATATTTTTTTTGACAAACAAAAGGAAATGATTCTTTTATATGGATTGATTTTGTTTTTTTATGTCGTTTGCAACATGGAATGTTTGAGAGCCTGTTTTCCATTCTCTGTATTTATAAACTGCTTTTGGAATACCAAAGCCCAAAATGAGGCAGGAAAGTCCTATGTTAGCGGCAATTGAAAGTGATTTTAATCCTTTTGCTTTCTTTAAAAATTCTTCTGCCGTTGATTTTGAAGCCTTAATTGCACTGTCAAAAGTATCCAGACTTCTCTGAAGTGTTTTGAAATCTTTTATATCGATGAATTTTGTAACATCAACGGTATCGGTTCCTTTAAGTGTGCTGACAATACCTGATTTTTTTGCTGCCTGAACAACGATATTCTTAGGATTTTGAACAATGAAATCAAGAATTTCTGTTAAACCTTCTCCTTTGACTGCATCAATTTGGGATTTTAAAGTTCCGCTTTTGACTGCATTTTTGATTTCCGGAGAAGTAATTACGTTGTAGTTAAGGTCAATCGGGGTTTTAAACTTGCTTTGTGCAAGTTTGTTGATTCCTTTTTGAATCAGCTTTCCAAAACCGTAGATAAAGAATAGGAACGAGCCTTCTTTAATTCCGATTTCGCAGAATTCGGTTTTGTTTCTTGCAGCGCTAAGTCTTTGTGTTGTTATACCGGCATCAATAATCTTCATATTGTGAACAGGATTAAATAACACAGCCTCAACTGCTTTTGTGCCAAGGCCTTTGAATGATGGTGTTGAAACTGATAATTTGCTTTGCTTTTGGAAAGTATCATTTTCAAATTTTTCGGCCTTTGCCTTTTCAGCCTGAATTTCTTTGTTTACAATATTCTCTGTGTTTTTATGTCTTGATTTTGTGAGTTTAAAGTATGTGAATAGAGTCAGAGCAGTTGCGGCAGCGACTTTAGCTCCATACAGAGCTTTTGTTTTTAAAGGTGATTTCATTGCGGTTTTAAGGGCATCAGCTACGGTTTCTTTTGCACCGTCCATTTTGCCTTTTGCGTTTTTTACAGCCCAAGAAGCATATTCTTGATTGCCGATTATTCTAACATCAACATTTGGATTGATTTTAGCTACTTTATAGGCTGTTAAATCAATTAATTTTTTATAAAAAGGAATACCCCCGACCCATATTGCTTGAGTACCGAACTCATCAATTCCTCTGTCTATTCCTTCAACGGCTCCGCCTGCTTTATATGCTTTATGTGTAACACAAGCACTGTCAACGCCGTCTTTTAATATTATGGGTAAAACCGATTTAGGGTTTTCTATTGTTGAAAATATTTTTGTTGTAATTCCTGAAATTGTCATCTCTTAGCCTTTCTTCGAGGCGGAGGATTATTAAAGTCCCCACCTCAGATTCATTAATTTTTTATCTGCGTGTGAAAAAATAAGAGATATTCGTCGTATATTTAACATTTTTTTTCCTTTCATAAAAAAGACCTCTTTAACTAATGCTAAAGAGGTCTTTATAAATATTTTTTACCAAACCAAAATAATTTACGGTAAAACTATCGTAAAGCCTCACTTTCTATATGGCGTCGATTTTGGTTTTTTGTGAACATGATTGTCCCTTCTTATTTCTATTATATTAAAACATAAAATAAAAAAATTTGTCCAGTATTTTTTTTTAAATTACATTTTTTTCATATTTTTAAACATTTTAGACATATCATTGAGGATTGACTCAAAAGACATTTTTTTCTTGCCTTCCGGCAAAATAAAGGTCGAATCCGGAATGTCAGATGTGTCAAACTTCTTGAGGTTGAGAGTTAATGTACTTTTTATATTCGGATTTTTCGGATTAGTTGCTGATTCCTGCAAGTAAACAGCTATTCCCGTTTTATCGCTGACACAAACTTCTTTTTCTTCTCCGAATTTAATCAGACGGCATTTGATATCATTTCTGACTTCATTATTATTGACAAATTCACCTGTTAAAGGAGTTTCTCTCGGGATAATATCAAAATCTTTTTCCCAGTTATAAAGTATCATAACCGGGTTTTGGGTATTAACCATCATTTCTTTTTTCACAGGGTCTTTTTCCATCTCAAGCACCATTGAAATCGGATTAACCATAGCATAAGGAGAATCATCGGAATATATTAAAATTTCTTTTCCGTCATAAAGCATTGCTGATGGGAAGGTTGCTCCTTCATCTTCCGACATTTCTATTTTCCATTTGTTGTTTTTTACATAGGATCTGTAGTATCCGTTAGTATTTTTTCTGGGCTCTTTAATATCAACCACAGCATCAATAGTGTAGGTGTTATTATATCCTGCTTTGACCTGCTGCATCGCTTCAATATATTCATCAACAGTCTTATAATTTTTTGTGCAGCCTGCTGTGAGAAACAGTGCAATAACTAAACTCAGTAAATAAAACTTTTTCAAAACAAATCTCCTTATTAATACAATCTTTTGAGAATGATTATATCATATAAGAGAATAATTTTGGAACATAACTAAAACGACCGATTTTAATCGGTCGTTTTAGTTCTCTATTTTTATTCTTCTGTAAAATTCGTCTGAAATTCAGGTTTATCATTGAAATTGTTGACGAAATGAGAATATCTCTCCATTCGTAGCTTTAACCAGCTTAGCATTGTTTCTGACCCATAAACCTTAATGGTTCTTGTTTTGTCAAACATTTTGTTTGTACGGTTATAGGATTCGTCAATGTAGGTCTGGCATTTGCAGTTTAGCTCTTCAACTAAATCATATAAAGTTTTGAGCCAAGCGGGCTTTATTTCCGTTTCCAGCATCTTGTATTCTAGTATCATTGCCTTAGTCCTTTTTATTGATTTTGCCATTCCCGTACATTTGATATATACCTGATTAAACAATTTTCTAAACCCATGATTGACATTATTGTAATGATTTGTTACAAACGTCGAAGTAAATTTCTTTTTGTACAATTTTTTTATTTATGGTTTAATAAGAATGTCCCCTAAAAAGGTGTTTGATTATGATTAAGATTTTCAGAACAAACGAGAATAATAAACTTGTTCAGCTTGGTATTAACGAGGCTGTTTCAGGTTCTTGGTTTAATTTAATCAAACCGACAGATGAAGAAATTAACAAAGTTTCTTTGATTTTAGGGCTTGATGAAGATTTTCTGAGAAATTCATTGGACGTTGATGAACGTTCACGTATTGAAATTGATAACGGTAATGTCCTTGTCATCACAAATGTTCCTATTATGTCAGATGATGGTAATTTTGATACTTTGCCTCTTGGTATTGTATTGACTCCGACTTGTTTAATTACTGTTTGTTCGAGAGAAAATAATATTATATCTTCATTCAACAAAGAGACATCTCATTTCTTTAACACCAACAACAGAACGGAATTTATGCTCAAAATTCTTTACCGCAGTGCAAAATTCTATCTGAAATATTTGGGAATGATTAACAGAGCTACAGATGTTGTAGAAGAAGAACTTAAAAAGACAACTAATAATAAAGCTCTTTTCCAACTGATTGAAGTTCAGAGGACTTTGGTATACTTTTCAACCGCACTTAAAGATAATGATTTAGTTCTCCAAAAGATTTTAAGAATGACAAAACAAAGTGTACCTTTGATTCGTACAACAGAAGATGATGATGATTTGCTAGAAGATGCAATTATTGAAAATAAACAGGCTATCGAGATGGTTGAGATGCACAGAACAATTCTTGAAAGTATGATGGATGGTTTTGCATCAATAATCAATAATAACCTCAACTTGGTTATCAAATTCCTGACTGCAACAACAATCATTTTGTCAATTCCGACAATGATTGGCGGATTGTGGGGAATGAATGTTCCTGTTCCGTTTGGACACAATACGTATGGATTTTTAATAATTCTTTTAATGTCGATTTTAGCAGTTATTGTTACGGTTATTTTCTTTAGAAGAAAAGGAATGTTTTAGAAATCTTAAATGTTATATAATTGTTTCAGGTATTTTGAAGAATGGCAATATTAGATAAATCTAAAATTCTTGTAATTTCAGATAGTATTACTCAAGGCACACAAATTTCAGCAATGCTTCCTCTGATTCGTTTTGACGATAAAGTGAGTGTCATTGTTTGTACGGATATTGAATATTTTGAATCTGTGTGTGCTCCAAAGATTGTAATCTTATATGTCAGTCCTGATAATGTTATTGATTCCCTTAAAACAATTAAGGCATCAAGCATATTAAGACATTCTAAAATATTGTTATTGCTTGATGATAATGATAGTGAACTTCTTTGCAGTGCATATGATATAGGAATAGATTATTTTCAGATTGGATTTGATGAAACATCTCTTTTCTTATTAGTTTTATCTATTTTGAAAAATTGTGCCGAAGCTACGACATCTGAACAACGTGCTCTGATGCGTGATATATTGATTGATAAGAATTTTCTTGATGTATTTATGGTTTATTCTTACGAGAAAAACTTTGATACATTGAATAATTACCTTAAAGAACGTGATTTTGACTATAATATTTTGATGATTTCGCCTTCTCTTGAGGCTCAAGAAAATATTTCGGAAAATATTATATCGGCAAATCTTATAAAATCAATTCGTACTGACGATATTCCTTTTCATATTGCGGGTAAAACTTTTGCAGTTTTCTTCAGATCCGTTGATGAAAGCAGAATTAAACTTTTCTATGAAAAATTAAAAGTCAGGTATGAATCGATATGTTCGCTTTATGGTGTAGGGGCTAAATTAGGACACAATCTGGAGTTTGATGTCCTATACCTTCAAAAAATGTTGGAAGGAAATAAAAAGTCCGGTCAGGAATATTCTTATTTGGGAAACTTGAATGAAGTTAAAAATTTGGGCAATCTTGAAATAGAAAATAGTGAAGAAGAATATATGAAGTCTAAAAACAAGTTTTGGAAGTCATTTTCAGAACTTGTAACACCCTATTTCTTCAGAACAAAAACTGTTATGGAATCCAAATTCCCTGATTCTCAGATTAATGATCGTGTTAATGAAGAAGAAACATATTTCTCCATTTCTCAGGAAAACATTGGAGCTGAAGTTAAAATTACATATCCTGCCTTTTTAAGGATTAATGTTGTTGTTTCGTTTGTAAGAAATGGTGAAAGTAAATCACATAAAGAATTTTTTGAACTTAAAGATTTTAACGAACAGGTCTTAGATGAGTTGTTTACGCAACTTTTTGACGGTTATGAAATGTTAATACGCAGTGAACAAAATGAATAAGCTCTATCTTTCTTCAACAGTAAAAGACAATATATCTGATTCGGCAAAATTAGCTCTGGAACTTGGTTTGGGAATGGAAATCAGTCGTATTCCCATTAATAAAGATCCGGATTTATCTTCTTTTCAAATGGCAGAAAAACTTGAGTCTGAACTTTCAGGATTTAAAAATCCGTTAAGTGTTCATTCTATTTTTTCAGATTTGAATGTGGGAAGTCAGGATAAGGAAATTTTAAGAGTTTCAGATATGAGATATAAATATTCTTTTGAAGTTGCAAAAGCTTTGGGTGCAAAAACTTTGCTTTTCCACTCGGGGAATAAAGCAATGAAACATGACGGTTCACAGTATAAATTTATTGCAAATACAGTAAAGTATTGGAGTGAATTTGTTAAACTCTTTGAAAAAACAGGAATTGTTGCGGTTATTGAAAATGTCCATGAAAGAGAGCCTGAATGGTGTGTCAGAATTGTTGAAGAGGTTAACTCTCCAAATCTTAAATTAGCACTTGATGTCGGGCATGCAAATTTGTTTTCGGAAGTTCCGCTGACATCTTGGATTGAAGCATACGGTGAACATCTTTATCATCTTCATATACACAATAATTTCGGAAAAAATGATGACCACTTCTCTCTATTGAACGGAAGTATTGATTATAAGGAGATTTTATCGGCTATAAAATCAGAAAACATTAATCCCCAGTTTGTTTTTGAGATGTTTGAAGAAGAATATCTGAGAGAAAGTCTTGAATTTTTTAATAAAACTTGGGGGTAAGTTTTATACTGCCAAAGTTTTAATGATTTTGGGCAGATAATTAATTAAATCTGATGCTAAAACGCAGTATTCACTTAAATCTTTTGATGCGATTTCACCAGTAAGCCCATGGATATAAGCACCTTTTATTGTGGCTTCAATAGGAGAAAGACCTTGTGCAAGAAGTCCTGAAATAATACCTGTCAGAACATCTCCGCTGCCGCCTTTTGCTAAAGCGCTGTTGCCTGTTTTATTGATATAAATATGGCTCCCATCCGTAACAACGGTATTATGACCCTTTAAAAGAACAACCGAATTGAACTTTTTAGCCGCAAAAATTGCATATTGTTCTCTGTTTTCGTTGATTTCTTCAACATCAACCTTTAAGAGTCTTGAAAGTTCTTTTGGGTGAGGTGTTATAACAGAGTTGTTGGGCAGTTTTTCAATATTCAGCATAGAGATAATATTCAGTGCATCGGCATCAATAACCCATTTTGCGTTATCTTCAATATTAAGAACCGTTTTTACCAGCTTTTGTGTCTCTTCGTCGATACCAAGACCGCAGCCGATTGAAATGACGTTGTAATTATGCAATGTTTCAAGAAGTTCAAGGCTTTCAGAGTGTCCTTTTAGAGGTATAAAAGTTATTTCAGGTGATTTTGATGCGATAACAGGAATAATCGCTTCATCTGTCGAGAGTGTAACAAGTCCTGCACCTGTTTTTAAAGGTGTGATTGATGATAAAAATGCAGCACCGATATATTTTTTGCAGCCTGCAATATTTAAAACCCTTCCAAATGTTCCTTTGTTTGAATTTTCTGGGCGTTTGGGCATTATTCTTTCAAAATTATTAATATCTATATAGTTACCCATTTTGGCGAATTGCCTCATATAACACTATTGCAACGGAATTTGAGAGGTTTAAGCTTCTTTCCCCTTCTCTCATAGGAATTGTGATTGCCGTTTTGGCATTTTCTTTAAGAAGATTTTCGTTCAAACCTCTTGTTTCAGGTCCGAAAACGAAGAAATCACCCTCTTTAAATTCAAAATTTGTATAAATTTGTTTTGATTTTGTTGTCAGATAATAAAAAGTAGAATTGGGAAATTCATTTTTTAAATCATCAAGAGAGATAACTTGCCTTATATTGACATCATTCCAATAGTCAAGACCAGCTCTTTTCATATATTTATCGCTCAAGGAAAAACCTAATTTCCCGACCAAATATAAATCTGCTCCCGTGCAGGCACAAAGACGGGCAATATTGCCTGTATTTTGAGGAATTTCAGGTTCAACAAGTGCAATATTAAACTTCTTTTTTATCATCTTCAAAAAATCTTTTACTTTCGATTATAACCGGAATACCCCTGATTACACAAAGTGCAACGGCTGTATAAACAAAGACATTTGTTATAATTCTGAATGTCGGCAGGAAGTGTGTATATGCAACATACTGCTCAATTGTCATTAAGTTCAAATCTTCAATGTTTGGGATATATGCTAAAATGACAAGCAAAAATGCCATTGTTTTCGCAAAGCCGTAAAGTCCTCTCATAAATCTTGATGCAGTGAGAAACTTCAGAAATTTATTTTGCATCATTGTTTTGTCGCCAAAAGCAGTATAACCGTCAGCAAGAGCAATACTTCTTAATCCGTCTGTTAAAATTCCTCTTGTCAGGACAACAAACGGAATCCAGGCCGCAACCCAGCCGAGTATCGCAAAAGCAACCCAATAAAGATTTTCAACAATTCTGTCGCCCAAAATGTCAATTACAGAACCAAGTTTTGTTGCTTCATTATATTTTCTTGCAACATATCCATCCAGGCCATCAAGAATAATAACAAATAATGTTATAAATGCGGCACTGACATAATATGCAGGGTTGCCTGAGAAAAGCATAATTAATGCTAAAAATGCCATCAGAACTCTTAATATGGTCATTAAATTTGCACAAGTCATTTGTTTAATCCTTACTATCTCTTACTTCTTGAAAGCGCAAAATCTACACTGTCTAAGTATTTTCTTCTCTCTCCGAGCATAATTTTTTCTGCATCTTCAAGAACTTTGACGACAGTATATCCGTTTTCTCCGTCACTTCTTGCTTTTTTTCCTGTTTCCATACAGTGAAGGAAGTGTTGGCATTCGAGTTTTAACGGTTCTATTTCAATGTATTCAAGTGATTCGGTCGTTGAAACTCCGGGTTGAGAGCTTTCAAAAATCTGAAGTTTATTTTCTTGAAGTGTATCATCAAATATTGCACTTGCTTTACTTCCCTGAATAAGGAGGTTAACACGTTTTTGAGGGTGAATCCAACTGTCAGAAATATGACCGATTGTTCCGCCTTCAAATTCAATTGTAATATGGGTTATATCCATAATATCGTTGCCTTCTGAAGAAGCACCGACAGCACTTATGACACGTTTTGGTTCTTTACCCAAAATATAGCTTGTCATTGAAACATCATGAGGTGCTAAATCCCACATAACACTTCTGTCATTTTTAAATCTGTTTATGTTAAGTCTGTCGCTTTGAACATAGCGAATATCACCGAAGAATCCTTCATTTACGAGCATTTTTAAACGGTTGACAACAGGGTGATACATCAAAAGATGTCCGACCATTAAAACTAAATTTTTTGAATTTGCAAGTTCCATAAGAGTTTTAGCTTCATCAGAAACTGTTGAAATCGGCTTTTCAACATATACATGTTTATTCAGCTCAAGTGCCATTTTGACTATCTTATAGTGAGTATGGCTCGGTGTTACTACTGCAACAGCCTTAATCTCAGGGTTATTAAGAACTTCGTTTGAATTCTTTGTGAAATTAACATCGGGATAAAGTTCTTTTAGTTTTTTTATATTATCATCGTCTAAATCGCATACGGTGTGGAGCGCTCCAAGATTATAAAAATTCCTGACAATGTTTTTGCCCCATATACCGCAACCGATAACAGCTACATTTTTCATACATTCTCTCCAATTTAATTCTATTATACAATGAAATCAAAACATGACCATATTGTATAGATTAAGAATTTATTAAGGTTACAAAATGTTTATAGTGGCATTTTAGTTGTTGATTATTTCACAATATTGGGAATATTTGTTAATATAATATTGTAATCATAAGCAGAGAGAAACTATTATGTTTAAAACGAGAAGAACTTTTCCTACCCCTTCCCGAAATGCTGGTGCTTTTACTCTTGCAGAAACACTTATAACTCTTGTCATTATTGGTGTAGTTGCAGCATTAACCATACCAACTTTAATGCAAAAGAAGATTGAAGATGATACAGTCTCAAGGATTTTAAAAATTTATAAAAATTTATCAGCGGCAGTGCAGACTTATCAGCTTGAAAACGGTTGTATTGGGCATATAAGTAATTGTGACATATCAAATAATGCTTCAATTGACCAAATAATAAAACGTCATATGGCTATTGCGAATTCTTGTTCTTCTGCCGCACAATGTCAAGCAGCAGATTGGCTTCCTGACAGAGATACAATGTTAACTGGTGCTTTGCAAAACAGTGCCTGGGAAGGTGCAAGTAAATATTCTCATCATGCCTATTTATTAAATGACGGAATGATTGTATCTTTACATACCGAAAGTTCTAAAAATGTATTGATAATGGTTGATGTTAACGGTAAAAAAGGTCCGAACAGAGTCGGAAAAGATGTTTTTAATATGACTTTGGGGGCAAGACACGGTGATGTAGTTGACCCGAGATATACAACTATTACTCCTTATACTATTGATGACGAAAAATATGGCGGGTTATGTACAATTTTTAATAATTCAACAGTATGTGATCCTGATGTTTGTATGAGTACAAGCTGTTCACCTACAGCTTATGTCTTGAAAAACAAGAAATTACCTCATATAAACTGGTAAACAATTAAACCAAATCATCATCTTCTTGTTTTATAGGAAGAAGCACTGAAAATGTTGAGCCTACGCCTTCTTTACTCTGAACATAGATTTGACCATGGTGATGAGTTTCAATGGTCGTTTTAACAAGATGAAGTCCGATTCCTGTTCCTTTAACAGAGTGGACTTTATTTTCAACACGGTAAAAACGTTCGAAAATTTTGTCTAAATCTTTTTGTGCAATACCTATACCGTGGTCAGTCACGTCTATTTCAACAAAATCGGGACTGTCTGACATTTTAACGGAAACATCAATATCTTTACCGTTAGGAGAATATTTAATTGCATTTGAAATTAAATTCTTTATTGCTCTCTCAATGCTTTCAGCATTAATTGGAATTTGAGGAAGGTTTTCGGCTGCTGTGAAGTTGATTTTCATTTCTTTTTCATCAGCTAAAACCTTCATTGAAGAAATTACACCTTCAACAATGGGAACAATGTTGTATAAATCTTTTTGAAGTTTGACATTTGGTGATTCAAGACGAGAAAAATCAAGAATATCGTTGACCATGGAATGAAGTCTTTGTACTTCAGTATTTACGGTTTGCAGAAATTCTTTTTTTGTTTCTTCATCAAGAGCATCGTCTTCCGTACAAAGAGTATCCATATAGCTTCGCAAAACTGTAACAGGAGTTCTTAATTCGTGGGAGACATTTGAAATAAAAACATTTTTGAGTTTATTTACTTCTGCTTCTCTTGTGACATCAATTAAAACTATTATATAGCCAAGATAGTCCTGATTGCTTGAGAACATAGGTGAAATCATTGCTTTCATTGTCCTTGAATTGAGTTCAAGTTCAAATTCAATAGGTTTAATTTCCGAAATATCAATCGGAGTGTCTTTATATTCTTCAATTTTTTCTTTGAAACATTGAAGGTCATTAGAATCTTTATAGTCCTGAAGTTTTTTGTTTAAAAGTTCTGTAGAATCAACACCCAAAACTTTTTGGGCTGCATTGTTTAATAAAACAACCTTGTCATCATTGTCACAGACGATAACACCGTTAATAATGCTCATCAAAATGGCTTCAAGTTTGTTTCTTTCAAGTGCAATCTGTTCATAATTTTGTTCATCATACTGATATAGAATATGAGACATATCATTAAAGGCATTTGTGAGCTTTTGAATGCCGCTTCCTGAATCAGAAGTTTCGAGTTTGACACCGAATTGACCTGTTGATATTTGTTTTACACCGTCTTGTAAAAGTTCAAGTTCACGCCCTACCAATATTGCGTTTACGATTAAAACTGCCATAAAGGTCAACCAAGTGAGCAAAAATACCATAAATAGAGTATTTTGAGTGGTTTTTGCAATATCTTTTATGCTCATTCCGTTCATTGCTATTGAAACAGAACCAATGATTTGCTCAGGATTTTCTTCTGAATAGACGGGAGAACTGACGACAATTTTTGCTTCATTAGGTGTTTCGTTATCTTTAGTTGAAAAAATTATGTTATTATTTTCATCTCTGTATTCAATGTATAAAATGTCCTTTGTTGAGTTTATAAGAGAGTTTAAGTTATTTTTGACGGTATCATTTTCGATAGAGTTTACGGCAAGAATTTTTGAAATTGTTTGGGCATAGTTCTGATAAAGGTTTTCCATTTTGTCCTGAACTTCAGAAATAGCCCAAATTCCGCTTCCGATAACAAGTGCGGTGGTTGTGATTAAACCTGCCAAAATAAACTTGTTTCTTGTGCTGAGCTTGATTTTCGTTTTTTTCATTAAGATGTCATCTAACCGTAACTAACGAAAAAATTATAACACTTGTTATAATTTAATGTCAAAAATAAAATAACCAATCAAAAAGCAGAGGTCTTAAAACCTCTGCTCTTATGTATTTCAGGATAAATTATTATACCTGTTTCTCTTTAATTGAATAAGTAATTATTGCTGCTGCCAAAAGCATTGCTGCACCAATGAAGAAAGCATATTCCCAGTGATAGTTTATGCCGTTTTCAACATTGAATGCGCATTTGCTGATGAACCATGCAAGAAGTGTGCAAACAAGAACCTGAGGACCGGCGATGAAGATATTAAATATACCCATAACAGAACCTTCAGTTCCTTTTTGAATATATTCAGTTAACATTGCAAACGGAAGTGCCAAAATACTTGCCCAGCCAATACCTGCCAAGCTCATTAATAATAAAATCAAAGTTTGATTTTGAGTGAAGAAACCCATTCCGAGGAATGCCAATACAAGTGATATCAGCGATATAAAGTGGACTTTCTTGTTGCCGTATTTCGTTGATAACAAACCAATCGGGATTGCAACTAGGAAGCAAATCAAGTTCTGAATTGCAAAGCAGATTGATGCAAAGTTTGTTGATGTGACAAGTGTTGTTGCATAGAGTTCTTTAACTTCTTCTGAAGCATTAGTTAAATCAGGAATACCGAAAACGGTATGGCTGACATATTGGGTGAAGAAGATGAATAAACTCATAATTCCTACCCAAGTGAAAAGCTGCATAACGCAGATTTTTGTGACTTCCGGAGAAGAAACGAAAAATTCTGCAACTCTTTTCATAAATGGTTTTTCGTCACCTTTTTCTTCTTTCTTTTCTTCTGCTTTAGTAGGTGCTTTAGGTTCTTTAATTGTTATACAAGTCCAGGTCATAGCGAGGAAGAAAGCAAGAGCTGCCATAACAAATTGAGCTTCAATGCTGATTTGAATATCGCAGACATATTTTAAAAACGGTGCTGTTCCTGCTGCGATAACAGAACCTAAACCGATTGCAAAGCTTAAATATGCGTTTGCAAGTGAGTGTTGTTCAGGAGGTACAACATCGGGAACTAATGCTCTGTATGGTCCCTGGGCAACGTTTACGCATGCATCAATAACCCAAATCATAATTGCAGCGATGATTAATCCTCCGAAAACTGGTTCGGGGATACGCAAAAATGATGCTATTTTTTCTGAAAGAATAGCTGAATTCGGGAATACCCATAATGCAATAGAAGCAAATAGTGCGCCTAAGAATAAATAGGGAACACGCCTTCCAAATCTTGTGTGAGTTTTGTCACTCATAGCACCGACTATCGGTTGAACAAGCATACCTGTTACAGGTCCTGCAAGCCAAATTAGACCGAATAATAGCGGTGATGCTCCCAGTCCTTCAGTAACAGGTCCTGAGAGAATAATTCTCATCTGCCACGCAAATTGCAAACCGAAAAATCCTAAACAGAAGTTTAACAACTGAATGGTGGAGAATTTTTTTAGGGTAATTTCCTTTACCCCTTCTTGTGTTTGTGTTTCATCAAGCATCGTAATTTCCTTTATTTAACTCTTGAATTTTCCATATTAAATGAGGAGCAATTTCATAGAAATCGCCCACTATACCATAGTCAGCCGACTTAAAAATCGGCGCATTTTCATCTTTATTTATAGCAATAATTTTTTCGCTGTTTTCAATTCCGACAACGTGCTGGATAGCACCCGAGATTCCACAGGCAATATATAGTTTTGGAGTGATTGTTGTTCCTGTTTGCCCTATTTGTATGCTTTGAGGAAATGCTCCTGTTTCAACTGCCGCTCTTGAAGCACCTAAACCTGCATGAAGTTCTTTTGCCAATTCTTTTGCAAGTTCAATTCCTTTTTCTGTTGCTATTCCTTTTCCGCATCCGACAACGATTTCGCAGTCATTCAAAGAACCTGATTCGGATTTGAACTTTTTCACATAATTAATCAGTTCGATTGTATTATCAAATTCTTCTCCTGAAACATCCAAATATTCAACGGTTGTGTTTTCGTTATTTCTGTATTCGATTTTAAAGGTATTAGGTCTGACCGTTGCCATTTGCGGATATGTTTTGCATAAAATGGTTGCCATCAATTGTCCGCCAAAAGTTGGTCTTGTTGCGGCAAGTTTACCTTCTTCGTTGATATCAAGTCCGGTGCAGTCTGCCGTTAAACCTGTATTAAGGCTTGTTGAAATTCTTGGTGCTAAATCTCTTCCCTGACAGGTCGCTGCAATTAATACAATTTCAGGATTATATTCTTTAATAACCCTGCAAGCTATTTTGGCATAATTTTGTGTTGAAAAGTTCTTTAAATAATTGCTTTGAGAGATAATAATCTTACTTGCACCTATTGATTTCAACTCCTGAATAATTGGTGCATAATCTTCACAGTCCCCGATGACAAGTGTGCTTACTTGTTTATTCTCTAACTTTTGAGAAAGTTCAACGGATTTACTCAAAAGTTCAAGTGAGCCGGGAAGGATATTCATTTCCCTGTCTAATTCGATATAAACAAGAATACCTTCGCTCATTTTCTCAGCTCCAAGAATTCGATAATTTTTTCTTTAATATGCCATGCGCAAGCGGGATAATCACTTCCTAAATTATCAACAATTCCTGCATGTTTATTTTCGGGTTTGAAGACTTTTGAAACATATGTGGGAGAACCTTTTAACCCGACTTCTTCTGCTGAAAGATTTAGTCCTTCAAGGCTGATTGAATTATAATGGAATTGCTGAGCTTTTATATATCCGTCAATTTTAGGAAGCCTTGGTTCAATGTTGCTGTTAACGCAAACCAATAGAGGCAGTGATACGGCAAGTGTCTCTGTATATTTTTCTGTTTCACGCTTGATTGTTAGTTTATTATCTTCATACATAACAATATCTTCAACCCAGGTAATTTGTGGGAAATTAAGCTGAGCAGCAATTGAAGGTCCTGTTTGACCTGTTTCCCCATCAATTGCAACTTGTCCGCAGATGATTAAATCTGTGTCGGTAAGTTTGTCTTTAATTATTTGAGCTAAAACTCTTGCAGTTGCAACAGTATCAGCACCCGAAAATTTCCTGTCCGTAAGAAGATATGCATCGTCTGCACCCATAGCAAGTGCAAGGCGAAGGACGTTTTCAGCTTGGAAAGGTCCCATTGTTACTGCCGTAACTTTGGCTCCGTAGCGGTCTTTTAATTTTAATGCCATTTCAAGTGCAGAGCCATCTTTCGGATTTAATATACTCTCAAGTCCGTTTCGATCTATTGTGTTGTTCTCTGTCCACTTGATATCATTTGTGTCGGGAACTTGCTTAATAAAAACAACTATATTCAAGAACTTTTCCTTTGCTCCGCATCTTATAATATTTTGCACCAAACATTCAATTAGAGCAATGAAATTTACAAAATTTAGACAATTTTTTACAAGGAAATTAATTGTAAGTTTTAAAAAAGTAATCTATAATAATTTCGTAATTAATGGAAAGAGTTAAATTATGGAAATTCAACCCATCAGACCTTCAAGCCTTAGTGCAGTGCAGGCAGTTCTCTCTTCAAAACAAATTTCATCTCAGGATAAGGCTGAATATATCAGAACAAACCGAAGTGAAATTAAACAGCTGTGTCAGGAAGAAGTACAAATTACGGGCAGGGATTTTCAAAATATTATGAAAAACCGTCCTCTTCAAAGATTTCGCCCTTTAAAAAACTCTTTTACAAAGCGTGGAGATAAAATTCTGCTTGCGAAAGCACTTGGTATTGAGCCGGAGGAGGTTGACGATTATACCGATGACTATTGCGATAACATAGTTACCGATAATCAAGAAGATATTAACAAAATGAACGCTGACAGGCTTAATAAGATAAAAGCTTATGTTTACAGGCATGGTACAAAAGAACAGGTTATCAAAATGCTTGACTATGAACTTTCGATAGCCAAAAATAAACTTCAGGTTTTGTATCAGACTCTTGAATATGATACAGGCGGTGTTGCCGATTATTTTACCCGTCCTATCCACAGAATGGACAATACAACAATGATTAATATATATGACGTGATTGACACTCACCTTGATAAGATGGAGAAAGCCAATGAAATAAGTGCCGTTGAAAGAGATGAAACTTCTCAATGGGCACTTGTCAGAATATACCGTATTCAGAATAACTCGAAACTTATCAGAGATTATAAGGCTTATAAGGAATTAAAAGAACTCTAAGTTTCTTCTTTGTTATTTGGAAGCTGCTTTAAAGCTTCAAACTTTGCCTGCATTGTCGGGTTATTTCTTGTCAGTTTTTTGATGGTTAGATCTTCTGCTTTATCATTAGCCAGTCTGACATTATTTTGCCAAGAACTTAGCATTTCTTTTGTTTTGGTTAGTCTGTCTATTATTTTGTCAATTTCTGCAATTGCAGAATTATATTTATCATTAGCGAGTTGTAAATTTCTCTGAACTTTATCTTTAAAATCAAACAATGCAGTTTCAAAATTGGTTACGTCCAAATTTTGTGCTTTAACCATTGCTAATTCTCTTTTGTATTGTATCGAGTTCATTGCAGCATTTCTGAGAAGAGTGATGATAGGAATGAAAAATTGAGGTCTTATAACATACATTTTTTCATACCGATGTGAAACATCAACAATTCCTGAATTATAAAGCTCATTTTCCGGTTCAAGCATTGAAACAAGAACTGCATATTCACATTTTTTTTCTTTTCTGTCTTTATCGAGTTCTTTGAAAAAGTCCTCGTTTTTCTTCTTTGTTGCAGTCATATCTGCTTCGTTTTTCATTTCAAACATAATTGAAATGTACTCTCCGCCCTCAGTGTCAAAGTCTCTAAATATATAATCGCCTTTACTTCCCGAACTTGCATCGTTGTCTTTTTCAAAATATGCTCCCTGAAATGCGGTTGGGCGAAGCTGGTTGAATGAAATTTCACAATGCTGTTCAAGAGTTTCCCCCAACATTTTTGTAGAAAGTCTTGCTTTAAAATCTTTATATCGTTCAATTTCTTCATCTTTGAATTTTAGTTGGGCTTCATATTGATCTTTCAAAGATTGTTCTTTTAGTTGTGTTTCTTTCTCATTAACTTTTTGTTCGTTAATCAGCTCTGTTATTTTGGAGTTTTTTTCCTGAATTTCAGAGTTCATTTTTGAAGTTAATTTCTGAATTTCAATTTCTTTATCTTTGTCAAATTCGGATAATTTGTTTTTCAATTGATTAATTTCGGCTTCTTTTTGGCTCAATTTTTCGTTTAATTCTCTATCAGCCTGCATTTTTGCTATTTGCAGTGCGTTTTCTTTTTCCGATTTAAACTGTTGTTCTCTTGCTTCAAGATCTTTTGAATATTCTTTATCCCGAACCTGTTTGACTATTGCTGCATAGCCTGATTCGTCAACCTGAAAAACTTCACCGCATTTTGGACATTTTATTTCTTGCATGGTTTCAACCTTCAACTTTCTTACTACAATATAATCTATGACTAAAAAAATCGTCAACTATGTATATCATAAAATATCACTGTGTCAGATTCGGACAGTTTGATGTTTTTTTAAGTAAATATACCTATGATTTTTATGTGAATAGACCACAATCAGGTGGTTATAAAAACGAGGATTTTCCCTTAGTTTAGTAATTTTATTAGTTTGTAATATTTTATTAAAAATTAGATTATGAGAAAATATAAATTATAATATTTTTAATGAAAACTTCTAAAGGCTTATATAAGTGCAGAAAATTATAAAAGTAATTCTCGTTAATATATTAGTATTTTTATTGGGGATTTTCATATTAGAGAATATAGTTGTATGGTCCCAATATTATATTCCTTGTCACCATAAATTTGATAATGATAATAGAAATGAGAATCTGTTAGGATATGATGTAAATAAAAAATCAATTATAGTTGCCGGTTGTTCATTTACATATGGAAATGGTATTTATAGTAATGAAAATATTTCATACAAACTTCAGCAGCAAACAAAACGAAAAGTATATAACAGAGGGATTCCTGGATGGGGACCTCAGGGAAATCTTAAAGATATACAAAAACTTCCATTTTTTAATAAACGTAAAATAATAGAGCCTGAATATTATATCTATACATTTATTTCTGACCATTTAAGAAGAATATATATTGACTATTGGGATACAAAATTTTCTAATGAGGTGTATAATCTGTATAAAATAAGGAATAACAAGTTAATACCCAGAGATAAAATAACTTTGTTAGACTATATAAAAGTTATGCAAATTACAAAAAGAATAAACAAATACATCTTTGATATAACCCCGGATGATAAAAAATTTGATAGATTGAAATTATATTTATATAAGATAAGAGAAGAGTTACAAAAAAAATATCCCAATATTAAGGTTGTAATACTTGTATATAATCCGGATGTAGATACAGTTGAAACCCATAAAATTAAACCATTCAGAACAGAAAGATGGAAAGAACTTGAAAATGACGGTTTTATTTTGTTGAGGTTTGATACTCCTGAATATGATTTTTTAACGTCTCCAGATTATATAACTCAAATTGATAATGTACACCCAAGTGCTAAAGCTTGGGATACCCTTGTTCCTATTATAGTTGAAAAATTGGGACTGAATAAATAATCAGTTCTGTTTTTTATATTCAACATTTGTTTCAAAAGCGTGCTGCTCATAGTGTTTATAGCTGTTTGACGGTCTCAGGTATTCTTCTTTCGCTAAATCAGATTTGATATATAACCATTCTTTCGGATTTGCATAGATTAATTTGTAATCATCTCTTGAAACCATATAATCATTAACAAGTCCGTCTGCAGGAATGATAATATAATCAGGCTCATATTCCAAAATTTTTGACCAGTCATCTTTTACAAGCATAAAATTATTTAAAAGCTCAAAGGTTTCAGGATAATAAACTTCTTCATATCGTCCGTCCATATAAATCAATATGTCGGGATATAGTTTATAGGCAATATAACTTCCAAAATCTAACGGGACTAATATTTTCCCCTTCAAGGAATTTACTTTCAAAAATTCAACAGCCTGAAGAGGCTGCTCACGCAGATATGATTTAGGTAATTCCTTTATAAGCAAAGGAATTTGAGAAAACAGAATAATTATTGCCAATAATCCTGATATTGTTTCTTCTTTCAGCTTATGTAATTTTGAAAGGGCTTTATTTATAATTAAATAAATATAATCATAGAGGAAAATCCCTGATGCTATAATGAAAAACGGGGTCGATTTGACGTTTTTTGCGGAAATAACCATACAGACAAACAAAATAATGAATTTTGTTATGTCTTTTCTTAAGTCTTTGAGGTTTAGGACTATAATAAGTACGTTTATTATAAATAAAATTTTAAATGGGAGCATAAAATTCCAAGCAGGGTGAACAAATGGGCTCAGCCATTCGGTGATGTTCGGTCTTGCCATTGTTGAAGCCATAAAAATAAATTTGACAAAATCCGTGCCGTAAGGGTTTATGAACATAACGGCAATTGCCGCAGCGAGAGTAATAAGATATTTTTTAAACGGTTTTTTGCTTAAAAATTCGCCGACAGCATACATTCCGATTAATCCGAGTCCTGATACGCAGCCGCCATGGATATTTGACCAAAACAGCATTATGAAAGGGAGCAGAAAAAGAAGTTTATCTTTGTTTTTGTTTCGGACAAGCTCTAATATATAGAGAAAGAACGTGAAAAACAAAAAGGTGAAAAAGTGACATCTCAATCCTGATTGTGTAATTGTCTGAAGCGACAGTGCGCAGGCTGAAAACAACAGGATATTAACAAAAAAACTTCTTTTCTCTGTTCTTATCTCTATCGTTTTAAAAATAAGGAAGAAAATCAGAAAAGAGATAAGTATTCTTAAAAATAAAAAACCTTTAAACCCGAAGAACTTTTGAAAAAACGCAAAAATTAAACTTGCTCCCCATTCATGGTCGAGCCAAGTATGGGTTTGTGTGAAAGAAAAAATGTCGTGTTTGAGCAAATGTCCTGTTTCAAGAATGGCATTTCCCTGAAGCAGCCTTGCCCAATAATCAGGATCAATTGTATTGTTGATAAATGTTTGCAGACAAAGAAATACAAAAATAAAACAATAAAAAAGAATTATGCCTTTGTGTTCTTTCAGATAATCATTCATAAGACAATCATATAGTCTGTATGAATGGGAATCAAATAATTAAAATTTAGACATAAAATAGATTTTACCTGACAAATAATTATTTAAAATATGGTAAGATAACAATATCTCTTAAAGGTTGTAATTATGAATCTCAAAAATTTTATTAAAAAAGCAAATGAAATAATCAAAAACCCTCAGGATATTGCTCCTTATGTTGTCAAAAACAGCTGCAAAATCAAAGGAGTTCGGGTTGACAGAGAAAAATTTTTAAGAAGAGAATTATCAAAATATTATAAAAATAATCCTGAGATTATTGATTTGGTAATATATACAGATCCCTGCTACGCAGGAGTTCCGATAAAATTAATAAATAAAATTGCTGATAACTGTATAAATTATGAAAAATTAAGAACGACAATCTCTGCGGCAACTCTTGGCTTGCCGGGTGCTGTATCAGGTCCTGCAATTGCCGGTATTATTGGTGCTGATATGGTTCAATATCATGTTTTTTTAATGCGTATTATGCAAAAACTTTTGTATTTATACGGTTATCCTGAAATCAGCGATGTTGAAGAAGAACTTGATGATGAAACAAAAACAAAATTAATTGTCTTTTTGGGTGTAATGTACGGTGTTAACGGTGCATCGAATCTTATTACGGCAGGAGCTAAAATATACAGTGAAAATTTGACCAAACAGGCTTTAACAAAAGCAAATTGGTATCCTATTGTTCAAAAATTATGCCAGACAATCGGAATCAAGGCGACAAAAGAAGGCATTGCAAAGAAAATCGGTGGAAAAATAGTTCCCATTATTGGCGCTGCAGTTAACGGTACAATAACAAATCAGGCGTTTAAGTGGCAGGCAAATAAACTCAAAAATTATTTGATAGGTTTTTACGGAAAAGAATTTTTACTTACTGACGATTTGTCAGATGAATGATAAAAAAGGCCATTGTTTCCAATAGTCTCTTTTAAATGGTAGGAACGACAGGCATAGCGAGCGTTAACTTGCTGGGTTAAATATTGTTCAAATACTGTCTGCTCATAATGGTAAGTAACAAAAATATCGGAACGACAGGATTTGAACCTGCGACCCCTACCACCCCAAGGTAGTGCGCTACCAAGCTGCGCTACGTCCCGATATTTTTGTTTATTCAATTGTCATCTATCTTCCGCAGCTTGGTCACGTAATTTGCTTCGCAAAGGCGCTACCAGACCTCTCCTCGAACGATTATCAATCGTTCTCGTCGGCAGAGTGCTACGTCCCGATATTTTT
>JAEEGL011474328.1_pt1 | contig 33583 bp, 30 predicted proteins | sample 9134231 | NCBI WGS metagenome assembly JAEEGL01 (sample SAMN16246548, study PRJNA631951) | gut metagenome | biome: gut microbiome; feature: rumen; material: fiber-attached | host: Bos | place: Iran: Karaj | collected 2018-10 | reverse complement strand
TAATTTTTGCCATTTTAATCAATTTTAAAAAGTGAAGTAGATAAATATCTTTCGCCCGAATCGGGTAAAAGCGTAACGATGATTTTTCCTCTGTTTTCGGGACGCTGACCAATCTGCAATGCCGCATAAAGTGCTGCACCTGAGGAAATTCCGACCAAAAGGCCTTCTTTTGTCGCAAAATCCCGCGAAGTCTGAAATGCGTCATCGTCCTTAACGCGGAAAATCTCATCGTAAATTCTTGTGTCCAAAGTTTTTGGAATAAAACCCGCGCCTATGCCTTGAAGTCTGTGCGGACCGGCTTTATGTCCCGAAAGAACCGAACTCGAAAACGGCTCTACGGCAATAACTTTTATATTCGGATTTTTCTCTTTCAACTTTTTGCCCGTGCCGCTTATTGTGCCGCCCGTGCCAACTCCTGCAATAAAAATATCAACTTTGCCATCGGTGTCGTTCCAGATTTCCTCAGCCGTGGTTTTATAATGAATAGCCGGATTTGCCTCGTTTTCAAACTGTTGCGGAATAAAAGTATTGACGTTTTCCTTTGCCAATTCAAAGGCTTTGCGTATAGAGCCAGGCATGCCCTCGTAAGCCGGAGTTAAAACTAATTCTGCTCCCAAAGCCGTCAAAATTCTGCGCCTTTCAATGCTCATCGAATCAGGCATCGTAAGAATCAGTTTGTAACCTTTTGTTGCCGCTACCATCGCCAAACCGATACCCGTATTGCCACTTGTCGGCTCTATGATAACGGTATTTTTGTCGATAAGCCCTTTCTTTTCTGCCGCTTCAATCATCGAAAGCGCGGTGCGGTCTTTGACACTGCGTCCCGGATTAAAACATTCCAATTTTGCCAAAATATCTGCCGAAATATTTAAGCCGTCGGTCAGACGTTTTAGCCGTAAAAGCGGTGTTGAGCCCACAAGCCCCGTTACGCTTTCAACCGTTTTATATTCACTCATTTTCTTGACGAAAGTTTTAGTTAAACAAAAAATTAAATCACATATTCCGCCTGAAAACCGCTAACTATCTCGCCCATAAAATAGACGATTTGTTTGCGCCACCAAGCCCAATCGTGAGCCGAATCATAGCCCCAGTAGTCAATCCAAGCGGGAACATTTTTAGATTTCAGAAGAGCGTCCATTTGCCGCGTGCTTTCCAACAATTCGTCTTCCCAAGCACCCTGACCGACACACATTATAATTCTGCGTTTACGGTACTCGTTCCAATAATAATGGTCATCGGGCATGTTTCTAAGAAAGTCATACGGAGAGTTTTCATAAATCAAACCGTCGTTGTAATTCGGGAAAAAATATCCCGCATAATACAAGCCGCTCAATGCCACAAGCGTATCAAAAATATCGGGACGGCGGAAGAAAAAATTTCCCGCGTGAAAACCGCCCATACTGCAACCCGTTACGATAAAAGTCTCTGAATCATAATGCCTTACATCGGGAATAAGTTCGTCGGTAATGTAACGGAACCAACGCTCGTGAAGTTCTATGCGCCAGCGGTAATCCCCGCCCGTTGCAGACCACGTTTCCTTGTCGATACTGTCGGCACAGATAAGGCGGATTTGTCCCGAGTCAATAAAACGCGACAAAACACCTACCATATCAAAGTCTTGATAATCGTAAAACCTGCCGTCCTGAGACGGAAAAACCAAAACCGGATGTCCGCTTGTACCGTAAGTTTTGTACTCCATGTCGCGGTTCAAATTATGACTGTATTTTTTCATGTAGCCGATTTCCATATTTTTTTAATTTTTTTCGTGGACAAAAGTAACAAAATTTTCAACTTCTTCAAAAGTTTTTAAGCGGACGGTGTACATTTGCTGTCCCATCGCCGCCCAAAAAAGTTCGGGCATACGTTCGCACATCACCATGGAAGACGCGTATTTTTCCTGTATCTCCTTGTGGGAATGTTTGTAACGGTAAAAATCACGGCGGCTCGCAAAAGCGCAGTAATATTGTTCACCGTTTTGCGGAGTACGGTTTTCGCCAAAAGCAACCATGTCAGCCCAAATTTTGTAAATATCCGTAGAATGTGCAAAATTTATCATATCGGGCGTATAACCTCCCGCCGGCCGCATATTAACTTCCAAAGCCACAAAACCGCCTTTTTTGCCGAGACCTTCACGGTCGCAGTCAAGACGGAAAAACTCCAAATGCACAAACCGGCTGAAAATTCCGAACGATTTTACCGTCCGTCTGCCGAGAGTGCGAAGTTCTTCGGGCATATTCATATCGACATAATACGAAAGGTCAAGTTTGCGGTTTACGATGTCCATAATTGACGGCGGCCAAACGGTCATCGATTCAAAAAGCGGCTCGCCATGAGAATCAATAACGGCGTCATACGAACAGATTTCGCCGCTGATAAACTCCTCGGCAACGTAAACGGGAAAATTAGTTTCGTTATGAAAAAAATCTTCCAACTCCGTAACGTTCAGGATTTTATACGTACCGTTTGCGCCCACGCCGACATCAGGTTTTAAGATTAACGGATAACCCGTCTCCTCGGCAAAGGCTCTTACTTTTTCAAAACCTTCAACCGCTTTAATCTGTCTTGCAGTCGGAATATTACCCGCCGCATAGTATTTTTTCATGGCGGATTTTTCCTTGATTGCGGCTATTTTGTCGGCTTTGATTCCCGTATTGACGTTGAAATCAGTGCGGAGTTGTGCATCTTGTTTTAGCCAATATTCGTTGTTTGACTCTATCCAATCAATGCGTCCGTAACGAAAAGCAAAATATGCCACACCACGGTAAACTTCATCGTAGTTTTCCAACGAATTAACTCTATAATACTCTGTCAGAGTGTTTTTTAACTCTTTTGACAGACTATCGTATGGAGTATCAGCAATACCGAGGACATTGACACCGTTTTGCTTTAACCTCAAACAAAACTGCCAATACGTCCTCGGAAAATTTGGCGATATAAAAACGAAATTCATTTTCTCTCAAAAATAACTTACCTCACTTGACTTGCTATTTTGTCAAGAGCAATAACTAATCTGTCGATTTCGTCCCTTGTGTTGTAAACCGCAAACGTCGGTCTGACGGACATTTCATACCCCAAAGCCCTTAACGCAGGCTGTGCGCAGTGATGTCCCGCTCTTACGGCAATACCTTCTTTATCAAGCATTTGACCGACCTCAGGCGCGGGCAGTCCCGGAATGTCCAAAGATATAACGCTGACTCTGTGTCTCGGATTGCCAATAATGTTAACACCAGAAATTCTGCTGATTTGTGTCCGTGCGTATTCCGTCAAATCGTGTTCGTGGGCTTCGATGTTGCTTATTCCAACACTATTAACGAAATCCAAAGCGTAACCCAAACCTACTGCATCGGCGATGTTCGGCGTTCCGGCTTCAAACAGTGCGGGCGGAGAGTTAAATTCCGTTCTTTCAATCGTAACGTCTTTAATCATGTTGCCGCCGCCCTGCCAAGCAGGAAGTTTTTCAAGCCACTGTTTTTTGCCGTAAACCGCGCCTATGCCCGAAGGTCCGTAAATTTTGTGTCCCGAAAACACAAAAAAGTCGCAGTCCAAATCCTGAACATCAATTTTCGTATGTGCAACCGACTGCGCACCGTCCAACAAAACGGGAATGTTATGCGAATGTGCAATCTGAATTATCGTTTTAACATCATTTATAGTGCCAAAAGTATTGTTGACATGACCAACAGAAACAAACTTTGTCCTCGGAGTTATAAGTCTTTCAAAATCTGAGAGTATGAGGTCGCCGTTTTTGTCAACGGGAATAGCCCTCAACTCGGCTTTGTGATATTTGCAAGCCTGCTGCCACGGAACAATGTTTGCATGATGGTCGAGCGTAGAGACAATCACATTGTCGCCTTCCAAAAGATATTTTTCGGAAAATGTCTTTGCAACAAGGTTGATGCCTTCGGTTGTGCCGCGTACAAAAACGATATTTTCATCGTTAGGTGCGTTGATAAATTTTGCAACCTTCTGACGAGCCTCTTCGTATTTGTCGGTTGAACGCGCCGCCAAAGTGTGAGCCCCGCGGTGAATGTTAGAATAGTCTTTTTTGTAAAACTCGCTCAAACCGTCAATCACGTTAATAGGTTTCTGCGTTGTTGCGCCGTTGTCAAACCATATTAAATCATGTCCGTTAACTTTTTGATGCAGAATAGGAAAACGTTTGCGTATAGCCTCAGAGTTCAAAGTGTCGGTTTCCTCATAATGAAGTTTTCTTATAAGGTCGGTTTCGGGGATACCGATTCCGAAGCCGTCGTCTTTGAGAAGGCATTTTCGCTTCCCGCCGTCCTGCTGCGCCGAAGGATTGGGAATGTCATCAGGAAAATATTTCTTGATGACATTTTCAAAAACCGCCCGATCGTTTTCGGGCAGTTCTCCTGCAAAGTTAACGGGTGCGTATTGTTGTAACTCGCTGCCGTACATTATTTTTCAATTTGGTTTCTGTGTTGGTAATCGTGATAATATCCCACTTCAACGTTTTCCAAAACGGCGATTGCGTCGTCGGTAAGGCTTGCGAGCGAGAAATATTTTGTCAGCAAATAACTTGCAACGCCGTACTGGTCGAGACCCATAAGACGTGCCGACAAAGACGGAGCGATTTCACCCGGAATGCCTGCCTGATGAAGTCCTACAACGCCTTGTGCAGCCTCACCCGTTCTGACAAGAATAATTTCGGTAGTTCCTACGCCGCGGTTTGTGAGGTACTGACCTTTGATTTCCACTTTGTCGGACGGCACAATCGGCACGCCGCGCCAAGTAATCACTTTCGTACCGAACAAGTCGATTGAAACGGGCGGAACACCTCTCCAAGTACATTCCCTTTCAAAAGCAGCGATAGCCCTCGGATTAGCGATAAAGAATGCAGGCTCTTTCCATACCAAAGACAAAAGTTCGTCCAAATCGTCGGGCGTAGGTGCGCCGTAACGTGTGCTGATACGGTATCCGGGCGAAGTCTGTGCCAAAAGTCCGAAAGTTTTGTTGTTGATAAGTTCCCATTCTTGACGCTCTTTGATACTTTCGATTGAAAGTCTCAACTGCTCTTCCAACTGATTGTAAGGCTGGTTGTAAAGGTCGCTGACACGTGTATGAACGCGGACAACGGTCTGCAAAGTGTTCAAAGAATATTCGGAGGGATTTTCGTCGTAATCGATGTAAGTTTCGGGGATAATATTATCCTCTTCGTGTCCGCTGACAAGGTCGATGTGTTTTTCGCCGTGGTCGTTAACGGTTGCTTTGAGACGGAGGTGGTCGTTAACGGCGTTGTTGAACTGCTCGCGGAAATTAGGTCTTTCGCTGATGAGTTTTTCCAAAACGGGAGTGTTGAGTTGGAGAAAAACCGAATCCGTAACGCTGCGTACTGAAACCGTTGAATCGGCTGCACTCAAAAGGTCAGCCTCGCCGAAATACTCGCCAGAACCGAGTAAAGCAATTCTTAACTCCTCGCCGTGAAGACCAGTGCTGATAACCTCTGCCTGACCGTTAGCAACGATGAAGAATTTTTGTTTGTCTTTGCCCTGAGTGATAAGGTTTTCGCCACGTTTTACAGAAACGGGAACGAAATTGTTAGCAAGGTCGGCAACAATTTCCGCATCAATGTTAGCAAACAAAGGAATTGCACGAAGATTTTTAGCAGTGAAACTCGGAACGCCGTTAAAATACTGAATTTCAATTCTTTCAGCCTTCTTAAGTTCTACTTTTGTACGGTTAACGCGGTATGTTCCGCTCTGAACCTGAACCCACGGGAGAAGTTTTAAAAGTATTCTCGGGGTTATTGACCCCATCTGCGGCGGGGTTTTGGTGGTGTCGGCTAATTTTCTTGCCGTTGCAGTGGTAATACTGCGCTGAATGTTGTTGTCTGCCATTTTTTTTAACTATATATTTTTTTAATTAATACTCAGTTTTATATTTCTATATGTATCTTTTCCACTACTTTTCCGTTTTCAATTTTAAAAGCATTGAAATCGGGTTCAGAATCTTTTAGCGAAAGGATAAAATAGAGAATATTTTTGTCGTATGCAAGGCGTATATCCTCTTCGGAAGGTCTTGACGGCGTTTCCGGGTGGCTGTGCCAATTACCGATGATTTTAAGACCGTTTTTTCGGGCATAGTTCAAAGCCGCAAATTGTTCCCTTGGGTCAAAACTGAAATGCTCGCCCGAATTATCAATGTTAGTCATCGGATAATTTTCGGTAACAGTCTCTTTGTCAGGACCTAAAAGATAACCGCACGATTCATGGGGCTTATCTTTCAAAGCCTGCGTTAAAACAGAATTATATGCCTTCAATGTAATTGTTATCATTTCTGAATCGTAACTTTGTGAATATTACCTTCCACGTGTTGAACGCTTAAAACGTTGAAACCTTGTTCCTTAGCGGATTTAGGGACATTGTTAAGCGGTTCGCCTTCTGTTAAAAGCACTTCGAGAATGTCGCCTGTATTAATTTGCGCGAGACGGAGTTTGGTTTTAACAAACGTCATCGGGCAATGTTCTTTTGTGATGTCTAATGTATATGTTGCCATTTTTTTTAAAAGATTTTAAGATTTTTCTCGCCGCAAAATTCAGAATAAGTTTCTTAACAAAGAAGGTTTTAAGTGTGTAATATTACACCTAAAAAAGTGAAATATTGCATTTTTTAAAAAGTTGGTAATGAGTGCTGAATTTTTTTGTTACCTTTGCCGAAAATTTTTTCAAAATTTTTCAATTATGAATATACAACAAATTAGAAACGATTTTCCGATACTCACACAAAAAATATACGGCTATCCGCTTGTTTATCTTGACAATGCCGCAACAACCCAAAAACCGCAATGCGTTTTGGATTCCATCATGAAATTTTATACGGAGTATAACAGCAATATACACCGCGGTGTACATTTTCTCAGCGAAAAAGCCACCGAAATTTACGAAAACGCACGTCTAAAAGTCAAAGAATTTATCAACGCAAAATCGCGCACAGAAATTGTCTTTACAAAAGGCAGCACCGAAGCGATTAACACTTTGGCATATTCGTTTTCGCTGAAATACATAAATCCCGGCGACGAGTTGATAATCAGCGAAATGGAACACCATTCGGATATTGTTCCGTGGCAACTTTACGCTCAAAGCAAAGGCGCAATTATCAAGGTTTTGCCTTTTGATAATAACGGCGAACTTCTTTTGGAAAACCTCGAAAACCTCATCACCGAAAAAACGAAAATAGTTTGCGTAACTTTCGCCTCAAATACCTTGGGAACGGTTAATGATGTTGAAAAAATAATTAAAACGGCACATTCACACCAAATTCCCGTTTTGGTGGATGCGGCGCAGGCTATTCAGCATGTTAAAATAGACGTTCAAAAACTTGACTGCGATTTTCTCGCGCTTTCGGGTCATAAAATCTACGCCGAAACAGGAATCGGAATCCTTTACGGCAAAGAGAAATTTTTGGAAGAACTTCCCCCCTATCAAGGCGGCGGCGACATGATAAAAAACGTAAGTTTCTTAAAAACCACTTACGCCGAACTGCCGCTTAAATTTGAGGCCGGAACATCAAATTTTGTCGGTGCTGGTTCTTTGCATACGGCACTCGACTATGTTGACAAAATAGGTCTTGAAAACATCGCCGCTCACGAAGCAGAACTCTTGAAATACGCGACACAAAAAGTAGAAGAAATCGGCGGCATAACCATTTACGGCAAAGCCAAAAACAAAGTTTCAGTACTCTCTTTCAACATCAACGGAGCGCACCATTACGATACAGGTATGATTCTCGACAAACTCGGAATCGCCGTCCGCACGGGTACGCACTGCACCGAACCCATTATGCAACATTTCGGCATAACAGGAACGGTAAGAGCAAGTTTTGCGCTTTACAACACTTTTGAAGAGGTTGACCGCCTGATTGAAGGAATCAAAAGAGCAAAAAAAATGTTAGTATAATAAAGTTTTAGCCCAAGGGCTAAAACTTTATTGTTAACGCTTTTCCATTATACTCCGCTACTTTGTGGAAAGTTTCTCCGCCAAGAGTGGTTTTCTTAACTTTGTCGCCATTACGCTTTACGCGTTTGTTTTTAGGCTCGTATACCAAAACTTCAAAAGTATATTTGGCTGAGAGTTGTCCCTCGGAAGGCTCTATTGTAAGCGTGCGTTTTTGATTATTCCATTTAATAAGAGTCTTTGAATATTTACCGCTCTGATAATCAAGTGTTTCGCCGTCGTCTTCGTAAAGCGTAAACTCGCAGTCTGCACCGGAATAGACCATTATTTCAGTATTGGAGTTCAAGCCGGTTTGAACCACAATGCTGCCGCCTTTGGCAAAAACCGGAATAAAACTGCCGTTTACTTTGGTCTTGACGGTCTGTCCGCCATCGTAATATTTGCCGAGGTCATGACGGTCGTACCAGCCGGCTTTGTTTTTGGGAAGATAAGTTTCCCATTCTGTTACGTCAGGCTCAGTTACAGGACTGATTAACAATGCTTTACCAAACATATATTCGTATTTTTGCTCTAACGCTTTTTCATCGTCCGCAAAATCAAAAACCAAAGGACGCATCAACGTTGAGCCGTTAAAAGCAATCTCTGCGGCGTTAGAATAAATATACGGGAAAAGACTTTTGCGCTCACGAATACAACGTGTGATAATACTTTTTGCTGTCGAGCCATAACGCCACGGCTCAGTATCGCTCATATATCCGTGAACGCGCATAAGCGGCAGATATACAGATAGTTCTATCCAACGGAGCATACGGTTGATGTAGTCTTGATTGCTGTATTGGTCAAAAGGACGGAAAAAACCGCCTGCATCGTAAGTCCACCATGGAACGCCAGAGGCTTGAAGTCCCAATCCGCCGGTAATCTGACGGCGCAAAGTCTCCCAATCATTTCCAACGTCGCCGCTCCAAAGTGCCGAGCCATAACGCTGAATCCCCAAAAATCCACTGCGGGTAAGAATCATCGGACGTTTGTTAGGCTGGTCTTTCGTAAGACCTTCATACACAGTTTTATTTACCATTAACGGATAGACGTTTCTCACGCGGTTGCCCTCAAGAGTGCCTTTGTTAACAAAGCGGTTTTCAAGGTCGTCGTTTTCGGGTTCGGTAGCGTCTTGCCACCAAGCGTCAATGCCGAGCGGAAGAAGTTTTTGACTGAAATTTTTCCAATATTCAGCAGCGGCTTCGGGATTAAAAAAGTCAATCCAATCGGTGTTAGGAATATAATAATTTTTACTCAACATCTCCTTGCCGACAACAGAATTTTTGTCGATTTTTGACCAAACCGACAACATCATTTTGATATTTTTTGAATGAAGATAATCAGTCAGAGCCTTAGGGTCAGGATAATTGTCAGCATCGAAAACCATTGAGTTCCAGCCGTTTTTGCCCCAATACTGCCAATCTTGAACCAAAACGTCCACAGGGATATTTTCTGTCTCAAAACGGTCGGCAGTCTCGATGATTTCTTTTTGAGAGTGAAACCTTTCGCGGCAATGAATATAACCCAAAGCCCAAGCCGGCATCAAAGGTGCCTCACCGGTAAGTTTTCTATAAGTTGCAATAATTTTATCAGGCGTTCCGAAAATCACCGTAAAATCCACTGCGTCAGACGGATACGAGGTAAACGAAAATTCTTTTTTCACTTTTGAAAAATAGACTATCGGGCGGTCGTTTTCGGTAAGTTCGGCAGAAAGTTTATGTTTGCCTTTTTCCAAAGTTACGATTTTTGAGGCAGTCGGCGGCAACCAAAGGTTTTGCATTTCGATAACGTTTTTGCCGTCTATGTCGAGGTTGTGACGGCGTGCCATTTTTTGTCCAACGTCCAACAAAACAGCATATTCGCCACTTTCTGAAACGGATATTTCGGCTTCAAAAATATTTTTGTGACGTGTCTCTTGCCGTCCACCTTCGGTAGTGGTAACATTGACTGTTTCGGCTACACCCTCTGCGGCAGTCTTTTTCAATTCCACCTTGTTTTTAGGCAGGTTGAACTCGGTTTTGGAATAATTGTTCCAAATAATTCCATAACCTTTGTTTGAAATCAAAACCGGCATTGAAATCTGCGTATTAACCTGCGTCAAACGGCGCGGAAGACCGTTGAGATTACTATAACCGTCTTGAAACTGTCCGAGTCCGAACAAAAATTCGTCATCAGAGACTTTAAACGAAGCAAAAGCCGTATCGCCGGAAAGAGAATATGCGGCGATTTTATCTTTTATTTCGTTGACATTTAAAGACTTAGCAGCATTAAAATTCTGTGGCAGATACACTAATTCTGGTAGTTTGCTAATGCTGTCGGTTGAATAACGCACTCGTGTAGCGTTGTTATCTAACGGCACAATATAAAGCCGCTGAGCCGATGCCGAGGTAAGGCAAACGGCTGATAATAAAGTAAATACGATTTTTTTCATAATATAAAATTTATTGTACAAAAATAATAAAAATTTCTTAAAAAAATTTACAAATATCGGATTAAAAATATAATTTTGCGGCGTAAAATTTTCAAGATGAAAAACGCTTTATTATTTTCTCTTATCATACTTTTTTCTTCGTGTTTTCATACTAAAACCGAAGAGCCGGCATTAGAAGAAATCCCTTTAAAATACGCTTCGCACATAAAAATTTTTAAGGGCAAAGATTTTTATACCGTTAAAATAAGAAATCCGTGGGACACTTTAAAAATTCTACATTCCTATATTATAACGGACAAAAATAATGAAAACCGTTTTGAAAATTTCAAGAACTTTACCATCATAAAAACGCCTATTGAAAACGCTTTGATTTTCACTTCGTTACACGCAAGCCTCGTAAAAAATCTCGGCTGTAAAAAATCAATTTCAAGCCTTTGCGATGTTCAGTATGTTTTGGACAAAGAACTCCTGAGCGATGTTAAAAACGGTAAAATCAAGGATTTAGGCTCGTCAATGACACCTGATGTCGAAAAAATCATACTTCAAAATCCCGAAATCATAATGCTTTCACCGTATCAGACTTCAGGTAATTTCGGTACGCTCGGCAAAACCAAAATTCCACTTATAGAATGTGCTGACTATATGGAAAATTCACCGCTCGCACAAGCAGAATGGATAAAATTTTATGGCTTGATTTTCAACAAATTAAATACAGCAGATTCTATTTTTTCAGAGGTTGAAAAAAACTATTTATCTCTGAAAGAACTTGTAAAAAATACCAAGCAAAAGCCGAAACTTTTACCGAATAGTTTAATCGGCGGCCTTTGGTACATTCCGTCAGAAAAATCCACAGCAGGACGTTTTTACACTGACGCCGGTTTCGACTATCCTTTCAATTATCTTGACGGTTTCGGGACAGTGCCGCTGAATTTTGAAACAGTATTTGAAAAGGCTCACGACGCGGACATCTGGATTGTAAAATACAACCGCGAAGAAGACTACTCTGCAACGACATTTTCGGCAGAAAACGCCAACTATCAGAAATTTAAGGCTTTTAAAAACAAAAATGTATTTGTCTGCAACACCGCTGAAATTCCATATTATGACCAGACACCATTTTTCCCGGATTTGCTGCTGAAAGATTTAATCAAAATTTCGCACCCGGAATTGTTTGAGGGTTATAACCTTATGTATTTCAAAAAGTTAGAATAGCCGATGAAAATATTTTTTGCGGTTATATTATTTGTTTTGCTTTTTGTGCTAAACCTTTTGACAGGTTCGGCTGACATTCCGTTTGAAGAGGTTTTGAAAGTTTTGACTACAAAATCCGACAACGAAGTTTTTAGCGTAATAGTCTTGGAAAACCGTCTGCCTCAGGCTATTACGGCAGTTTTTGCCGGAATAGGGCTTTCCGTCGGCGGACTTATAATGCAGACTGTTTTTTTTAATCCGCTTGCAGGGCCTTCGGTGCTTGGAATCTCGTCGGCTTCCACACTCGGCGCGGCTGTTGTAACGTTCTTGTTTTCAAACGTTTTCTTGGAGTTTAACAGCAGATTTTCCGTAGTTTTGGGCGCACTATTTGGTGCGGCAGCGGTGATTCTGCTGATAGTTTTTTTGTCGGGAATTATCCGCAGCAGTCTCACCTTATTAATTATAGGTCTGATGATTAGTTACATTTCCGGCTCGGCGGTTACTGTCCTGAACTTTTTCGGCACGGAGCAGAGCGTCAAAAATTTCACGGTCTGGAACATGGGCAGTTTTTCAGGACTTGAAAATGCAGATTTGCCGTTTTTTGTTTTGCCGGTTATGATTGCGGGCGCGGCGGCGTTTCTTACTGTTAAACCACTGAATCTCTTACTATTAGGCGAAAATTATGCTCAAAATCTCGGTGTAAACCTCAGGCGCACAAAAGCCGTTTTACTCTTAATCGCAGGCGTTTTGACGGCTGTCGTAACGGCGTATTGCGGACCGGTTTCGTTTATCGGACTTATAGTGCCGCACGTGGCAAGGCTTGTATTAAAAACTTCAAACCACACAAAAATTTTACCGGCAAGCGTGTTTTTTGGAGCATGTACCGCTCTGATTTGCAACTTGTTATGCGTTTTACCGGGAAGTTATGGAATTTTACCGCTAAATGCAGTTACACCAGTTTTCGGAGTTCCCGTAATTCTTTATTTGCTTGTTAGCAAAAAAAATATTAATTTTGCAGGTTCTTAGAAGTATATAAATTTACTATAAAAAAATGACAATCAACGAGATACAAGACGAAATAATTGAAGAATTTTCGGTCTACGACGAATGGCTCGACAAGTATGAGTACCTCATCGAACTCGGCAATTCGCTGGAAATAATTCAGGAAAACAAAAAAACTCCTGACAATATCATACAAGGCTGTCAGTCAAGGGTTTGGCTCGACGCCAAACAGGAAGCGGACGGCACTCTGAGTTTTGCGGCCGACAGCGACGCCATCATCACAAAAGGTATTATCGCGCTGTTAATCAGGGTTTTCAACCGTCAAAGACCGCAAGACATAATTGACGCTGATTTGTATTTTATAGACAAAATCGGCTTGTCGGCAAACCTCTCGCCCACCCGCGCCAACGGTCTTGCCGCAATGATTAAACAAATTAGATATTACGCATTGGCATTCAACGCATTAAAAAAATAAAAATGGCAGAAGAAAAAAAACAGGTTCCCTTTTTGGAATTAGAAACAAAAATAATTGAAGTTTTGCGGACGGTTTACGACCCCGAAATCCCCGTCAATATTTACGACTTGGGACTTATTTACAAAATTGATGTAGATGACGATAAAAACGTCAACATCGATATGACCCTCACCGCACCTAACTGTCCGATAGCCGACGATATTTTCTTGGACGTAAAAACCAAAATCGAAGGCATCAGGGAAATAAAATCGGCGACAATAAACCTTGTTTTTGAGCCGGCATGGACTATGGACATGATGAGCGAAGAAGCAAGGGCGGAATTGGATTTGGATTAAAAAAAATCCGCCGCAAAAGATTTTATAAAAAAAATAAAACTCTTAATAAAATTTTTTATATATTTGCTTTTTGCAAACACTAAACTTTTATGATGAATACAGAAAGCGGCGAAAAAACTGAAACAAAGGAACAAGTAACTGAAACTAAGACGTTTACACCAAAAATGGGGCATATAATTGCCGCCGTTATAGTGATAGCGTTGCTTTCGGTTTTTATTTTTGTCGCTCTCAGCGGAGGCGGTGGCGAAAGACCGGCCTATTTCGGACTGAGGGACAAACCAATTGAAGAAAAAGATTTAGTCCACATATTTTCCGGGAATTACAACGGTAAAAGCGTTTTGATTACCGTAAAGGATGTAAAAGACGAAAACGGCAAGGTTTTCATGATTTTCGATTTGAAATGTGATTTCGTTCCGGTGGCCTCAGGTTGCAAATGCGTTATCAACCTTTTGAACAAAACCTACGATTTTACAACAGACGAAAATGCCGTCAAAAAAATACCACTCGGCAACGGCACAATTTTAAGGTCGTCAGCAGGAAAGGTGATTTTCAAAAGCGACGGTTTCGGCACAGACAAAATAGATTTGTTACAGTTATAAAAAACATAGTAAAAAATGAAGAGATTTTGGTATTTTATTCCGGCACTATTGCCGGTGTTATATGTTTTGATATTTCCCTCATGCACTTCCGACAACTCGCAAATCAACGAAACGGACAGTTTAAGGGCAATCCTCGACGAATATATCCAAAGGGATAGTATCAAATCCGACCTGCTAAAAGGTTACGATGCAAGCATCAGCAAATTCGGTTACATTCAGGACAGCATCGCCTTTTACCAAAAGGCAGCCGATTCGCTCAAAGACGTTATCAAAAAGAAATCCCGCGCCACGGGCAGTCAAAACAAGGAACTTCAAGAGTATATGAAACAAATCCGCAGGCTGATTTCCCAAAACGAGGAACTCGCCTCCGAACTCGAAGGTTCGGGCTACAAAAGCGCGTCCATGTCAAACCTCGTAAAAATAATGTTCGCCTCCGTTGAAGACAAACAGGCAAGGCTCAAACAAACCGAAAAAGAACTTTCTGACCTCAAAACCAAAGTCAAAGGTCTTGAATCAAAGGTCAACGACTTAACGCAGGAAAACTCTACTCTGACTTCAACGGTTACGGATTTGAGCGACAAGGTTTCAAGAATTTCGGGTTCAATAAAGGTGATTCAGCCCAAAGAGCGCAAGGCTAAAAAAATTCAGACTCTGAACATAGTCTGCAACCTCAAAGCAAATCCCGATGCAAAAAAAGGCGTTGTCAACATTTATTTCAGAATTGTTGACGAACAAGGAAACCTCTTGAAAAACCCGCTCGGCGACTTTATGTTTGAAGGCAAAGAAATAGCGTACTCTGTAAAGACAACCGTTGACTATCAGGGCGAGGCAATCTCTAAAAACGTTACTTGGAACAAAACCGACCAAAATCTTGAAGCAGGAAAGTATACTGTCGATTTCTTTATCGAAGACCGCCGCGAAGGCCACGATACTTTCGTTTTGGACAAGTAACAACAAAACAAACAAATCTCTAAATGACTGACTTTGAACAATTAAAACAAGAAATAGAACGTTACGTCCGCTCCGGAATGACAGAGAAAAAACGCGCCGAACTTATGGCTGAGGCTCAAAAACTCGGCATGAGCGGCGGCGAGTTTGTTATGCTGATAAAAAACGCCGAACTTGAACTGAAATTTCAGACGGGTGTTTCAAACACGGAATATCCCTCGGAAACAGGTTCGGGCTTTTTGACCGGTACTGAGGAGGAAGAAGGCAGCGCGTCAGGGTTCATAAACGAAGAAGACACTTCTCAACAAACCGCCGCTGCAACAGGCGTTGCACCTTTTTCGGAAATAAAAAAACTTGAATCCTCAGGCGCAATGTCTGACATATATTCCGCCATTCATTTAGGCAGACGCAAGGTTATAATAAAAAGGATAAAAGAGCCTTACAGAGGTAACGCAGAATACAAAAACCTGTTTTACAAGGAATTTGACACGGGTTACGCACTCGACAACCCGAATGTCGTAAGGTTTTACGGCAAAGGCGAAGACTTGGAAGGTCCGTATTATTATATGGAGTACGTTGACGGCAGAACGTTAGCAGATTTCTTAAAAGAAGGACATGAACTTAAAACCCCGCAAATCACTCGCATAGTTTTGCAAATAGCCGAGGCTCTTTCATATATGCACAGCAAACAGGTTTTTCACCGCGACTTAAAGCCGGCAAACATAATGCTGACTTACAAAGGCGACAACGTGAAAATCATAGATTTCGGTTTAGCAGCAGACGACACGATTGTTGACAACCTCAAAAACGCCGGAACGCCGAAATATGCCGCGCCGGAACTTTTCAACAATGCCAAAACTGCCGACCAAAGAACGGACATTTATTCGCTCGGAATGATAATTTTGGAAATCTTTACAGGCAGTCCTGACAGAAAGCGGTTAGCACAAATCAACAATCAGGTTTTCAGGGAGATAGCCGACAGAGCAACAATGGCTTCTCCTAACGATAGGTTTCATTCATGCGATGAAATTATCAGCCTTTTGAAAAGAGAAACATCTGTTCAAGCAACCGCTGCGGCACCAATACCCAAATGGTTAGAAGACAGAATAAAAGAATATGCCGCCGACGGTTTTATTTCACGAAACGAAAGAATCGTTTTGGATCAAGAAATAGCCAAAATAGGCGCGGACAAAAAAATCGTTGACGCAATCATAAACGACGAAATCGAAAAGGCGGTTTTGAAAAAACGCAAAGAAGAGGAAGAACGCCGCCGCAACACAAAAGTACTTGTCGCAGAAAATGATACAGAAGATAGCAACTCAATGCGCAAGGTCTTTAAAACACTGCTTTTGATAATTCTCTGTATGATTGTAATCTGGGGCGGAATAAAATTATACAAAAACGGTTTCCGTATCCCTGATTTTGGCACAGAAAGCGTTTTGCAAGAAGAGTTTAAACGAGGCGACAAAGTATACGTAAACTGTCCGACCGAACTTACTGAAACTGTTAACGGAAAGGCAGTTATGAAATGCGCTAAAAATCAAGAAGTTGAAGTAGTTGAAGTTTTGTATCAATACGTTGAAGTGAAAACTTCCGGAAAACGCGGCTACATCGACAAACGCTATCTAAGCCATTACAAACACTAAAAACACTAAAAAAGCATGTTATCACTACTGAAAAAAATATTAATCAACGCCGAACCCGTGGAAACGTTCAGCATTCAAGGACGCAAACCGGCGCAAGAAGACGATTTTTTTGTCTCCGAAAAGAAAAACGGCAGACAATTGCTTTTTGTCGCAGACGGTGTCGGCGGACACGGACACGGCGATTTTGCAAGCGGAAAAACCGTAGAAGTCTTCAAAGAGGCTTTTGAAGAAATGCCGAATGAGATCAACGTCAAAGAGTTTTTATACTCAACAATTTTGAAAGCAGCCCATCAGGTTTTGGACAAATGCCTCGAAGACCCCGCTTACAAAAATTGCGGCACAACAATTTCCGGCTTTTTCATTAGCGGTAACATTTACCATACTTTCAACGTCGGGGACAGTAGAGTTTACCTTTTCAGCGATGGAGTTTTAAGCCGCGAAACCCACGATCATTCTGTCGTTCAGGAACTTCTTGATTCGGGACAAATCACCGAAGAAGAGGCGTTTGTACACCCGAAAAGAAATATGATGACCTCCGCAATCGGTCAAAACCTCCATATAATGAAAGTTGACGTTTCGGAGCCGAGAGAACTTTTGCCGGGTGATGTCTTGATGGCGTTTTCGGACGGAGTTCACGACGCTCTTACCGACAATATGATTTTCAACATTGTCAAAGAATACAAAAACGCAGAAGGCTTGGCTGAAAGGCTCGTTAACTCGGCATTTGAAGCAGGTGGCAAAGATAACATTACAGCAGTGATTTTCAGATATTTAGGATAAAAAAGATGGAAAAATTATTGGCTTTGTTTTTCAACGACGATTTCCTTGAAGCAGCAATACAGCCTTTTGAGGAAAGTAATAAATATTACTTTTATTTCAAAGTCAACCCCTACTCTCAGCATATTGACTCAGGGGCAGACTATGAAAAAAAATTTCGCGACCGTCAGGGACTTTTCTTAGGCGATTTGATAAAAAATATCGAAGAAGGAAAAAGTTTCAACGTTGAAAATTTTTCAGGAGAATACATAACGCTTTTTGATTGTATCATCAAGTCAGTCAGAGATTTATACGCAGAAAAGTTAAGTTTCTTTGATAATTCTTTTTCTATAAGCGATGCAACTGTAATCAACGCAGCAGCAGTGTTTTCTGACAATATTTCCGAAAACGCCAAGAAAAAAATTACGGACTATTTCCTTTCAAAAAATATCGTCATCAACTCCACGCAAAGTCTTGACTGCTTGGCGGTTAAATATTTTGCGAAAGAAAAAGGGCTGTTTTGTCAAAACAGAACGTTTGCAGTTTTGGAAGCGTTGGGCGGCAACCTCAACATGTCGGTAGTAAAAGCCGACAACAAAACTTTCAGCCGCGGACAATTCCGTCAGTTCAAAGGTTACGGCATTGACCCGATGGTAAAAGTCATCGCCGAAAAAATCGTCGGCAGCGCAAACCTCACCGGACACCTCATCAACACAGAAAACCAAGAGGAACTAAACACGGAAATCATAAGACATTACGACAAAGCAAAGGCTGTAATCCGTCATTTTGAACAAAACGCGGAAAAACACACGATAAAAATTTCGACGGCTTTTGCCTGCAATCCTGACCACAAAATTTCCGTAACACTTTCCTTTGACGATTTGAAACAGACCGCCAGCGATATTTCGCGGCAGTATCCGGCAATGTTTACGAACAGTTTTCTTAGCGGCTCCGAGGTAAAAATCAGCACACTTGAAAACGTGATTTTAATCGGCGACACGCTTGGCAATCCGTCTGTTTTGCAGGAGTTCAATACGCTTGCAGGCACAAAAATCCGGCATTTCAGCGATACGGAGGCGGAAAACTTTTTGAAGGCGGTTTTTGAGACCGAGCCCCTGCCCGCAGCCGAAATTCAGGACGAAGAGGCAACGGCGTTTATGTTTGGAAATCAGGAAGAAGAAAAGCCGCCGGTAATTCAGCAACAGCCTGTGATTCAACAGCCTGTCTATAAAGAAATTACGGAATTGAATATCAATTCTTTAACCCCCGGAAAAAACATTTATATCGACACTTTTGACCCGACACCCGGCAAAGGCGCGGCGTTTCAGGAGTTTGAGTTTACGGGCGGGAGAATGTTCAAGGTTTTGTCGAGCGGACGGTCTCTCAAACCGGGCGACATGGTTCAGACGGTTTTTGATGTCTGGAAACTTGAAATGCAGTTGGATTTTTTGGTAACAAGAGGCGCAAAAAATTTAGGCAAATTCAGGACGAGAATCGTCAAAAAAATAAGGGTAAAATAAAAAAAGCAGAATTATGGGGGAAAATTCCGAGTTGGAATATCTTTCGGCGGAACTTTTGAAAGTGATGCAGGAAGAGCAGAAAGCGCAAAACGAGTTGTCGGTTTTAAAAGACCGAGAATCGGAATTGCGCCGCCGGATTGCGTGTCTTACTCCGCCCCCGCCAAAACGCAGAGTGCAGACTTCCGAAAGTTTTGTCGGGGAAAACATACTCGGCAAAATCGGAATCATCATAATCGTCATAGGACTTATCGCCCTGCTTAAATACCTGTTTGACAGAGGTTTTCTCAGCACTTTCGGCAAAGTTGCAGCCGGATACATAATGAGCGCGACGGCGGTTTTCTTCGCATGGAAAAACAAGGACAAACGCAAAATTTTAGCCTCGATACTTCTGACGGGCGGCATTTCGTTTTCGTATTCGCTGACTTTTGTCTCACAGCACTATTTTGAAATTTTTCCGCAAATGACGGCTCTTACAATATCGCTTCTGATAGCCGTTTTTGCGTGCGTTGCGGGGTATTTTTACAGCAACGTGCTTTTCGGATTTTCGGTTTTGACAGTGTTTTTTGCACCTACATTTGCAGGCCTTTACCTGAACGAAAACACTTTCGGGGGGTGGACGGTTTTTACTTTTGTTTTGGTTGGTATATCGTGCGCGTTTGCGTTTTACAAAAAAACACGTGTCGGAATCAACGCTGCGTTTGTTGTTGCGGTTTTCTTCATACTTGAAGTGTTTTTGGACGCGCCGGATTACAGCAGAAGTTTTTGGCTGTATTTCATAACATTCAGTCTTTTTTATACGGCGGACATTCTTTTGCAGCAAAGTCTTAAAAAGGATTTTTACATTATTTTCAACCTCGTAAACACCTTGTTTGCAATGTTTTGCTTTGCCGTAGTCAGCAAGGAAGGATTTCACAGTGCGTATTATGATTTTATTCTTACGGCGTGTTTTTTAATTTCGGTGCTTGTTTTCAAACAGAGTTACAAAAATCTGATTTTAGCACTTTTAACCTTGGATTTCGGAGTGTTTTTGATTCTTTTAGAACATCACCAAGTACACCTTACGGCACTGATTTTTGCAACAGAGGCGATACTTTTTCTGCTGATATACAAAAAAACGGCGCAGGATTTTTTTGAAAAAATCTCGTTCAACTTGAACTTTATAAGCATTTTTTCGGCGGCAGCGGTATTGATTTTTTATACGGGCGGACATTATAAGCCGGTTGTAAATTCGGCATTTTTTACGATGATGATTTTGACATGCGTTTATTTTCTGCTGCATGTCAATTATGACAGAAAAACGTATTCATCGTATTCGCTACTGTTTGTGTTTATTATGGTTATAGCGGCAGCGGAATTGGAAACGGCGTTTTATCCGGAATTTTCGCACCCGTTGTTGTTAAGCCTTTTAGCGGCGGTTTATGCGCTGGGAGTTTTTGTTTTCGGCGCAAAAAAAGACTCTCCGCTTTTACGGCGTTTTGCAATAGTGCTTGCAATTATGACAGCCGTCAAAATTATCCTTTGCGATGTCAGCGAAAATTCTTTGGCTCTGAAAGCGGTGGTCTTTATCACCGAAGGCGGAATTTTTCTTCTGTTCTCGTATTTGTATTCAAAGTATTTGAAGAAATAATTTTAACCACGGAAAACACAGAAAAACACTGAAAACCACTGAAAAATATTGTACCGGGGGTTCACACCCCCGTCTATTATGTATCACCTCCGGGGTTTGGTTTCCGAATACTATACGAAACCGAGTCCTGAAAGGACGAAATATAATAGACGGGGGTGTGAACCCCCGGTACAATGCGTTGAAACGCCTAATCCGTTTAATATTTTTAAAACGCTGCGTTTTTCGGTGTTCTGGGGAACGGAATAACGTCGCGGATATTCTGCATACCAGTTACAAAAAGAATCAAACGCTCAAAACCGAGTCCGAAACCAGCGTGAGGACAAGAACCCCATTTTCTGGTTTCAAGATACCACTCGTAACCGTCAAGTTTCATGCCGAGTTCGTTCATTCTGCCGGTGAGTTTTTCGTAACTTTCCTCGCGGACACTTCCGCCGATGATTTCGCCGATTGACGGGAAAAGAACGTCTGTGCCTTGAACGGTTTTGTTGTCCTCGTTTATCTTCATGTAGAAAGACTTGATTTCTTTCGGATAATCAATCATGATAACCGGCTTTTTGAAATGCTCTTCAACAAGATAACGCTCGTGTTCAGAGGCAAGGTCAACGCCCCAAGATACGGGGAACTCAAATTTTTTGCCGTTCTTAATTGCCTCTTCAAGGATTTTTATACCCTCGGTGTAAGGCAAACGAACGAAATCTTCTTTCAAAACACCTTCCAAACGTGCAATTAAACCTTTGTCAATCATATTGTTAAGGAATTGCAAATCGTCTTTGCAGTTGTCCAAAGCCCATTTAACACAATATTTGATGAAATCCTCTTCCAAATCCATGAGTTCTTTCAAATCCATGAAAGCGATTTCGGGTTCAATCATCCAAAATTCTGCCAAGTGACGTGGTGTATTGGAATTTTCAGCACGGAAAGTCGGTCCGAAAGTGTAAATTGCACCGAGAGCCGTTGCAGCAAGTTCGCCTTCAAGTTGACCCGAAACGGTAAGCGAAGTTTGCGCTCCAAAAAAGTCCTGAGAATAATCAACTTCGCCGTCTTTTGTCTTCGGCGGATTCTTCAAATCCAAAGTCGTAACTTGAAACATCTGACCTGCACCTTCGCAGTCGCTTGCCGTAATAAGCGGTGAGTTCCAATAATAAAAACCGTGCTCATGGAAATAGGTGTGAATAGCCATCGCCATATTATGACGGATTCTGAAAACCGCACCAAAAGTGTTTGAACGCATACGGATATTGGCGTGTTCTCTCAAAAATTCCATCGAGTGTCCTTTCTTTTGAAGCGGATAATCAGAGCCTGCCGTGCCGTAAACTTCAATTTTTTCGGCTTGAATTTCAACGCTTTGCTCTGCGCCCTGACTTTTTACCAAAACACCTTCAACGTTAAGACACGCACCGGTAGTAATATCTTTTAAAATATTTTCGTCAAATTTTTCTGCGTCCGCAACCACTTGGACGTTTTTGATTGTAGAGCCATCGTTCAATGCGATGAAATTCACCGCCTTGCTGCCCCTGCGGGTACGAACCCAACCTTTTACGTTAACCTTTGCGCCATAATCTTCGCGCTTTAAGAGGTCGATAACTTTCGTTCTTTCCATCATTTAAAAACTATTTTTTTTCGGCGCAAAGATAGTAATTTTTTCGGACTTTTTTTCAAGAAAAAGCAAAAAAATTAAATAGAAAACGCCATTAGAGAACTTTTACCCGATTTCTATATATATTTCTAAAAATCAGCAACTTATTATCCCCAATATTTTTATTTTCAATTAACTTGCCCTGTATTTGAGCGGCTTTTGTGCCGCTATACAACATTTCGTTAGACTGAAAAATACGTATTTCGTCCCAAAGCCCATAACGGAGAAAAAAATTGTGCGTTTTTGCGCCACCTTCCACGATAACACTTTGTATATTATTGTGATACAGTTTGTTAAGTATTTCTTCAACTGCAATTTCTTTAACAATTATCGTTGGTTGGGAATTATCAAAAACGTTTAATGTTTTGTCAAGGGAATTTTCTTTATCGAGAATTATTCTGATAGGATTTTTCCCGCTCCAAAGTCTGTTGTCAAGGTGCGGATTGTCCCTTTCCGCGGTTGTGGTGCCTACCAAAATTGCATCTTCTTCGCTGCGCCATTTATGGCTGAGAATATTTGTCAGAGGATTGGAGATTTTTACCGGACGAAAATCCTTATCCAAGTATCCGTCAAGACTTTGCGCCCATTTGAGAATCACATACGGACGTTTTAAATTCACAAAAGTAAAAAATCTGCGGTTAAGTTCCTGACATTCCTTTTCCAAAACGCCTGTTACAACTTCAACACCGGCATTTTTAAGTTTTTTAATACCCTTTCCGTCCACTTTTGAAAACGGGTCAAGACAGCCGACATAAACTTTTTTAATGCCTTTTTCGATAATCAAATCTGCGCAAGGCGGCGTTTTTCCAAAATGTGCGCACGGTTCAAGACTAACGTAAATTTCTGATTCAGAGAGCAGTTCGGGATTTTTTACCGAGTTAATAGCGTTGACCTCAGCATGTGCTTGACCGAATTTTTTGTGATAACCCTCGCCGATTATTTTGCCGTTATGAACGATAACCGCACCAACCATAGGATTAGTACTAACACTGCCTGCACCGAGTCCCGCAAGAAAAATGCACCGGCGCATAAATTGTTCGTTTTCTTTTGTAATCATATTTTGAATTTTTTTTCGGCGTTTAACGTTGTTGTTTCTATAACAGTTTGAATGTCAACATTTTTCAGTTCGGCGATTTTTTCAGCGACAAACCTTATAAAACTGCTTTCGTTGCGTTGTCCGCGCTTTGGAACGGGTGCAAGATACGGCGAATCGGTTTCGAGAACGATTTTTTCCAAAGGTAAAACGTTTTTTACAATTTCGGCGAGTTCCGCACCTGATTTCTTGAAGGTTACCACGCCGCCGATTCCAAAATAAAAATTTTCGTAATCCTTTAAAATTTTTTCAGCATCGTTTTTATTTGACGAAAAGCAGTGAAAAATTCCCGAAATTTTGCCCTTGTAATTGTCCAAAATTTCAAAAATTTCTTTATACGCTTCGCGACAATGAATTATGATAGGAAGTTTTCGTTCAATAGCAATATTTACTTGATATTCAAACACTTTCTTTTGAATTTCAAGAGTGTCTGTCATATAATGCAAATCAATTCCTATTTCGCCGATTGCGACAATCGATTTTGAAAATTCAAAATTGAAAATTTCTTTCAATTGATTTTCATAGTTTTGAGTATCAATATCTTCCGGGTGAAGGCCGAGTGTCGGAAAACAATTTTCAGGAAATTGTTTACAAAGGTCAAAAATTCCTTTCAGAGATTTTTCTGAGCAGCACGGCAAAACATTTTTTTTAACGCCAGATAATACCGCCCTTAAAACCGCTTCTTCACGGTCTTCATCAAAAGCCGAATCAAAAAAATGCGTATGTGTGTCAAAAAGGTACATTATTTATTTTTTTGCAAAGGTAATTATTTTTTTTACCTTTGCAGCATATATTGCTGAATAAATGGAAAAAAATTGGATAACGGGGTCTTGTGATAACAAATTGACCTTTTATGAAAAAACAATGCCGTATTTTAAAAACAGGCATTTGGTCGAAATGTTGGCTTTGCGCACGAATTGGGACGTTGACAAGGCTAATTGTTTTATAAGACCAAAATTAGAAAATCTTCACGACCCGTTTCTTTTTAACGATATGGAAAAAGCCGTTGACCGTTTGGAAAAAGCGGTTGAAAATAACGAGAAAATCTTGGTCTACGGCGATTATGACGTTGACGGGACAACCGCCGTCGCGCTTGTATATTCATTTCTGAGGGAGTTTTATCCTTTTAATATTTTTTATTACGTACCCGACAGATATACAGAGGGTTACGGTGTAAGTTTCAAAGGTGTTGACTATGCCGTAGAAAAAAAATGCACTCTTATAATCGCTCTTGACTGCGGCATAAAAGACAATGCAAGAATAGAATATGCCAATTATAAAGGCATTGATTTTATCGTTTGCGACCATCATACGCCGGGAGTTGAATTACCAAAAGCAGTTGCCGTTTTGGACGCAAAACGTGCCGACAACAAATACCCTTTCGACGAACTTTCAGGCTGCGGTGTCGGCTTCAAATTTATGCAAGCAGTATGTATAAGACGCAATATTCCGCTTGAAACACTTTTGAAATACATTGATTTAACAGCAGTTAGTATCGGCTCCGATATAGTACCGATTGTTGACGAAAACAGAATTTTAGCATATTATGGTCTTAAAAAACTTAACGGCGAGGAGTTTTCTTTCAGCGGCAAAAAACTCAGATTTGAGCCTTTGCCGTGTTTTAAGGCGGTAAAAAAAGAGGCAAAATTGGACGGCAAAACAATTACAATGACTGATTCTGTTTTTATGATTGGACCGAGGATTAACGCCGCCGGCAGAATACATCTCGGCCGCGATGCAGTAAGGCTTTTGACAACTTCCGATATGACAGAGGCTGAAAAATTCGCAAAAGAAATTTCCGATTACAACCAAACACGTAAAGATTTAGACCGATCTATTACCACCGAGGCTCTTGAAAAACTCTCCTTAGACGAGAACAACCTCCAAAAGTCCACAACCGTGGTTTACGGCGACAACTGGCACAAAGGCGTTGTCGGAATAGTGGCTTCGCGGTTGACAGAGACATATTTCCGCCCGACAATAGTTTTTACGAAAATAGGCGAAACACTAACAGGCTCGGCGCGTTCGGTTTCGGACTTTAATTTGTACGAGGCAATTGATAGTTGCAGCGAATTTTTAACGGCTTTCGGCGGACACAAATTTGCCGCAGGTCTTAATTTGAAATTTGAAAACTTTAAACCGTTTGCGCAAAAATTTGAAGGCTATGTTAAAAGTCATATTTTGCCATCACAAAAGAATCCCGAAATAAAAATCGAACGCGAAATAGACTTTCGGACTATTACGGAAGATTTTTATAAAAAGATGAAAGAATTTGAGCCGTTCGGCCCCGGCAACCCCGAACCTATTTTTTGTACGCGCGGAGTTTCGGATATGGGTTCAAAAATTGTCGGCTCTGATAAACGACATTTGCGTTTGGAAATAGTTGATCAAACGGGAATTACAAAAATCGGCATTGCCTTCGGTAAAGCAGATTTTTACGAGAAAATCAAAAACGGACAACCATTTGATATTTGCTACACTTTGGATTTGAACGCTTTCAACGGAATCTCTAACGTACAACTCGTTGTCAAGGATATAAAGTTGCAGTGAAGTTTTGCATTATTTGAAAAAATCTATTACCTTTGCTGCCTAAAATAATAGAAAAAAATGGCAGACGAAAAAGATATAATCAGCGAACTTGAAAACGGCGGTTACAACGCGGGATTTGTTACTGAAATCGAAATGGAAAAGTTTGAAAAAGGTCTTAATGAAGACGTTATCCGAAAACTTTCCGCCCTTAGAAACGAACCCGAAGAAATGCTTGATTTCCGTCTTCGCGCATACGAAAAATGGAAGTCGATGACAATGCCGCATTGGGCTCATCTTGATTTTCAAGAACCTGATTATCAAGATTTAATATATTATGCCGCCCCGAAAAAACGTCCAAAAGTCAACTCTTTGGACGAGGTTGACCCGGAACTCTTGAAAACTTACGAAAAACTCGGCATTCCGCTCTCAGAACAAAAAGAACTTGCGGGAGTGGCGGTTGACGCAGTTTTTGATTCTGAGTCAGTGCATACTACGATGAAAAAACAGTTGGCAGAAAAAGGCATAATTTTTTGTCCGATAAGCGAAGCAATCCGCGAACACAGAGACCTTATAAAACAATATCTCGGTAGCGTAGTTCCGATTGGTGATAATTTTTATGCAGCGTTAAATTCGGCGGTTTTTACTGACGGCTCGTTTGTTTATATCCCCAAAGGCGTGCGTTGTCCCGTTGAACTTTCAACGTATTTCAGAATCAACGCCGAAAAAACAGGTCAATTTGAGCGTACATTAATTATCGCAGATTCAGATAGTTACGTTTCGTATTTGGAAGGTTGCACCGCTCCTATGAGAGACGAAAATCAACTTCATGCCGCAGTTGTAGAGTTAATTGCTCTTGACAACGCAGAAATAAAATATTCTACCGTTCAAAACTGGTATCCCGGCGACAAGGACGGCAAAGGCGGCATTTACAATTTCGTTACAAAACGCGGAATGTGTAAGGGTATTAACTCCAAAATTTCTTGGACACAGGTTGAAACCGGGTCGGCAATAACATGGAAATATCCGTCAACAGTTTTAAAAGGCGACAATTCTATGTCGGAATTTTATTCTGTTGCGGTAACAAACAATTACCAGCAGGCAGACACGGGAACAAAAATGATTCACATCGGACAAAACACAAAATCAACGATTATCAGCAAAGGTATTTCGCTCGGTAAAAGTCAAAATTCTTACCGCGGTTTGGTAAAAGTTGCAAAAGGCGCACAAAATGCCCGCAATTATTCACAATGCGACAGTCTTTTAATCGGCGACAAATGCGGTGCACACACGTTTCCGTATGTTGACTGTGCCAACAACACGGCAACCTTGGAACACGAGGCAACAACTTCAAAGATTTCAGACGAGCAACTTTTTTATTGCCGTCAGAGAGGAATCTCTACGGAAAACGCCGTCAGCCTCATTGTTAACGGTTTTGCAAAAGACGTTCTCAGCAAACTTCCGATGGAATTTGCGGTAGAGGCACGGAAACTTTTGTCAATAACCTTAGAAGGTGCAGTAGGATAAAACATTTAGCATAATTGATAATAATTTTTTTGAAAAAACATGTTAGAAATAAAAAATCTACATGCCTCAATCGACGGAAAGGAGATTTTGAAAGGCATTAATCTGAATATAGAAAAAGGCAAAGTTTACGCCATTATGGGGCCTAACGGCTCAGGAAAAAGTACGTTAGCGTCAGTTTTGGCGGGTAACGAACTTTTCAACGTTACAGAAGGAACTATCACCTTGGACGGCAAGGATTTACTGAAACTAAAACCAGAAGAGCGTGCAGCGGAAGGTGTTTTTTTGGCGTTTCAGTATCCGGTAGAAATTCCGGGCGTTTCCATCAACGCTTTTATGAAGGCCGCGGTTAACGAACAGCGTAAATATCACGGACTTGAACCAATACCTGCGCCGGAATTTTTGAAACTCATAAAAGAGAAAAAAGAACTTGTTGAATTAGATAAAAAACTTGACGGAAGAAGCGTTAACCAAGGTTTTTCCGGCGGCGAAAAGAAAAAGTTAGAGGTTTTTCAAATGGCAGTTTTGAAGCCGAAAGTTGCAGTTTTGGACGAAACAGATTCTGGACTTGATATTGACGCTTTACGAATTGTCGCTAATGGTGTAAACAAGTTGAAATCATCTGAAAATTCGTTTATCATAATCACTCATTATCAAAGACTTTTGGATTACATAACGCCTGATATCGTTCATGTTTTGTATAACGGACGTATTATCAAAACAGGAGATAAAAACCTTGCGTTAGAACTTGAAAAAACAGGTTACGACGAATTGAAAAAAGAGGCGGATAAGTTGTATAATTAATTGTGTTTCAATATGATGCGGTTTGGATTTTCAGAGGAGGATTTTTATAATTTTCCAAATTACATGATTTCGCACGCAGCCGATGAAGAATTTCATCATGACGGCAACGGCGGAATCAACGAGGTTTTTTTCGGTGTTACTTTACAGGATACCTCGCGCAAAAATAGTCTTAAAATCAGTGATAATTGCAAAGGTAATTTCGCGTATATAATTCTTTTCGGCAACGAAAGCGAAATAACGCAAAATATTGATACTGAAATTGTTGTCGGTAATAACAGCAAACTTACAATGGATGTTTTTTGTGCAGGAACTTCTCAGTCAACTGTTAACCACAACATAAAATTGTCAATAGGCAAAAATTCTGAGGTTACACTTTCAAATTCCATAATTGCTGGAAAAACCAACAATTACAACCTCAACGTTGATTTTTTAGGAGAAGATTCAGTGCTCAATCTGCCGACAATTTTGATGCCAAGCGATAACGAAAAAATTAATTTTCAATCGGTTATCAATCATAATGTATCGCGTTGCAATTCCAAACAGACAGTCAGGTCGGTGGTCAGCGGCAACGGTGTAAGCGATTTTTACGGATTGATAAAAGTTGCAAAAAACGCGCAAAAAACTCAGGCAGAACAAGTTAACAATAATATTTTGTTGTCAGAAAACGCTCGTGCATTAAGCAAGCCTCAACTTGAAATTTATGCCGACGACGTAAAATGTTCGCACGGTAGCACAACCGGAATGTTAGACAAAGAAGCGATCTTTTATATGCGCAGTCGCGGAATATCTTTGAAAACGGCACAAAATCTGATGATAAAAGCGTTTATAGATGAAGTTACAGGACAAATAGAATCGGAGGATTTCAGACGATATTTGGATTATCAAACATCAATAAAAAATAGCAATTTATAAAATATATAAGAAACCTGAACTTATTATCCGGCATACAGCACATAGAATAACAAGTTCAGGTTTTTATATCGCGGTTATGGATTCACGACATCACAAATATAAACGTTGGTGTTGTTAATAATCTTTCTCCTCGTCATCATCACCTTCGTCATAATCTTCATCGTATTCTCCTTCTTCATCGTCAAAATCTTCGTCGTCTTCATCAAATTCTTCGTCGTCTTCATCAAATTCTTCGTCGTCTTCGTCAAATTCTTCGTCGTCTTCGTCAAATTCTTCGTCGTCTTCGTCGTCTTCGTCAAATTCTTCGTCATCCTCGTCATCGAATTCTTCATCGTCCTCGTCCTCGTCATCGAATTCTTCGTCGTCCTCGTCATCGAATTCTTCATCGTCCTCGTCATCGAATTCTTCGTCATCCTCGTCATCGAATTCTTCGTCGTCCTCATCACAGCAACACCTTTTGCCCCTTTTGCCACCATTGTCTCTGCGGTTCTTTTGACCTCTTTCTTCGTACTCACGGTCGTATTCTTCGGCAAGTTCCTCATTGAACCAATCGCCAACAAGATTGTCGATAAACTGCTCTTCGTCGGGATCAAGACCGTCAACAGCAGCAACTTCGTACATATCTTTTGCAATTGTTGCCAAAGCACCGGGCGAAAGATAACGTCCAAGAATATCCACGGTTTCTTCAATGAAGCCCTCAACGTTGGTGAGTTCGGCGCAATATTCCATCACTTCGTCAGCATCGTAGTTGAGACCAAACATTTCGAGAATGTTGGCAAGTTTGTCGGTGGCGGCTTGATACTCCTCATCGGAACACTCATCGTCGCCGACGGTGGCAATGCCGTACAACGCGCCAAGACGATATGTGATGTCGTAATCGCCAAGTTCGTCGCACATTGCGTTCCACGTGTCGTCATCCATTTCGTCAAACTCAGAGTACATATCAACGAACAATGACTCCTCGTCGTCGCTCCAATTCTCCTCCGCCTGCGAAATATCAACAGGCTCTGCGGCATAGATGACCCACGAATCACCACCATTAAAATCTTCGTCCATCATATAGTCGTACGGAATGTAACAATAGCCGCCATTGCCCCATTGTTCGCCCCACGAATTGCGGACAATAAACACTTTGTCGGGATCAGAATAGCCTACACAGCACATTGCGTGCCCGCCAAGACATTCTTCGTTGCTGCGCGGCATAGTGATTTTGCCTTTACGCGGATTCTCGAACGATTCGTATATCTGTATGCCAAATATAATCGGATAACCCTCAGCCAAGACACTTTTCCACGTGTTGAGGTCGGTTTCTACGTGTTCATACTTGGTGATTTTGTAGTTTTTGGCCTCCTCGTATGCCTCCTTGGGCGGCTTTTTGGTAAACTTCTTAGTATTGTATGGCCAAGTAGTTTCGCTACATGCGCCTTTGGTACTCATCTGCTCCATAAGCCACTCTATCAACGCGCCCGAATCTTCGTCTTCAAGTCCTTGCGACTTCCTTGCATTATAATACATAAACAGACGGCTGACATCATAATCAGCGTTCTGCGTGGTGCGTACAAGGTACTCGTATGCGCCAGCCGTTGCATTTGCGGTGCAGGAGCCGATTTCGCCCTGACTTTCCACAGCGGTCATCATAGAGCGGAGATCCACTTTCGGCGGAAGTTTGGAAGCCTTCAATGTAGCCTTGTAAAAACTTGCTTTACTCTTCTTGTCGGGGGCAATATAGCCGCCAATCTTTACCACACTGCCGTCGGCACGGGTGATGATGTTGTCTTTCTTTTTTGCCATATCAGGTTTGTTTTTAAAATTATGTTAACGCAGCAAAAATGCATAAATATTTCTAAAATGACAACTTTTTTTTGTGATTATTTTGTTTTTTTTTACATTGTCTCTGCCACTACTTCCGCTAAATCTTTCACAATTATTGTGTTAGTTTTCGCGAAAGTTTTTTTGCATAGCGGACACAATATTCTCTTTGACTTCATCGTTTTCAATTCACAAATTTTAGCGAAACATTATTTTTCCACCTCCACAATCTCACACGTGTGCTTTTTCTTTTCATCGTAATTGATGCCGACGAAAAGCATTTTTCCGCTGAAATTGTCGAAAGCATGGAAATATTCCTTGTTTTGTATTTGAGCGACGGCGCGGCTGGCGGTTTTGTTTGATTTGAGTTCAATAATCATCGGCGGATACTTGCTGTCGGCGTGCAACGGGGTGTAAATCAAGTCGGCAATTCCATTTCCGGCGGAAGTCTCTTTGAAAACTGTGTAGTAATTTAGCGCGTCAATGAACGCCAAATATACCGCCGAGGCAAGTGCCTGTTCGTTGTTGTAATTGCGGTGAGAAACAACGTGTATATGACTGCGGTTCAACGCCTTGGCAACTTCCGCACTATTGAGTTGGAGAGTCTGTTCAAGGAGTTCTTCCGAATCTTTGATGATTTTGTCTGTTACTTTGTACTCCTTCATCACGGAAAGAGCCCTAAACCATTCCTTACGCACTTCCTTGTTGGGTATGCGGCAGGTTTTAGTCTTGCAGTCGTATGCCAAATATCCGAGGTGGGCGAGGTATGTGAAAGCGTCGTCCTTTACTATAAAATCTGTCATAGTGTTGAGGTACATCCCAACATCCACTTTGACATTTTCGCCTGAAACCATCTTAATAACGTCGTCCTTCATGCCGTCAAAATTGCTCTGTAAACGGTCGGAAATCACTGAATACGACGAAGTTTTGTTCCAATGTCCTTCAAAACGGCGGTCTTCAATGCTCATGACTACCGATTCAGGATTGTAAACGTCAAATTCACCCAACTTATAACCTTGATACCAATTTTTACATTCTGTATGACTGATTTGGTATGTTTCACAAAGTTTGGCGACCTCCTCGTCGGTAAATCCCACAAATTCTGAGAGTTCCTTGGAGTCAAGAATTGTGTATTCTTTAAAATTGTTGAGTTTGCTCTGAACCTTGTCTCTCACAACGGGCAAAATTCCTGTAATGTAAGCGAGCGAGATTGCAGGCCGCAAAGTGTCGCTCTTGAAAAGTCCATTGAGGAACATAAGATACTCATCAAAAAGTTCCTGTGGTATTTTCATGCGGACAAGCGAATCGTACTCGTCAAGAATGATGACAAATGTTTCGTTGGTTTGTTCATAAACATCCTGAATGCAGTTGGCAATAGTGGCGTTTTTAGCGAACTTAATTTTTGGGAATTGCTGTTTGAACTCCCTGCGAACCCGTTCGGTAAGCAAAACCAACATTTTGTCTTTTTCTGGTGCGGTTTGATACTCACCTGCAACGTCAATCTTTATGAAATTGAGTTTGTTGAGGTATTTTTCGTAATTGTCCGCCTTTGAAATTTTCAAATCCTTGAAAATTTCCCTCGAATCGCAACCTTTGGAATAGTATGCGCACAACATGTTTGCCGCAATGGTCTTTCCAAACCGTCGCGGACGCGATATGCAGATGTATTTGTTGCCCTTGTCGATAAACTTGTTCAATTCGCTGATTAACATTGTTTTATCAACATAAATATCGGCTGACAATATTTCTTTGAAGCCGATGTTGCTTGGATTGAGGTAGAGTCCCATGATCGGTTGACTTTTATAGTTTTCGGCAAAGATATTAAAAATTTTGTGTAAAAAGTTTTTTTGTTTCAAAAAAACTTTTTTAAATTTGTGGTGTTCAATTCCAATGAAGCCTTCGGGCGGACGAGGATGAGGACAGACTTATAAAATAAAGGCGTTACTTACGCTTTGTTTTGACTTGTTGAAACTTGGTCGTTTCGCACAGATTATCAATGACAAAGCAACACAGTAATGCCTACGTGATATGTATATGTGTACCCCTATGGGTGTATAATGCATACAGCGTGGGCTTTGGTGTTGCTCGTTTCTGATAATCGGGCAAGACCAAGGCCTCAACAAGTGGGACGAGCGACTGTACAATCCCACGTTTTTTATTTTATGGGGGCTTAATGAGATTGTTAACGACTGTGCGGGGTTGGCAGAGAAATAATTGCATATTATGGAAAAAAAATATGATTTGACCAAGAAAGAGGTGTTGGATGTTGTTTATCTAATGTTTCCCATAATTAAAATAGGTAAAGATTTGATTGATTCAATTTTCAACAATACGGAAACTATTTCGAAACAACAAGAAGCAGCAGAAGCACTTATCAAGCGTGGTAAAGAGGAAGGCGTTGATGAAATGGAAATAACTCTCGACAACCACAAAGGCTTTAAATTAAACGTACCAATAGAGGGTGTAAAAATCGACACATTAATTGGCAGCAACGACAAAATGACACTCAAAGTGAAATACAAATAGCATTGCATTGACATTAACGCCGTACATTTATGCTTTATAATGATACGGCGTTAATGTTTTCTCCAACTTCCGCCATCAAAAAAACTTCAAATCGCGCCCTTTTTCACCTCAACAATCTCGCAATTATTCCAAATATTTACTGAAAAAAGATTTTAATTACACAAAAGTAATGAAAAAGTTCTTTGATTCCAAAAAACTTTTTCATTACTTTTGCGGAGAGTAAACTCAAATCTCTGAATACGACCCTCGTTTACAATATTTTTCAAATCTAAATC
>JAEEGL011265548.1_pt1 | contig 33583 bp, 27 predicted proteins | sample 9134231 | NCBI WGS metagenome assembly JAEEGL01 (sample SAMN16246548, study PRJNA631951) | gut metagenome | biome: gut microbiome; feature: rumen; material: fiber-attached | host: Bos | place: Iran: Karaj | collected 2018-10 | reverse complement strand
TACGATGACAATATTCTACGTTCTCCTCTACTATGTCTGGCTCGGCTATTAGGGCACGCCGGAGCGAAAGCCTGTCACAGCGCTGGGATGGTGCTTTGCCGCGGTGCGCATCGCGCTTTGCGCCTTTCCGCAGAACGGCTGGCTCGACAACAGTTCCGACATGACCTGGGGGATCATCCGCAACGTGCCCTTCGTCGCGCTGGGGGCGGCGATCTGCCTGCTCTATTTCCGCCGCAGAAAAGACAGCCGCCGGTTCGCACCGGTATGGATATACATTCTGTTGTCCTTCTTGTTCTATATACCGGTGGCGGTGGGCGCGGGCATTGTCCCTATCCTCGGCATGCTGATGCTGCCGAAGACCGTGTGCTACATTCTGATGCTAGTGGCGTTCCTGCAGGCAACGCTCAAAGATCCGGTCCGCGGCGGTCAACAAATCGGTCAATGACCGCGCGAACGCTGATTTGGACTTGTTACGCGTTTGCGCAAAGAAAAAAGCAGCTCTTCAGCTGCTTTTTCTTATGGAGCATAGGGGATTCGCCCCCGCAAAACCTGCCTTGTTTTCTATTATTTGCAGTTTTTGCTTAAAGGGCCCTCCTCGCTGGAACATGCCACCGGCATGTTCCTACGCACTTATCACTTTGTAACTTTAAGTGCGTATGTTGTGCTAACGCTCGGTTCGAATCCCCCGGTATACAAACAGGGGACACCGTGAAGGTGTCCCCTGTTTGCATGGAGCATAGGGGATTCGAACCCCTGACCCCAACACTGCCAGTGTTGTGCGCTCCCAACTGCGCTAATGCCCCGGGAATGTATTGCCGCCATTCCGGCATCGCGAAGATTGCAATGCGGATAGCAGGACTTGAACCTGTATGCCTCGCGGCACCGGAACCTAAATCCGGCGTGTCTGCCAGTTCCACCATATCCGCCGGGCTGCCCTGCCCCGCGCGATCGCCCGGTTTTTTGACAGCAGGCGTATTTTACACTATTGTTTTTCAAAAATCAAGTACCGCCGAAAACTTTTTTCCGCTTACCATTTGCCCCTTGCCATTTTCAATTTGCCATTTGCCATTTGTAATTATGGAATCGGCGTCTCCTCCGGCTCCGGCGGCAGCGTCGCGGGAACTTCCGTGGCGGCCGGTTTGCACTTGGTACAGGTCTTGCTCGAAACATTGTAGGAACTGGTTATGACCTCCTCCGTGTGCGTGCAGTTCGGACCCGCGGGGATATAGCGGCCTTCGGAGTCTTTGCCCGCATCGAGACAGACTTTGAACTTTTTGTGCTGGGTGCAGTACGCCCCCGGCTGCGTGCCGTCGCTGAAGATCTCATCGATGACGCAGCCGCATTCCTTGCAGAGCGCCGTCGCCAGCTGGCGCGATTCGGCACAGATCTGGACGGTCTTGCCGGCGTTGCCCATGGACAACTGACGGATCGGCAGATCCTCGTGGATCTGCTGCATTATGACTTTCCACAGCAGGTACGCCGCGCCTTTTTCTTCCGGCTGCATGCTCTTCTGGGACGGATAGCCGTACCAGACCGCCGCGGTGTAATAGCCCGTGTAGCCTACGAACCAGTAGTCGTAGGAGTTGGTGGTAGTACCGGTCTTGCCCGCGGTGGGAACCTGCACGCCGTCCTTGTTGTAGAAGATCGCCTTGCGCGCTGTACCGCTGTAGTTGGCGTCCATGACGGAGGTCATCAGCGAGGTCATTATTGACGCGGTCTGGGCGTCCTGGTATACCACGTGGGATTCGGAGATGTTGTCGATCAGGATATTGCCCTCGGAATCCAGCACCTTCGTAAACGTGATGGGTTTGTGGTAGATGCCGGTGCCGTTGGAGAAAGGCACGTACGCCGCGCACATTTCCATCGCGCACACGCCGTTGGTAAGACCGCCCAGGGCAACGGAGATCTGCGTCTCGTTCGTACGGTCAATGCCGGACTTCTTCAAGTACTGCAGACACATCGGAATGTGGTCCTTGTACAGTTTGACGGCGGCAACGTTGCACGACACCGCCAGCGCCTGCCGCACAGAGATAGTGCCGCGGAAGTAGTTGTACGAGTTGCGGGGCCAGGGCTTGTCCGGCGTGTCCGGATTCAGGAACACCTGCTCGTCCTCGATAGTTGTGGCGGTCGTGATGATATGCTGGTCGATCAGCGGCGCATACACCAGGATCGGTTTGATGGACGAACCGGGCTGACGGTGCGCGTTGGTGGCATAGTTGTACGCCAGGTTGGTGGTCTTAGGGCCGTAGCCGCCGTACATTGCCTTTACCTGACCGGTGTACTGGTCCATTATGACGATCGCCGCCTGCGCCATGTCGCTGGGAGCCGAGTACTGGTAGTTGACCGGGAAGTTCGCGTCGTTGTTGAATTCGCGGTCAACGATCGCCTGCATCTCGCGGTCCTGCGTCGTATAGATGCGGATGCCGCCGCCGTAGATCATTTTGTTGGCTTCCGCCTTGCTGTAGCCGCGCTCCATGAACGCGTCGCGCACGTCGGTGATAACGGCGTCAACGAAATAACTGAACCGCGCGTACGATGACCCGGCTTCGTACTCTTCGTTGAATACCAGTTTGGTCTGGATCGCCTCGATGTACTCTTCCTTGGTGATGCTGCCCAGTTCCAGCATCTTGTCCAGTATGATTATCTGGCGCTTGTATCCGTTCTGGCGGCCCTGCGTGGTGTGGGGCGCGTATTTCGCCGGATTGTTGGTGATGCCGGCCAGGTACGCGCTTTCCGCCAGCGTCAGCTCTTCAACATTCTTTCCGAAATACGCTTTAGCGGCAGACTGTACGCCGTAGCAGTCGCGGCCCAGATATATTATGTTCAGATACTTCTCCAGTATCTCGTCCTTGCTGTAGTCGCGCTCCATCAGGTATGCGCGCCACATTTCGGAGATCTTGCGCAGCACGCTCTGCTCGTCGTCGCCGGTAGCGTTCTTGATCAGCTGCTGCGTGATCGTACTGCCGCCGTAATAGCCGAAGCCCGGGATCAGGTATGCTACCACCGCGCTGGCGGAGCGCTTGACGTCGACGCCTTTATGCGAATAGAACCGCTCGTCCTCGATGGCCACGACCGCGTCTTTCAGATACTGCGGCACCTGGTCCAGCGTCACCAAAACGCGGTTCACGTTGCCTGTACCCTTGAGGGCAATGGGCTCTTCCAGCCCCTCGTCGTTTATATACTTGACCGGCTCGCCGTCGGGGTAGTAGATAAACGAGGTCAACGACGCAGTCTCCAGCTGGATCTCCGTTACGGGCTCGGTGGTGCTGATGCAGGCGGTGGCCAGGCCGACCGCGGCGCCAACGCCGACGCACACCACGATCAGCACCGCGATCAACGCCGCTTTCAGCGCAAACCGGAATATGGACCATACCACTTTCAGGAATATGACCACCGGATTTTTGTATTCGTACTGCGCCTCTTCGACGTTGCTGCGCTTAAAGCGTTTTTTGCTGCGGTTCACGGATTACACCAGTTTTAAGTTTTAAGTTTTAAGTTGTAAGTTTTAAGTTATAAGTTTTAAGTTTTAGGTTAAGGGTCATTTCTTGAGCAGACCCAGCAGCGAACCGAGAATGTTGCCGTCGTTGCTGTTGTTACTGCTGTTGCTGCCGGTTTTCTTCTTTTTCTTTTTGCCGGTAGTAGTCGTTGCGGTCGTGGAGGCAGTATTGGAGCTGCCGCTGACCAGGCCCAGCAGAAGGCTGGTGACGTCGGTGTTGCCCAGCAGGCTGCCCATCAGGCTGCCGATGCCGGACGCGTTGTTGGACTGGGCGTTGGAACCGGAGGACGCCTGTTGACCCAGAAGACTCATCAGCAGCGGCGCGGCGCCGGACAATACGTTGTTCGCTTTCGTCTGGCTGATCCCGGCTTCTTTCGCGGCGGTGCTGGCGGTCTTGCCGGCGGAACTGCCCAGCAGATGGCCGATGATCTTGGCGCCGTCGTCAAGGTCGATGCCGGACATGAACGAGCTCAGATTCCGCGTGTCGTCTGCGGCATGATCCGAGAGCGCTTTGACAAAGCCGGAAGCCGTGTCTTTACTGTTGGCCTGCGACTGCGCACCTTTGAGCAGCGCCGGCAGCGCAGAGGTCAGCACGCTTTTTGTGCCCTTCTGCGTCGTGCCCGCCAGTTTGCTCAGCCCTTTAACTGTATCTTTGCTCATCATTTGTTCCATTAAGCTGTTGATGTCCATGTTTATGCCTCCGGTCTTTCGGTCAATTGCACTGATCTGTTTCGGAGTTCGCGTTCGGCCGCAAACTCCCGATAATTATTGTACTCGCGCGCAGGTAAAATGTCAACAAAGGCTATGGTCAGAGCTTACGCATGAACACAAGGATGCGCATAAATGATATTCCCGTCTGCGGCCTGCGTTTTCAGAAAAGTAAGACAAATTCGCTCAAACGAGTGTTTTTGTCTGTCATTCTCGCTCATTTCAGGGGCAAATCAACGGTCATAATAAGACAAGGTTGTTCGAATGAGCTGCATTGTCTTATTTTTACCCGTCTCAGCCTTCAAAAAATAAGACAATACGTCTCAAACTGGCGTAATTGTCTTACATTTGGGTTTTCGCGCAGTTCTCAGACGCAGCCGGTCGCGGATCCGGCCAATAATAGGCTTAGACTGCGTTTAACGCGTTCATGCGTAAGCCCTGAGGCTTTAGCCCGTCGAAGGGAGTCTTGATTGTTTCGCCGTTTGCAAAAAGCTCATCGCAGGAAAGGTCAAGATCATCATTCCAGATGATTCCATAACCGCCCACGTCGACTCCCACACCAGAAAACAACTCTGAATTATTCTCAAATGCCTTTTCCGCAAACTGTACGCTAAGGCGGAAGTCCTGCAGAGCATTTACCACTTTTACCTTATGGAACATAACATCAACTCCTTACTCTAGAGGAGAAAGTGCCTTGGGTGGCAGATGACCTTCCAGTACTTCGCCTGCTTGAATGTAAATAGCTGCCTTATCCTCGCCATAAAGAGCGTGGATGTGGCGGATTATGCTCCGCCTGCTGGTAATACATACGAATGCTATTTAAAACAAAGAATTTACAAAACGGCGGGTTGCGGATATAATTGACAGCGAGAAGCACCGGCACGGCGTACGCCGGAGAAAGCGAGGCGTTCAAACGATGGAACTGGATAAAGAGACACTCAGAGACGGGCTCAGGTATATTGTCGGCACGTGGGAGGCGGATTTTATTGTCAGCTTTTTCTCGGACGATCTGGCGCACATCCCCGCGGCGGAGTTCAAGGATGACAAGGGCCACACTTTCACCGACCTGAAATTCACCTTTTACGAAGATCATACGCTCGTGGTGGAAACCGGTGCGGACAAACCGGCGCAAAACGGCACATGGGAGCAGACCGGCTATTCCGAGTACCGCTACGATATTGACGAATTTGAGCAGATACCCGACGGCTATTTCAAAGAATGCACGCAGACGCTGCAGGTCCAGGAGAATCACCTGGTGTTCGCGCTGGGCTTTCTGGCTGTGGCAATGAAAAAGATCGCCGAAGGCACGGTCACGGAAGAGCCGGCGGCGGACGTCAGCGCCTTCCCCTTCCCGGAGGACAACGAAGCCAATGCCATCGTGGGCCGCTACCGCATCGCGAAAATGCTGGGCAGCGTGGGCGACCGGTTTGGTATGTTTTCGAAAGAGGAACTTGCCGCCGAGCAGGCACGGCTCGCCGCCGCGGCCGAGAGTTCAGGCGAAGACGGCGAGGCCGGGTTTGACGACGACATGCTCGGCGCGTTTGACACCGTGATCGAGTTCACGGCGGATCACCGCGTGCTGACCTGGATGAAGCTGCCTGAAGGCGTCAGTGAAGAAGAGATCCGCGCCGCCATTGAAGCCGGGCAGATCACCGAAGTGCGCGACGGCATGTTCACGGCGGAAGAATATGAATGGAAGGCCGCGGAGGGCAAGTTCTACTATAACACCGGCCGGGTCAACGAAATATTCGGTGAGGCCCAGTCGCCGTGGGCAGAATTGACGCCCGATGACGCCGGACTGATCAAATTTGCCGGCGGAATGTACCTGATCGAACGTATTTGATCGCTAAGCAGCAAAACGGAGGGAAGCTGTATGCCTTTTATTGACGCCCGAATCTCAAAAAAACTCACTGATGAGCAAAAAACTCAGCTGAAGACCGGTCTCGGCGGCATTATGTCGCTGATCGGCAAGCCCGAATCATACACCATGATCTGCATCCAGGACGACTGCGCGCTGTATTTCGGCGGGCGCCGGCTCGAGGAGGGCGCGTATCTGGCGGTGGATATCCTTGGCAGCAAGAATCCGGACAATTCCGGCAAATTCACCGCGGCCGCCTGCAGCCTGCTGAATGAGCAGCTCGGTATTCCCGGGAACAACGTCTACGTGGAATACCGCCACACGACCGACTGGGGCTGGAACGGCGGCAATTTCTGACGGAGGGCAGCATGAGATATCCGGAGTTTTTAAAGCCGGGCGGGACGATCGGATTCATTGCCCCCTCGTTCGGCTGTGCGACCGAACCGTACATAAGCTGTTTTAACGCGGCGCAGGAGCGGTTCCGGCGGGAGGGGTACGGCATTGTCCTCGGTCCCAACTGCTACGCTTCCGACGGCTCGGGCAAAAGCAGCACTCCGCAGAACTGCGGCGCAGAGGTCAATAAACTGTTCACCTCCCCCGGAGCGGACGTACTGATCTCCTGCGGCGGCGGCGAGACGATGTGCGAGGACCTGCCTTTCATCGATTTTGACGCGCTCACGAAAGCCGCGCCGAAATGGTTCATGGGCTACTCGGACAACACCAACCTCACCTTCACACTTTCCGTCCTGTGCGACACGGCGGCAATATACGGTCCCAACGCTCCCGCCTTCGGCATGGCGCAACTGCATGAAGCGCTTGAGGATGCCTGGGCGCTGCTGCACGGCGAAAAACGCGAATTTCACAGCTACCCGCGCTGGGAGCGCGAGAGCCTCAAAACGCCGGAAGACCCGTTCGTACCCTACAATCTCACCGAACTGACCCGGCTGCGCACCGTATCCGCTTCGGGAAGCGCGGATTACCCGGTGGAATTTTCCGGCCGGCTGATCGGCGGCTGTCTGGACAGTCTGATCAACCTGGCCGGCACGCCCTACGGCAAAGCGCCGGAGTTCGCGGAAAGATATGCTTCCGACGGCATCATATGGTTCCTGGAATCGTGCGAACTCACTACGATGGGCATCCGGCGCGCGCTGTGGCAGCTAGCTCAGGCGGGCTGGTTCCGCCACGTGCGCGGCTTCATTTTCGGAAGGCCCTTCATGATCGACGACCGGTTCGGAGATGAGGGACCGGCGGACGCAGTACTCGCCGCATTGTCCGGGTTTGGCGTACCTATCGTACTCGACGCGGATATCGGCCACCTGCCGCCGGCAATGCCCATGGTCTCCGGCGCCCTTGCCCGGGTCCGGGCGGCGACCGGCACGCTTTCCATCGAATATTTTTTTGAGTGAAGACCGGGGTCTGTCCCCCGTATAAATTCCCGTACAAATCGCAAAGGAAGATGTAAAAAATGGCTGACAAAACGACGCCCGGCGCGGCGGATAAAGAGCAGACGAACACCGCGAGACCTAAAAGTAGAAATGCCGGCAGGCGGATCGCGGATATCGACTGGAAGCTTTCCGAAGACTTCAGTGTGATACCCGCGCAGACCATGCGGGGCGTGAAGCTGTGTTCAGAAGCACTGGAGATAAAAGACGAACTGGACGAAGACGGAGATATCGTGATCACGTTCAACCGCCAGATGTGCGATTCGGATGAGTATCCGGCCAACGTGCACCACGACGACAATATATTCACCCAGCAGCCCGCCCGCAACCGCATCTGGATCAATCCCGAAAAGCCTTATTCGTTTTTCCTGCCCTGCACCACGGTACTGCAGGGTACGGACGAGTCGGTGCGCCCCAGCTGGAACTGCAAGATCTGCAACCGGGGCATGCCGTGCCGGCCTGCGCTGGCCGCGTACTACAAGTACCTCATGCAGTACCACCCCGACGAATTCCGCCGGCAGCGGGAGGAGTATTTCAAGAACAAGGACGCCGTTGACGGCACGCTGAACCGCAAGCGGCCGCTGCCCGATCTGGTGTACGGCGCGGATGAATTGCCCGTGATGCCGTTTTCACGGATAAAAGAGATCCGGGACGAAATTGACAACTACTCCTACGACGTGGGGTATTCGGGAGAGGCGGAGTTTCCGTTGTCCCTGACCTGCTTCGGCAGCGGCAGCAGATCTTCCGCCGGCCGCACGGACAACTGGCGCGCGCAATCCCTCAACGCCTTCGTGGAAAACAGCCTGAACAACTCCGTGGCGCAGAAATACTCCACCGCGGACGCCGAAAAGATGCGCTACCTGCTGATCCTGAAACTGCTGGAGAACCCGGCCGAGTACGCGGCATACGTGGAAAGGGTCAAAAATACCGAGACCGGCGCGCCGGACATTCAGGGCGGCAGTTACTACGGATTCGTAGCGGGCAACGACCGCCAGGAAGTCGCGCGCAGAGTAAAACAGATCGCCGAAGCCATCCAACTCAAATTCGCGATCCCCAACACATACAGTCAGTTTTCAGCCATGGACCTAATGCAGAGCCTGGCCAAAGTGACCGATTACCCCCGCTACAATCCGATGGTGTACGAGAGCCTGCGCGACGATACGATCTACCTGATAACGGGCCTTTCGGAATTCACCAAAGCGTACCGCTCCGCCCCGAACGATTACGGAGATCCCGCGCGGCGCCAGGTGGAACATTTCCTGTACGAGATCTCCGAATTCAAGCTGCACCGCTTCATCCTTTTGGCGGGCACCGAGGACGCCGTGAACGACTTCCTGTCCCTCTCACCTTCGCTGCAGATCTTCTTCAACAACAACCGCGTTATCATCCAGGACAAAAACATCGACGAAATATTCGACATGTTCATCGAGCTGGTACGCGACAAATTGCCCGAGCCGGTGCCGGAGGATGCCCGCGAGCAGTTTAAAGAATACTTCACGTTCAACATCAGCGCGTTCCCGTTCAAGAACCGGTCGCTGGCGGAGTACATTGCCAACTACATGATCCAGCAGAAAGCGTTCGCGTTCCCGCAGGACCTTTCGGGCGTAAAGCGCAAGAACTTCATGGAGGAACTGGATCAGCTGATCGGTCTGGAGAAGATCAAGGCCGCGGTCAAGCAGTTCTACGACTTCGCGCGCTACCGCCAGGCGGCACTGGACAACGGCATCAAGGTCAAAGCGGGCAATATGCATATGGTATTCACGGGCAATCCGGGCACCGGCAAAACGACCGTTGCCCGCCTTATCGCCCGCGCGCTGTACGATATCGGCATTCTCAAAGAAAACAAGCTGATCGAGTGCGAAAAGAAGGACCTGGTGGGCGAATACCTGGGCCAGACGGCGCCCAAGACTTACGCAATGATCGAAAAGGCGCTGGGCGGCGTGCTGTTTATCGACGAGGCGTATTCGCTGGCCACGGGCGACCACGGCGGCAATTCATACAGCGAAGAAGCCGTGGCCACACTGGTCAAGGCCATGGAGGACAAAAAGGACAACCTGGTCATCATCTTTGCCGGCTACAAGGCCGAGATGGCGCGTTTCATCAATTCCAATCCGGGCATTGCCTCCCGCGTGGGCTACACCTTCCACTTCGAGGACTACACCGAGGACGAACTGGTGGACATGTTCTTCCTGAAGATGACCAAGAGCAAGCTGCGGGTTGACGAAGCCTGCCGCCCGAAGATCAAGCAGATCCTGCAGTATTTCCACAACGTGGAAAACCTGGGCAACGGCCGCTTCGTGGACAAACTCTACCAGCTCACGCTGCAGAAACGCTCCGCGCTGAACGACCCGGATCTGGCCCGGATCGACGAGCGCAGCATCCCCGCCATCGAAGAGATCGTCGAATTCCTGCCTAACAACGAACTGATGATCCTGCCCGATGCCATTAGAGAGTCCGAAGGCCGCCGGGTCGCGCTGCATGAATCCGGCCATGCGTTCATAGGGCGGCTTCTCAACGCGGGCGACGAGATCGTGCGCATCACCGTGGAAACCTCTGCGGGCGGTGTGCTGGGCTACGTGCAGAACAAGCCTCAGCCGCAATATCTCCGCACGCGCGAAGACTACGAAGATTCGATCTGCGTGCTGCTGGGCGGTCTGGCCGCCGAGGAAGTGTTCCTCGGGGAGTATTCCGACGGCGGTTCCTCCGATCTGCGGTCCGCGATCGATCTGGCCCGCCGCATGGTAGAGGACAACGGCATGTCCAGTCTCGGTTTTGCCGCTCTCTATCTGAAGGACAAGCCCGATGCTTCCGCTAATGTGATCTACACCGAAGTTGACAATATCATCCGCAGCCAGTTCGACCGGGCGCGGACGATCTTAAACGAACACCGCGACGCGATCACCAGGCTGGCGGATCAGCTGTTTGAGAAGCGTACCGTTGACCGCGCCGAGATCGACGCGCTGTTCGAGTCCTGATTCCGGGCGCTGCGCGCAGGCGGCGCGCCTTATCGACCCATAGTTTACTGCCGTGCGTGCCTCTCCCAGGCGCGCACGCGCTGTTTCATGCCCTCCACATCCAGTACGCCCAGCGCAAACCCTTTACGCACCAGTTCGGGCGGCACGAATTCATCGTATTTCTCGAACACCGGTACTTCTTTCGGGTACACCAGTTCCAGCGGATCCCACTCCTGCGCCGCCTCGTCGCAAACGACCCGGTAAAACTCTGCTTCATCCGCCTGCATCGTAAACTGCATATAATACGGCCGCCCGGAAGTCAGCCCCTTCAAACCCAGCCGCTTGCCGCAGCGCTGCTTCAAAAACCGCTCCAGCGCCAGAAACGCATAGCTGCCCAGCCACGGGAACAGTGCCCACATTTTACCGCCGAGATGGATCAGCGGCTTCTCCGCCATGCCGGACTTTCCGAACAGATCCCGCGCCTCCGCCAGCCGGCAGGCTGCGTGGCGCATCAGGTACGGATATTGACGGTCTTCCTGCAGCACTCCGAACATTCGCTCCAGAATGCGCGTATGGATATCGCCGGCAACATCGCCGAAGTATGCGGGAATATTGCCCCGGACCAGCGTACAGTACACTTCACGCCGCTTGTGGTCAACTTCCTCCACCACCCAGACGCGGCCGGCAATGGCGATCTTGTCCCCTACCGGCGGCGGCTTGACGATCGTGCCGAGCTGCTCGGAACCGGAATGGACGGTGTATTCGACGTTGTCCTGGAAAACCGCGTAGAAACGGTGGTCGCTCACCACGCGCTCGCCCGCGAGTCCTACAATCAGGCCGCCGTTCTCCGTGCGCTGGATATGATCAATCTCGATCAGGTGCCGCAGCAACAGCCGGTAATCTTCCTGCGTTATGCGTTTGAAACAGTTCAGTGTGAGCACCCGCGACGCCAGTTCCCCTGCCGTCATTTCACCGCAGGATGCCAGCGTGCTCATCGTCTGATGGTACAGCAGACTGTACGGGAGCCGGTCCGTGCGCGGCGGTTCCACGAACCGTTCTTCTATGTACAGCTGTACCAGCGCGATGCCCTGTATCAGATACCAGGGCACCGTGGCCGGCAGCAACGCCCGCGCCTCCTGATGCTCCTCCCGCATCACAAACCACATTTCCGACGGATCGCCGCGCCGGCCGGTGCGCCCCATGCGCTGCAGAAAACCGGAAACCGTAAACGGCGCATCGATCTGAAATGCGCGCTCCAGCCGCCCAATATCTATGCCCAGTTCCAGCGTAGCGGTGGCGCATACGCTCATGAGCGACTCGTCATCCTTCATCTCGTCTTCGGCGCTTTCCCGGTATGAGGCGGAAAGATTGCCGTGGTGGATCAGGAAGCGGTCGGATTCGTGATTGACCTCGCAATACTGGCGGAGGCTCTGACACACGGACTCGCACTCTTCGCGGGAATTGGTGAATATCAGACACTTTTTGCCCTTCGTATGTTCAAAAATGTACCCGATGCCCGGATCCGCGGCGGGAGGCGCGCTGTCGGTGGCGGCTTCTTGCGGGAGTATCCCGCCGATATTCCCTTTGTCCTCGTCCGCCTGCGGCGCCGTATTATAAAAGTGCTCCATGCCGAGGCGCCAGATCTCTTTACCGCCGTCGAAGCGCGGGATCACCGTACCTCTCCCGCTGCCCGCGGCCAGGAATCTGCCGGCGGCTTCCGGGTCGCCGATGGTGGCGGACAATCCGATCCGTCTCGGCCTGCACCCCGCCAGCCGGCAGAGCCGTTCGATCAGGCAGAACGTCTGTAGTCCCCGGTCCGCGCGCAGCAGCGAGTGGATCTCGTCTATCACCACGAACCGCAGATCGCCGAACAGCGCCGGGATCTCCATATGCTTGTTGATCAGCAGCGATTCCAGCGACTCCGGCGTGATCTGCAGTATGCCGGTTGGCTTTTTAAGCAGTTTGCGTTTCTGAGACAGCGCCGCGTCGCCGTGCCAGCGCGTTACCGCGATGCCCTCCTCCGCGCACAGTTCGCCCAGCCGTCCGAACTGGTCGTTGATCAGCGCTTTAAGCGGGGCAATGTACAGCACCCCCACGTTCTCGGACGGCTGCTCGTTCAGCAGCGTCAATATCGGAAAAAACGCGGCCTCGGTCTTGCCGGACGCGGTGGAGGCGGTCAACAGCACGTTGTCCTCCGTGCCGAATATCGCGTCTCCCGCGGCGTTCTGCACGGCCCGGAGGCTTTGCCACCCCGACCGGTAGATATAGTCCTGAATAAACGGTGCATAGCGTTCAAACACATTCATATCGTAAACTCCGCGTATCCTGCCTCTGCCTCGTCGGAAACGGCCTCAGACTTCGCGTACGAAAACTCATCCGATTCCAGCAGCGCGGTTATGTTCATGTTTGGATTCTGGTACAGCAGATCCAGCAGTTCGATAAAGTCCCGTATTACTTCCCGCGGCGTGATGTTCTGATCCGCGCCGATGCGGCTGTACTCGATCCGGATGAAGCCGGTCAGTTCGTCCGTATTCACCGTGCGCGCATATCCGTACAGTCCCGCGTGCATGTCCGCCAGTTTCTCGCAGAGCACCAGCATCTCCTCCGCGGTGAGCGGCTCCAGCCGGATCACCGGCGCCAGCAGATCCCGCGCGCCGGGCTTAGAAAATCTGCCTTCCGCCAAGCGCGAGCGCAGCGCCTCGTAGCTGTATATGCCGCGGCGTTTGTCCTCGAGGGCCTGGGGCGTTGACCCCATGATGATGCCCAGGTAGCGCGCCTTGCCCTGCAGCGTGTCGTTGTACATCGTGAGCAGTTTTTCGTAATTGTATTGACGCGTGACCGCGTTGGGGATCTTGTAGATGTTGACCAGCTCGTCCACCATGATCATGAGCCCCGCGTAGCCGGCTCCGCGGAAAAACGCGGCAAACAGCTTCAGGTAGTCGTACCAGTCATCGTCGGATATGATAATGTTCACGCCCAGCGCCTCTTTCGCCTCGCTTTTGAGCGCGTATTCGCCGCGGAACCAGCGAACGACCCGGGCTTTCAGCTCGTCATCGCCGTTCACGTACGCCCGGTAATACATCGAAAGCAGCCGCGCGAATTCAAAGCCGTGCACCAGTTCACTGACGGAGGCAGTCACCGCGTAGATCTTTTTATCTGTAGCCGCCGCAAGTCCGGGGTCGTCCGGGGACAATCCCGTCTCCTGCGCCGCCTCGCTCTGTACCATACTTATCCACCGGTCCAGCACCAGCGTCAACGCGCCGCCTTCGGGCTTCGTTTTAGTAGACAGATTGCCGATCAGCTCGCGGTACGTGGCGAGGCCCTGCCCTTTTGTCCCCTGCAGCCGCCGCTCCGGAGACAGGTCCGCGTCCGCCACGATGAATCCGCGGTCCATCACGTAATTCCGGATCGTCTGGAGCAGAAAGCTTTTGCCGCTGCCGTACCGTCCGACGATGAACCGGAACGACGCGCCGCCTTCCGCGATGATGTCAACGTCGTGCAGCAGCGCCTCTATCTCGTTCTTCCGCCCCACGGCGATATACGGCAGGCCGATGCGCGGCACCACGCCGCCCTTTAGTGAATTCAGTACCGTCTGCGCGATCCGCTTCGGCACTTTTTTATTATCATCCATGTATTTACCCTCCCATTAAACGTTCAATATCTTCTCTGTAGTCTTCCACCAGCGACAGACGGTCGTCGTCGCAGATGATGACGTTGTCCCCGATCTCGTCCGCCAGCGCCTCATTCACGGCATCCGCCACCATCGACGGCATCAGCCGCTGCGCTTTAATATAATCACTTACATCCGCCCCGTCCAGCAGCAGCCGTAAAATTCGGAACTGCGTCTCATCCAGCGCAAGTCCGGCGGGGACAACAGCCCTTCCGGCGGATACCTGCGTCAACTTGCCCGCTACGTCTGTCTCCAGTACCGCCTGCACCGTTTCCGGTGCGGTCAATTCCCGTTTTTCCTCCTCCGTAAGCAGCCGGTCCAGCGTCACATCCGCATCCGCGCGGATCTTTTCCAGTCCCGCGGGGTCGATCCGGATATTTTGCCGCGCGGCTTCGCGCATTGCCCGCTTGTCCGCTCCGAGCACGGCGTCAATAAACGGCTCCGCCCACGCCTCCTCCGGCCGGGCTGTGCCGGGATGACCGGCCTTCAGGTATTGCCGCAATTTCACATCCGCGGCGTGCACGAACCCGCGCAGCCGGCTCAGTTTGAAATTGACCTTTTCGTACGCCTCCGCGCGCCAGATGCCGCCCCGGCGCCGGTAGATGCGGCACTCGTTCAGCACATAGTCCGTATTTTCATTCCTGTTCCGGTCCAGATACACCGCGCTGGAAAGCGGATACCAGACCGCCTTGCGCCGCTCGCCGAAGCACGCGGTAAACAGATCCGTTTCGGAAAGCAGTTCCTTGTCCTCGATCCGGCAGTGTGCCGCCGCGTACCGCCATATTTCGCTGAACAGATGCGTGCCGCGCTCTTTATCGGCGGCAATGACCGGCGAAGCGGACAATTTCCTGCCGGCAAATACACACAGAGCGTCAAACACTTCCGTATCTGTGTGCTCATCCGGTCTTCGCATCACCGCCAGCGCCGCGTCGCGCTTCGGCTGTTCCGGATCCGCGAACGAAACGGTCAATTCCGGATCCAGTCCGTTCACCACCGCAAATTCGTACAGCCAGCGGTCAATATACCGGCGCATGTTTTCGTTTCCGAACCCGGCATCCAGATATCCGGCTTCGAATGCTTTTATCTTCTCTATACTTTCCTCCGGCGACGCCGCGCCGATCCCGTTCAGCAGTTCATATACGTACATATACGCCGCCGAAGCCGAGATATCGGTGTATTCCCCTTTCCGGACACGCGTACGCCACGCAAAATATCCGCGCAGCTGCCGGGTGTTCATATCGTGATACGTCGGATAATAACAGAAAAACAATCCGCCGTCCCACGGCGCGTCATCTTCGTAGTCCTCCATAAACCTGCCCTGGCGACAGAAATTCTGCGCCCGCATTTCCGGGCTCTCGCTGCCGTATTCGTATAGGCGGCGCATTTCCCGGATGCGTTCCGGTGCCGGATCTTTGGCGGCTGTCGGGACCCCGGCGCGACGCGGAAGTAAGGTGTCGGTGTATTGACCGGCCGGAACAGACAGACCGGCGCCAGCCGTTTCGCCGCCTGCCGGATCGTTGCCCGCAGCGTTCAGCACCGAAGGCACGGGATCCAGCACCAGCGTGCAGCCGTATTGACCGTTATTTGCCACCGCCCGATCAAACAGCGTATACACCACGTCCGGTTCGGTGCGCTCATCTAACGTGATCCCGACCCACTTTTTTCCGTACATCCGGAACGGCGGAGACAGATACAGCCGCGGAAACTCCGCCAGTGCGCCTTCACCGCACCTCAGATCGCAGCGATCCAGTTCTTCCCCGGTCGCCGGATCCCACTCCCGCATCAGATACGCAAGCATGACCCCGGTATCCGGATCGTTCAGCGTATAGAATAATCCGGGGTCGCTGTTCCACTTCTCCTGAAGCGCCATATTATATTTTTCCCGGGCATACGCCGCCAGTTCTTCCGGCCGCACAGCGTCACCTCTCCTCCCGGACCGTACGGGCCGTCACAAGTCTTTTAACACTTTCACCGCCACACCCTGTATCACACACGCTTCCACATAAATATCACTAAGCCGCGGATTCTCCGGATGCAGCCGTATGCGGTGCCGCGCCGGTTCGGTGTAAAAACGTTTGAGCGTAGCTTCGTTTTCGGTGAGGGCGACCACGATCTGACCGTCCTCCGCGAAACTCTGCCGCCGGATCAGCACCAGGTCGCCGTCGTCAATGCCCGCACCGGTCATGGAATCGCCGTTCGCCCGCAGTATGTAATAATCGCCGCTGCCAAAAAGCGCCACCGGAAGCCGCACGTACGCATCAATATTCTCCTCCGCCAGCTTCGGGATGCCGCAGGCAACCTCCCCCAGCACCGGCACACGCACGGCCCGGGCGTCGGTGCGCGTTGACGTTATGCTGCGCACGCCGGAGTAATCGATCACCCCGTCCGCGCACAACTGCGTAATGTATCTGTACGCCGTTGACTTCCCGACGCCAACGCCGTCTGCCACCTCCTGCATAGCGGGCGAATAGCCGTGTTTGTCAATATAATCGCACACGAACCGTTCAATCTCCGCCAGGAGGCCTTTGTCCTTGCTCCTCATATACCCGTCCTCCTAAACGAAACAAACGTTTCACTTACGATCGGATCATATCACACCCGGTGAAACGTGTCAAGTGAAAGATGAAATAATTATCGAATGCGTTTTGTCCGGCTCTTTCTGTCAGTTCTTCCTGTAAAGCCTGTATACCCGTACTTTACCTTCATAAAAGAATTCGCAGATATCGACGCAGCTGTAGTTGTCCGCGGTCAGTTCCTGATCCCGAGTAACTATATAATCCGTACGCCCTTCGATGATATAGCTGTTTTGCTCTGCATCCAGATCCAGCAGCAGATTCAGATGGCAAAATACTCTGCAGTCGGGAATGATCCCGGCCGCCGTATAAAAACCGCCGTCGAGAAACCCGTAGTTCATCAGCGTTGCGTTCTCCGTTTTACTTATAATATCGGCAAACCGGTACTGGGGCAGCTCTTCTTTTTTATATTTGAGCAGATATGTGTTGTTATTGCCTGCAAATAATGTCAATAAACAGATCAGGCTCAATCCCGCAGCAGCCGTCCGCAAAGCATGAACCTTCTTTTTAAAAAGCGGCAGATCCTGAGCGAAGAGCAGCTTGAGCAGATTTGAGAGCACGACCGCTCCGGCGGGAACGAACGCCGCAAGGATAAAAGAATAATACTTGTAATGCCGTCCGCCGATATAAATCAGCAAGAACGCGGAGATAAACAAAACACTGTACACTTTCAATTCGCCGCGCTTCTGTTTTTTCAGCGCCAAGATCCCCAGAATACAGGTAACGACGATGAACAGATTATCGATCAGATACATCCTGAGGCCGAGTCTGATATTGTCAAACAAACTAAGCAGCCGCAAAAACAAATTCCGGTCTGATGTCTTTGTGTATAAGAACAGGTTGTTATAGAAATAAGCTTTAAACAGGTCGCCCAGCGCGTTGTTTGCGCCAAAGAACAGCAGTACGGGAATTGTGATCGAAACAACTCCGGCAATTACCCATATGCACATTTTTATGAAACTCTTTATATTCTTCTGTTTTGCCAGTATGACGGCAGTAACTGCGGCAACGCCCAGATACAGCCCCAGCATCGTGTATTTGATCCATAATATTGCCCCGGAAGTAATACCGAGCATAAACGACTCAAACGCAGACGGAAGCTTTTTTTCGCGGAAAAACCGGAGCACTAAATAAATGGCAAACGAGTAAAGCGGAAGACACAATTCTTCCGCGCTGTCGCCGTGTGTAAAGCTGGCCGCGCTGTACGTGACCGCGGCCAGAACCGGGATCATCCAGCAGCCGGCTTTTTCGTCATACAGCCGCATTATTTTGAAGCCGAAAAACAGAAATGCCGCCGCGGAAAGAATTTCCACTAAATACACACCAAAAAAAGATCTCTCCGAGATCAGTGCTGCCGCCGAATGAATAAAATACAAGATCGGCCCTTTTTGCTCGATCAGATCCCTGTACGGCAGCACGCCGTGAAGCATTGACCTGCCCACGGTGAAAAAGCAGTTGGCATCGCCCCAGTCGTTAAACGGATAAAGCGGGGAGCTTTTCGAGCAGACAGTTACAGTAATGATCGCGGTAATGAAAACAACGGCTGCGAGCCGCAAACGGTTTTCGCCCCGGTCCCCGCGTATATCATCAATTAAAGAATCGGTGCTGTCTGCGCGGGCAACGCAGCTGAGGCCGCAAAGCGCCGCGCTCAGCCCATACGATCCGATCACTGCCAGCAGGGCGCCAATCACCATTGACACCCACATGCTGCCAATCGACAGCGGGCGGGTCAAAACCGTCTCGCCGTTTCCAAGAACTTTAAAACAGAACCTGAACCAGATAACATATGCCAATAATACTGTCAATACCGCGTTCAGAATAGAAATGTTCTTTTTCCAGCACTCAAAAACCCTTTCGCTGCAGCCGGAAATAAACACCGCAAACAATACCGCTGTTACAATCAGCACTATGCTGTTTGACGGCGCGAAGCAGAGCAAAGCCAGCGCGGCGCCCGAGAGGGCAAGCGGCCAGTTGTGCAGAAGCTTCCGAAAGCTGAATCGTTTGAAAACTGAAATCATCTTATTAATGACCTGCTGTTTATTTCAGAATGAGGGCCTCATTCGTGCTGTTATTATACACGATTTTATGCCGGGTTGTCCAATTCTCCTCTGCATTTTGGACGTAGAAACATTATGCATCTGGTCCTGTTCCCGATTTCGTGGAAAACCTCAGCTGCGCGACCGGCGGCGCCCGCTTATTATCATCCGTACGCTTGTTTATTTCATTGTGGCTGCCTCATTTTCATTTTTTTGGCTATTTTTGGTATAAACAGCCCGGTCTTACGTAGTTTAGTACTAGTTTTCCCTTGCTCTCGCTCATTTTCATAAATGCGAAATTCAAATTATAGTATTATAATTCTGACCTGGATTAAATAAATCCTATCTTTTAAAACTCTCTTGGTATATAAAATTGAATCCAAAGCCATTTTATCCTAACCGTATCAGATTTGATAGAGCCTGAAATCGAGAGAAGGCGCCCAATCTGGTATAAAATAATCATAGAATTATTTTTTTATCCAAGTAGGAAATACGTATTAGCATCCATATTGCCTTAGAAGGCGCCTTCCATGGTATAATATGACAAGAAACATGCATTTTTGTCCTAATCCGCCTGTTAACCGACCGAGCGCCGTCGTTTGCGCGGCTTGATCCCGCTGCAAAATCGGCAGCAGAGCCTCTGCGCCATAACTTATTGAAAAAAACGCCCAATTGTGGTATAAGAAGGCGGTCGTCCGCGCGTCGCCGGAATCTGACCGCCCGCCCGCGCGAACCATTATCGCATTAACAGAAAGAACCTGATACATCATGCTCACCAATCTGATCGACGTGCTTGCCAAAGCGCAACAAGGACACTATGCCGTGGGGCTGTTCAACGCCACGGATTCGGATATGCTGGAAGCGGTCATTGGCGCCGCTGAAGAGCTGTGTTCACCGGTGATCGTCGGCACCGCGCAGGTGCTGCTCCCGTACGGAGGACTGAAACTGATCGCCCCCTCGATGATCGCCGCGGCCAGGCGCGCCAGCGTGCCGGTGGTGGTGCATTTCGACCATGGATTGACATTTGAGCGCTGCATCGAAGCGCTGAAGCTCGGTTTCACCAGCATCATGTACGACGGCTCGGCGGGCGCGGAAGCGGACAACCTGCGCGACACCGCGGAGATCGTTCGCATCTGCCACGCGTTCGGCGCCAGTGTCGAGGGCGAGATCGGGCACGTGGGGCTGGCGGCCGCGGGTGACGGCGAGGTCAAAGACATGTACACGACACCCGCGGAAGCCATTGAATTTGCGGAGGCCACGGGCGTGGACGCGCTGGCAATTGCCATCGGTACGGCTCACGGCGTGTACAAAGCGAAGCCGAGGCTGGATATTGACCGCCTGAAAGAGATCCGCGCGGTGCTGGATACGCCGCTGGTGCTGCACGGGGGTTCCGGTTTGTCGGATCAGGACTTCCGCAATACCATCGAAGCGGGCATCACGAAGGTCAACATCCACACCGACCTCTGCCTCGCCGGCCTGGCGGCAATGCGCGCCGGCATCGCCGAAGGGCTCGACTACCTGGCACTGCGGCAGCGGAAAGTTGACGCCATCAAGGCGGAGGTCAAAAAGAAACTCGAGCTGTTCGGCTGCGCCGGAAAAGGCTGATATTGTTAGAAAAAAACGTTATATAAAGGAGTTTTGATCATGAAAAGAAAAGTAATTGCTGTTATTGCCGCCGTTATTATGCTGGCGCTGTGCGCGTGCTCGAAAGCGGGCAGCCACGAGACCGTTAAACCGGGAACTTCTTCTGTCCCGAAAACTGCCGGACCGGACACATCCGGAAAAACTGCCGAGCCTTCGACACCTACTGAAGCCCCTGCGGATGCGCCTACTGCCGCCCCGGTGGAAGGCAGCGAAGGACTGGCGATCAAAGAATACAACGACCGGTGTATTATCACCGGAATCGGTTCCTGCACGTTGACAGATATCGTCATCCCGTCCCACGTGAACGGCAAGCCGGTCGAGGCGATCGACGAATGCGCGTTCCAGGACAACACGACTATTACCAGCGTTTTCATCCCGGGCACCGTCCAGACGATCGACGAAGACGCGTTCGCGGGCTGCACGAGTCTCGCTGCCGTCACGCTTTCCGATGGGCTCACAGGCATCAACGAGGGGGCGTTTTACGGCTGCACCGCGCTAAAGAGCATTACGATCCCCCAGACTGTAGCCGGGATCTCATCCTACGCGTTTCGGGGCTGCGGCCTGGAAGAAGTCACGCTGATCAGCTGCGTCGACCTGCGGAACAATGTTTTTTCCGACTGCGAAAAGCTGAGATCATTCGTCATTAAAAACGTCTACAACGGAAACTACAAGATCATGAACAACGCCTTCGGCGGCTGCTATTCGCTGGAAGAACTGGTGCTCGCTCCCGGGCTCACCGAGATCGGAACCTGGAACTTCCCGGACGCCCCGAATCTTAAATCCGTATTTCTGCCCCGCTCCCTGAAATCGATCGGCGCGTGCACGTTCTTGCGTTCCGGCGTCGAGACCGTTTTTTACGAAGGCAGCGAGGAAGAATGGAAGAATGTCGAGATCAAAGAACCGACGTTTACCCCGGAGGTCGTGTACAACTCCGTGTTCTTGGGCTGAGCCGCATCAGTAGTCTCGGGCATCAGCGTCAAACGCTATAATAATCATTTCCGCCAGCGCAGAATCGATCAGCGAATTGCCATAAAAGGAAAAACTCACAGACCTTTTTACTTGATACAGTTCCTGCTGAGAAGAAAATACAAAAACGATCTCAAAGGAATACTCGGCATCAACGACCGGATCGTCTTTGTAATCGACCAGTTTGAGAGAATACGCATTCACACCGAATTCGCCCGTATCCTGAGTGCTGTCTAACAATACTTCTAATTCGCCGGCGCCGAAACTGCCTTCATCCGGTAACGCGAGGCCCATTTTTGCGAGCACATCCGCAATCGAATCGCCGTAGCGGATCCCGAAAGGCAGCTCGAGACCTTCAAGCCCTATGTTGCTCCGCAGCCAAAGCGTATTTGTGACGGCAATTATATTTGAGTCAAACATTTTGCTCTGCTCCGCGTGCGACACTTGAATATAATACTTGTCTCCCTTGTAATGCTGTTCTGTTGAATTGTCCCCGCTCGGTTCATCGAAACTGCTCGATTCGCCGAATCCCCCCAGTTCTTTGAGCGTTTTCCCGCCCGATCCGAACCGCATGGCAAGGTCGTCAAGGCTGTCCGGATAAACGATATCGGAAAAACCATTGGCGCACATGAAATCGTCAATGGCATAGAGCAGTGTGCCTTCCGGCGGTGCTGTGGGCGTGTCCGTAGGCGGCGCTGTCGGTGTGTCCGTTGCCGCCGTGTCCGATACCACCGGATCAGGTGTCGCGGCCATACCCACATTAGCGGGTTCCGATTCTTTTTTGCTCCTGCCCGAAATGATCACCATTGCCGTTATTGCCGCGATCAACGCCACAGGGATGATAATAAGCGGCAGCAGATTTCGACCGCGGTTGTCCCCTACGTTCCGCCCGGAGCTGTTTTTTGCAAACGACGCACCTGTTTCGGAACGCGCTGCCAGCGCGGGATCAATATCTTCGAATGCTTCGTATAATATGTTATTGTCCGGCCTGTCGCTCATTTTACGCGCTCCTTCAGATATTTCTTCAGTTTCCGGCGGGTCCGGGTCAATACCGATCGGACGTAGTTCCCGCTTACGCCGTACCGCGCGCCGATCTCAGCCGCTGTTTCGTGGAACCGGTACCGCCGCACGAATATGTCGCAGGTCCCGTCCGGCAGCGTCCGTAGAAAGTCGTTCAGCAGATCCGCCGCTTTTCTTCGGTCGCCGATCCCGCCCTCGGGCACGCAGCTCGAGAGTTCCTCCATTATCACGCTTTCTTCGCTGACAATGCTCCCGGCCGGTACGCCCAGCGCGTTTGCGATCTTTTCGACCATCCGGTAGTCCGGCCGGCGTTCGCCGCTCTCCCATTTGCAGACCAGCTCCCGCGACACGAACAGTTTCCCCGCCAGTTCCTGCTGGGTCAATCCTTTTGCTTTTCTGAATTCGGTGATCTTCGACCCGGTGTCCATCCTGTTTTATCCTTCAGTAATCGCTTATATACAAAAGCGGATCGGGCGGTCTTACTTTTTCCCGCCTGCGGTAATACTATTATATTTTGACTTCAGCACGCGGGCAAGGTACAAAGCGCAACAACTAATTAGGCCGAACCGTAAACACCGTGTTCTTTTCAAAAATCCCGAGCGCAAAACCGAGCTTCAGAAACAGCGGCATTTTATCGTACGCCTCAAAACTTGTCCGTGCCAGAAACTCGTCAACGGTTATTTCTTCGATATATCCGTACGGATTGGCCACGGTGACCTTATCGTTCGGGATGTCAATGCCGGTGATCAGTGAATAATGCAGTGTCCATTCGTCTCCGTACTTTGCCGCCCATTCAAACGGGACGGGCACGCCGGCTGAAAGCTGATCGTATACCAGCTCGATCAGTTCCGTGTTTTTCAGATACTTGTGGGTCTCTGTCGTGTACTCCGGGAACTGCTTATTCATTTCTCTGGCGAAGCTGCTCCCGGTAGACGTGACGACTTTGCCGTATTCCTGATACAGGCTTTCTTCCGTGATATCGCGGCCGCACCATGCCGAAAACATCTCAATGACGGCATAACCGCAGGACACATCCTGCTCTATCACCGTCACTCCGTTGACCGCCACCGGCGTTTTATATTTTTTATCGCTGTATATCGCAGAATAGTCATCCCGGATAGCGACTGTGCGGGCGTGAAGGACAATTAACGCGGCTATGACCGTGACCAGCAGCGCGCCGATCACAGCCGCGGCCGCGATCAATAATATGCGGATTGATTTATTTTTCTTATTGCTTGCCATTTTTCTTCTTTATTACCAGCGCCACAACGACGGCAACGACGATCGCGGCAGCCACGCCGGCAACGATCCAGATCCAGGCCTTGTTAGACGAATCGGCGGTTTTGTCCGCAGGATCGGTATTGTCCGCCGGTTTTTCAGTGGCAGCCTGCGCGGTAGGGGCAGCGTTTTCAGTTGCCTTCGGCTCTTCCGTAGGCTGAGGCGCGGCGGTAGGTTCGGCGGTGGCGGTCTTCTGTTCGGAAGGAAGTCCGTCAGGGTACTCTGTGTAGACTGCTTTCGTGACCTTCATCTCGGTCCAGGCGGCCTCGATACCGATGCAGCCCTCGTGAGCTTCCGGGTCGAAGTAGTCAACAGCCGTTTCGATGCCGTTGAACTTATAAACGATCTCCTCAAATGAAGCGGCGTATTCTATCACGATATTGAGGTGTGCCGGAACCGCGTCCAGCCCCTCGGGCAGCTCCATTTCGCTGTTTGCGACAATAAACACGCCGTCCCGGGTCTTAGGCAGCATCGTCAATCCGCCTCTCAAATACAGCCGGTTTTTTACCGCCTCATCGATCTCATCGTCTGCTTCCGGCACGCCCAGGCTGAACGAGTAATACAGCCAGCCTTCGCTCCAGACGTAATCATTGTCGATCACAGATAAGATGTCAACGTCATACTCCATCGTGAACGACACCGAACCGTCAACGTATTTGTCCGATCTAACGAACACGGTATTAGTGGTCTGACTTGTATAAAGTCCGTCGTCACTCACCTGGAAAGTATGGCCGTCGTACGTTATTCCCTTCCAGTTGAGGTTCGTCTCAAAACCCGCAGCTTCCGGCGCTTCTTCGGCGCTCCCGATCAGGGGCAGGAATACTATTGCCAGGCAAAGGAGAATCGCTATGAGTTTTTTCATGATGTTTCTTCCTCCTGTTTCACTTCATTCAGCGTCAGTATGCGTTCATTGCTTTCGCTTTATTCGAAGCCAATTATAGCATTTTTACCCGATTAGTCAACCCGCACTGCGCCGTTGCATTGCCGTACCAAAGCATGTATAATATATGGCGAAAAAACCGAATGAGAGGAACAGTATAATGCCGAGAAAAGCTTTGCTTATCCTGTTGATACTGATCACCGTTATGATACCTGCCTCATGTGCCAAAAGAACTCCCCCGCCCCCGGTCGGCGAGACCGTAACGCCGCTCCCTTTTGAAGCAGTGCAGCTCGCGCCGGCGAACGTAGCCCGGGAAGGGTTTGCCGTGGCGTCTTCTTCAAAATACGACAAAGGCTACTCGAATCTGTACATAAACGACGGCGACCTATCGCGAGGTTTTTCCACGCAATGGGATCAGAGCTATGACCCCGCCGCGCCGCACTATATACTGATCGATCTGGCCGGAGCACAAACCGTTGAGGCTGTCAAACTATACCCGCTCAAAGGGGACGAAGCCGGGTTTCCGGTGGATTTTGATATTCTGGTCTCGCTGGACAATGATAATTATACGATAGTTGCCTCCGTTGACGGCGCTTCCGCAGATCAGGCCAAAAATGGCCTTGCGGTCAATTTTGATCCGGTCGAAGCCGCTTACGTTAAACTGGTGACCCGTAAGGCCGGCGTAGGTACAGGTAATAAAGGCGCATACCTCTCCCTTGCGGAATTTGAAGTAATTGCCGCCGTTACCACCGGCACGAACATGATCCTCAACCGCAGCGACATCTGGCTCTACCGGGATCCGGACACGACACAAAAGCTGGAGATCTTGTACTACCGGGACGGAAAATCGGTCGATTCAAATAAAAAGCTGTATTATTCCTCGGAAGATCCGTCGGTTGCCGCCGTTGACGCAACCGGACTTATCACCCCCGTATCCGTCGGAGAAACGGTGGTCTACGTTTACGATGATACGAACCGGGCCGCCTGCCGCGTAACTGTAAAAGAAGAACAGAAGGACGAATTCCGGATCAGTGCCTTCTATCATTCCACTTTCGGCTCCCCCGAAACCTACGTTAAAGGGCTGGAGATACTGAAAGGCGCCGGCGTCGAATATATCGAAGATACCCGTTTCTGCGACCGCGTCGGCAACAACATCACGATGTACATGATCTATCTGTGCAATAAACTCGGACTCGCATACTCCGTCTGCGATCAGGAGGGCGGCGAAGGCGGTTTCCTGAAGATGAGCGACGAACAGATCATATCCATTGTCGACAAATACAAAAACCGGGCGGGGCTGTACGGTATCTACCTGTGCGACGAGCCGCACGAAGAATACACGCAGTATGCGGAAGTCCACCGCCTGATCCAGGAATACGATCCGCATATTATCCCCCACTTAAATCTGTTGCCCCCGTTCAATTTCGGCGGCACCGAAGAATATTTCACCGAATATGCCGCAGTCGCCGGCGGCGCGCGCAGAATGCGGTTCCTGTCCTTCGATTTCTACCCGTTCCGTGTGGGCGGCACCTTCGTTGACAGCTTTTACGGATCCATCGATATGGTCCGCGAAGCCGGAGTAAAATACAACGCCGATACCGGATATTACCTGCAGAGCATGATCATCACCGGCTCGTATCCGCTGCTTTATGAGAAAGAACTGCGATACAATGCTTCCCTGGGCGCCGCGTACGGCATGAAGAACTATAAATGGTTCGTGGCGTTGACGCCTATCGGCACTGAAGGCGAAAGTTTCCAGACCGGGCTGGTGGGACCCGATTTTGAACCGGCGGACAATTACGACGCAATAATCGCGGCAAACCGAATGATCAAAAATCTCGGCCGTTATCTCGGTGATTTCGACGCTATCGAGGTATATCACACAAAAAAAGGAAGCGGCATGATAAAAGTCCCGGATTCGTTCCTGCTGAAAGCCGAGGACAACAACCAGGCGATATACACACTGTACCGGGCCAACAACAGTTCCGGCCGCCAGCATATTCTTGTCACCAGCAAGAATTACAAAAAGAAGGATTCCGTGGTCCTGAAGTTTTCTCTTACAAAGGACACGGGCGAACTCCGGATATACGACCCGCTGACCGATCAGGAATCTGCGCTCACCGCCGGTGAGGACGGGATTTTTACGATCACGCTTGAGCCGGGCGGCTGCGCGCTGATATTGCTGCCGGAAGGAACAGACGCTTCTACGCCCTCCGAACCGAGCGACAATCTTGCGCTGGGCAAAGCGGTATTCGTATCCTCCTCCCGCGCTTCGTTCTGGGAAAAGGGCAATATCGGTACCCACTATCTAACCGATGGAAAACCCAATAAAGGCTACTGGATCTCCGATCGCGATGACAAAAACAGCCAGCTTCTGCTGGATCTGGGCAGCGTCAATTCCGTCAGCCGGATCCTGCTTTACTGGCACTTCGATCTGGGTGACAAATTCTGCAAACAATTCACTGTTTTGGCTTCGGCGGACGGCGTGAATTATACGGAAGTTGCAAATGTGTCCACCGCGGTCCCCGCTGCGATGGACGAACCGTGCGTCTGCACTTTCGATTCGGTCAATGCGCGCTACATCCGCATCCGGCTGCTGGACAACGGCTCCGGCAAAGGCTCCGGATTCGGCGAAATAGAGGTTTATAAACACTAAACAATTATAAGGAGACACTGAAATGGAGCCGTACATCATCGATCAGGACCTGCATATCCATTCGCACCTTTCGTCGTGCTCATCCGATCCGGAGCAGACGCCCGCCCGCATACTTCAGTACGCGCTGAATACCGGGTTGACAACGGTCTGCCTTACCGACCATTTCTGGGACCCCGCGGTACCGGGCGCGTCGGATTGGTACAAGGTGCAGGATCTGGATCATATAAGAGAGTCATTGCCCCTGCCGCAGGCGGAAAACGTCCGCTTCCTTTTCGGCTGTGAAACGGACATGGACAAGAATTTTACGATAGGGGTCAGCGACAAGACGCTCGAAGAGCTGGATTTTATTATAATCCCGACAACGCATATGCATATGCCGGGTTTTACGATCGAAGCGGATGTCAGTTTTGACGCAGACGGTATAAAACGCCGCCGTGAATTATATATCAAGCGGTTTGAAAAAGTGCTTTCCGCCGATCTGCCGTTTTACAAGGTCGGAATAGCGCACCTAACCTGCCCGCTCGCATGTATGCAGCCGAAAGACGGGATCCTGCAGCTGATCGACGGTATACCGGACGAGACTTTCCGTGAGCTGTTCTCGACGGCGGCAAAAAAAGGACTCGGCATAGAACTGAATTTCGGCGCGTTCAAGTATTCGGGCAAAGAGAAGGAGAGCGAATACCGGCCGTTCCGCATCGCGAAGGAATGCGGCTGCAAATTCTATTTCGGCAGCGACGCCCATCACCCGCGCGATCTTGAACCCGCGATCCGCAATTTCCGGGAGATAATAAACACGCTCGGCCTTAGCGAAGACGAGAAGTTCCGCCCGGGCAAAGGGTGAGACACTGATCAGTCTTCCAGATCGGAGAGCATATCGTAGGCCGTGTCATACCCGGCGTTGGCCGAGCGCCTCAGCCAGGCCTTGGCCTCGTTTTTGTTCTTTTCAAAATCTTTTGCGAGGAGGATCTTGGCGACATTGTACATTGCCTCCGGAACATCCTGCTCCGCCGCCTTGAGAAACCATTTGTACGCCTCATCCAGATCCGGCTCGGTTCCTCTGCCGGACCAGTACATAAAGCCTAAAGTAAACTGCGAAATGGCGTCCCCGTGCTCCGACGCCACCGTCAGATAGCGCAGCGCGCGGTCAAGATCCTGCGGTATGTTCCAGCCGTAATAAAACTCTTTCCCGAGGAATGCGCACATTTCCGGATCGCCCTCTTCGCACAACTCGATGCAGGCCTTAAGTTTTTCTTCCATTGTAGGTTCCATAGTATTGAGTCCCCCTTATTAATTTGCGTTTTTGCAACTGCTAATGTACCATATCAACTGATTAAAATCAAGCTGCTGTATAATACTCCTATTCATCCGGATCCGGTTCTATATAGTTTGAGTCCCATTCGAATTTCTTTAAAGACCGGGTTTTTGTTATCAACCCGGCCGGCAATATTATATTAGTCTTTATACCATGACGGAATCGGATCTGTCATGTCTTTGGCTGGCGGTTCTGCTTTTCGGAATCGAAGATCGCCACCGCCAGATCAGTCAGCTCCCGCCCCCACAGCTCCCCGGTTTTCTGGACCTCTGCCCACGGGCAGAGCAAGGCATAGTTTTCATCAAGCGCAATATCATACGAACTGTTGCAGTCGCTGACGCTTTTATACAGATGCCGGCCCGTGTTGATCAGCTCCTGTGCGTCCCGGCGTTTCATGCCCTTGGTTTTCAGGTTGCTGAAGATCTCTGCGTTGATCTCATAGAGGTCATAGTATCCGGCCCAAAAGGTTTCGGCGGTATAAAGCTCCCTTGCGCTGTCATAGCAGGCCTTCCAGCCGGCGCCTGTCTTAAAACGAAGTGCCCCTTCTTCGAATTCAGCTGGAAGTCTTATGCGTTTTTGCTTCTTATTATTACTTGATTTTTTTGACATTGACCGGCCTCGTTCACGCTTTTATATATTTAATTATCTCATCCCACACGGCGGGGTCCTGCTCCGTCATACGCCCGATTGGTTTATCGGAGAAATACTCCTTCCGGGCCTCGGGCGTTTCCAGCTGTTTCTCCGCTATCCGGCGGTAATATTCTCCGATCCATGCGTTCATTGTCCCCAGCGCTTCGGGAGTATATTGCGGGTTGTGCTTTTTTCCCTCCACCGTCACGACACGCAGGTTCGGATTGTCCAGTTTAGAGACCTTGCCGGCGTTGTATTTGTAATTGACCATGGGATCGTCCGTGGAATGGAACCACAATATCTTGTCCGGCGTGGAAGCCAGATAGTCCAGGTTGTCCAAGACCCCGTAGCGCGGGTCAAGCTTCTTTTCGAACCGTCTGACGCGGTTGGCCAGTAACCGGAGTTTGACGAAGCCCATCATCTCGTCCGCGATGCTGACGAATCCGGAAATGATCACCGCTCTTTTAACCGAATCGTTCAGATGGGCAATATTCAGCGCCGTATATCCGCCCAGCGAGTGACCGACAGGAATGAGCTCCGCTTCCGGGCGCAGCAATTCGGTCAATTCGACCGCGTCCCGGGTGGGCGCGTTGACGGAGTCCATCTTCTCTCCCCCGGAGCTGCCGCAGCCCGTATAATCCAGCGTCAATACCCGTAACCCCGCCCTGCAGATCGTCTCTATCTCGGCCAGATAAGCGGTGTGGCCCGGACCCATGCCCGGGCAAAACAATATGAGCTTGCCCGCGTCGTATCCCGGGTAGCAATAACTGAAATAACGGATGGACACCCCGGCGGAATTGTTGAAGGAACCCGGCTCGCAAAGAAGGCCCGGAAAATCCTCGGGGCAATAATACGGTATCGCCTCGTCCTTGTCGTACCGCTTCAGGAAATTCTTTTCATACATTTTGCTGATCAGGCCCATAGAACGTCACTCCTCTCCATTTCACATAATCGCCCTGATTATGTCAATGCCACTCTTTTTTCAAGATCGCGTACTGGTAGGTGTTCTCGTATCTCGGCCTGCCGTCGGGATCTTTGACGAAAGAAACAAACTCCAGGAACAACCCTTCCCGGCGCATACCGAGTCTTTCGCATAAACGCTGTGAGGGAATATTATAGTCTTCCGTGTAGGCATATATACGCCGTGCGCCTTTTTCGTTGAAAAGATAATCAAAGAAAGCGTGAGCAGCTTCATATGCGTAGCCTTTCCCTTGATACGCCTTGTTAAGCATCCAGCACGGACTGAACGTGTCCTTCGGATCGTTTTCGCCCGCGTGAGGCTCTCCGGTCTCCGGATAGGCGTCGATTTCGCCGATCACCTTACCGTTTTCTTTGAGTACGATCGCGAAGTAATATTCTGTCTCACCTATTCGGTTTTTCATCTCTTCTTTCGCCTCGTCGAGCGAATTAAGTTTCATACACGCGAAGCAGTTGACCGCCGGCTTTTTGAGGTATTCGTAAACGTCAACCGCGTCGCTTTCGATAAACGGGCGCAGGATCAGCCTCTCCGTTTCAATGATCATTGGCAGGCGGGCAAAGAGGCGGGCCTTCAGACACTCGTATCTCTCCTTCTTCTCCTCTTTGGCAAAATGCACCTCGCGGAATTGTTCGGGACAGCCGGTGTAATTCAATGCTTTGTCCCCGAACTGCTCACTCGTCAAATCGAACACACAATCGCCAACAACGTTGAAGCAGTGGAAGTTTCCGTCGTCAAGCGGCACGCCGAAAACCCTGCCGCCGTAGATATCCTGCATAAGAAACGCCGTGATCGAGCATTGGCCGAGCGTTTTGTTCTCCGCCACCCAGTCACCGCGCATCCTCGGCGCGCAGGTCTCGGCACACCATATCTCAGAAAGCAAATCATAATAGTCGCGCGGAGTAAGTCCGTGTTTATCCTTAATTTCTGCAGTCTCCCAACCGTAAAATACATATTTGCGCATTCACTTTCCCTCGCTTTGATGAGTTTTCTTCTTAATTTCAAGTTCCGTCATTCCGACAATTTCCCTGTGCCGCCGTATTGACGCTGTAATTCGTATGTGCGTTGTTTTGCGGACAAGTGCCCGTTCTCCAGGTGATAAAAGGCGTAATTGTCCGGAAAATCTCCTACATAACCCATGCTGTCACAAAAGCGATAGGCGTGTACTGTGGTCACAAGGGGAAGATCGTTACGGATCAGCGAGTATCCCTTCTCCACGAAACTGATTAGTTTTTTGTCTTCTTCAGCACTTCCCCAGTCGTTCTGACCATATTCTGTCAGATAGCACTCAACACCTTCATCGCCGGCATCAATTGCGGCCTGATAAATACGGCGGTTCAAATCTACCCATTCCGCGTCAGGCTCGCAGAAAAACCATTTTCCTGTCGGATCCTGCTTCGCATAATAGGGATGCCATGCCAGTGCATCGAAGAAATCACGCGGGTTCGTTGACCCAAATTCTCCGCTCCGAATATTTGCATAGGTCTCCCTGACTGAGTCAATGATACCGTCATATTCCGCTGCGATGGATCCCATAAAGACGCCTTCCGAATTACGGTTCACCGGCGCGAGCCCCGGCATAATGATCTTTGCGGAGGGGTTCGCTCTTCTGACCGCCCGGGTCCCCCGAAACATCATATCGGTTGCGATGTCAATACGTTCCTTCCAGCTGAAATCCGTTCCGTCAATTCTTTTTAGGAACACCTTATGGTTCAGCTCGTTACCGAGCTCCCATGCGTTGACCTCCGGAAACTCTGACGCAAGCCGGAACCAGCTTTCTTCAAAAAGATCCAAAAAGAGTTGATATTGGGAACCGGGCCTCAGGTCTCTGTCGTAACACAGTGAACAATCCTTTGTGCCAAACCGTTCTTCCGGCAAAAACCAATAATGGCTCATCCCAACGATCTCCCGAACACCATGCGTTTTGAGTTCCTTATAAAGCTCATGATATCCGTCGGCGGCCTCCCGGTTTACAGTCAGGTCGCGGTTCAAGACCCAGCAGAAATGCGACCAGATCCGTACGCTCTCGATATTCAGTTTTTCCATTTCAACCGCAGCAGTATATGAATCAAGCTCGTCGCGAGTGTAATAATACACGAAACACATACCGTTGAAGCACGGCCCTTTACTGTTCTTTCCATTCATATTTTTTCTTCCCCGATACTCCCGGTCTGTCGAATAATCCGGATTCAGATCGCCACGCAGTGGTTGAGGCCTCTTGTCAGGTCGGATCGGGCACGCTGCGCGTCGAAACCCACCAGCTTTATGCCTTTGTCCACCGTGTTTTGATAAATAATCTCCATATCGTTAAGGTGAGGCTGGGTCATATTGACCACCGACAACGAAGGCGCTTCGCACAGCGTTTTGATATAGTGATCGCCCCTGCCGCAAAAATGCATGCCTCCGCCGCCGAAACGGTCCAGCAGCATCCGGTCGTAGGGGACGCAGAATTCGTCGTACAGCTCCGGCGAGAGATTCATTGCGCTGTCACAGCGCAGCATGATACTGCCCTTGTGCCAGACGTTGCCCCAGTGGGGGTTTATGTCCGGCCGCGGCGGGTAAAGTTTCTGCCACTCCTCCATAAAACTGATGTAGGACCGGGTCAACAGCCCCAGTACGTCGTGGACAGTTTCCGGTTCGTCTGCGATCTGGTAGAACATTTCTTCGCCGAACAGCAGTTCGCAGTTGTCGATCGGCCCCTGTATATCAGGGTGGTAGACCTGCACATATCTGGATATTTTGGGGTAATGCGCGAATATTTCCTTCACAAATTCGCCGAAGCCGAACACCTTCGCACCCAGCCCCGCGCGGTTGTCCGGAATGCCTCTGTCGAGGAGCTTTTGCATTGCCCCTTCGCCTGTGAGCGCGCGGGTTATGGGCAATGTATTTGTTTTGTACGGCATGATGTACACTTCGGCGCCGAACAGCGAAGTGCCGATGCAGGAGCCGTAATTGGCCCGGATGGCGAGGCTCATGGATCTTTCACGGTTGCGGTCGTTGTCGTCAAGGGCGTAGGATACTCCGAGCAGCTGTGAGTACAGCATGCTATCGTAGTCGGCCATGGCATCGTTGATCATCATGCCTTTCCGCCCGACTGTCGTCAATGTCAGTCTTTTGCGTTTCGGAGCGAATATGTCTCCTTCGAACCGGTCAAACAGGAAGTCCCGCCACTGGTCAACAAAATCTTCTTCGGTCTCCGGGTCTATCCTCCGCTCTATATCTTCGAGAAGGTCGATCGTTTTTTGTGTCAGCTTCATCATTCACCTTTACCTCTGCCGCAGGGATCCCGCGAGCACTTGTTTTTTCTTATCCGATCTGACTCTGCATCCATGTCAGATGGGCGGCCATCCATGTATTAAAGTCGTTTCGCATCGCGGAGAGCGTCCGGTATGATCCTGACTGGTAACGGGTGCTCTCCAGCTGATAGAGTTTGTTGTATGCGGCCTCATTGATCTTATCCAGATCGGCGTTGACGGCAGCGGTC
>JAEEGL012992912.1_pt1 | contig 33586 bp, 31 predicted proteins | sample 9134231 | NCBI WGS metagenome assembly JAEEGL01 (sample SAMN16246548, study PRJNA631951) | gut metagenome | biome: gut microbiome; feature: rumen; material: fiber-attached | host: Bos | place: Iran: Karaj | collected 2018-10 | reverse complement strand
CAGAAAGATTCTGCATAGGTTCTCCCATACCCATAAAAACAATGTTGTCCAAAGTTCCTGCAATAGATTCCAGATATAAGAACTGCTCAACAATTTCTGAAGCTTCCAGATTTCTGGCAAGCCCCAGAGTTCCTGTCTGGCAAAAAGCACATTTCATTGCACAGCCAGCCTGGCAGCTTACGCAGGCTGTTTTTCTTTCTTCTCTGTCTGTAAGCAAAACAGTTTCAACATAATTTCCGTCAAAAAGTTTTATCTGCAGTTTGATTGTTCCATCTGGATCTTTCAGTACGTTTGATACTTCAGAAGAGCGGAGCAGGGCCTTTTTTTTTAATTCATTTCTCATTTGCAGAGAAAGATTTGTCATCTGATCAAAATCTGTTACGCCCTGTGCAATCCATTTAAATATTTGTGTACCACGAAATTTCTGTGGAATATTAAGTTTTTCGCAAATTTCTTCAGGTAATAAACCAGTTAAAACAATAAGAGAATCTGAATTATTCATGTTATGAGTATAGAATAAATTACTTTGAAATTCTATCTAATGCAGAACTGATTGCAGCACTTCTACTGTCATATTTCAGATAATCAGAAAGAAGTTTCTGTGCATCAGCTTTTCTATTCATTGAAACATAACAATCTGCAAGGTCAACATAAAGTCTTGAATTTCTTGGATCATTTTTAATAAGATTTTCAAAACGTTTTGCGGCTTCATCAATCTTGCCTTCTCCTTTACAGATAAGGGCAAGACCAATTGCAGCATAGATATCAAAATCTATTTCAAGAGCTTTATTATAGTATGTTTTAGCCTCTGCATAATTTCCGGTAGTTCTGTAGGCATCACCAGCACGAGTTAAAATAACCTTGTTTTTAGGGTCAATTTCAAGAATCTTGTTCCAATATTCAATTGACTTATGCTGCTGATTAAGACCACGGTAACAGTCTGCAAGTCCAAAGAGGGCATAGAAATTCTTTGGTTCCTTTTCAAGAGCCATTTCAAAGAATTTTGTTCCCTGCTCAAAAGTCTTAAGCTTTCTGTGGCAGTTACCAATAGCAGTAATTACACGAATATCTACATCTTCTTTATTAAGTTCATAAATACGAGTCCAGTAATAAAGAGCGTCTGTATATTCCTTAAAATCATAATTCAGATGGCCCAGTCCAATAAGTGCATAGGCATTGTCTTTTTCCATATCAAGAACTTTAAGGTAGAGTTCCTTAGACTTTCTGAATTCATGAGTCTTTCTATAGGCATCTGCAACACGGGTAATAACTGTAATGTTTTTATCATCATGTTCAAGATACTTCTGCCAGATATCAATAGCTTTAGAAAATTGATTCTGAGCTTTGTAACAGTCTGCAAGACCAAAAAGAGCGTAGTTATTAGAAGGGTAGAATTCCAAACATCTTTTATAGTATGCAACAGCCTCTGTAAAATGGTTCTGCTTACGTTCAGTATCGCCCAGACCAACAAGTGCGTAATTATTATTTTCTTCGATTTTTAGAATTGCATTAAAAGCTTCTTTTGCACCTTGAATATCATCTTCTTTTATGAGTTGATAACCTTTTTTAGATAATTCAGAGATCTTATTAATTACCTCATCGCCAGCACCTGTTTCTGGTGTAGTAAAACTTTCCGGAACAATGATATCACCAGTACGATCTAAGTTTTCCATTAAAATTTCTCCTTACTTTTTTTACTTGTAAAAGCAATTTAATTTTCAAGTAGAGTTGAGATAACTTTCGCGATATTCTCATATATGGGTTCGCTGTCTCGTTTGTTATGTGCAAGATAATAAGCCTTAAGAGCTTTTAAGCTTTCATTTTTGTTCATATAATAATCACCAACACGCGTAAGACCATCTGAATAACCTGTGGTAATGTAGATACGTCTTGCGTCTTCAATGTTACCATTGTTGAACATAGTATTAGCTTTGCGGTTTAGGATTACTTTTTGCTCAGAGGATAAACCTTTAACAGGATTGTCAGTGACTTTAATAAAGCCATCTGGAATTCTTTTTTCTATAACTGCTTGAGTAAAATTTTCTTCTAAACTTTTTCTTTTGCTCATATCTATACTTTATAACAATTTAATTATACCATACTTATGAGTATTGTCAAAAATAAAAGTTTACAAATATGAAAGTTTATAAATAAGAATAAAAATCTACGATCGAGCGACCATAGACTCTCTGATCTGTTCTAACAAGATTACCAATTTTATCTGGCATCTGATGTTCTTCCGGTCGGTGAACAAGTACGGTACCAGTTTTATTAAGCATTCCGTTTTTATCTACCTGTTCCACTAAATCTGCATGAAACTTATAAGGGAAGGGTGGATCAAAAAAAATATAATCAAAAGAACGTTTGCAACGTTTAATAAAATATTCAACCGGCATAAAATGGCATTTAATTTTTACACCGCATTCTTTTTCTGTGATTGAAACATTTTCAAGAACTGTATTTACTTTAATTCTATCTTTTTCGCAAAGTTCAACGTCAGAAGAACCTCTGGAAACTGCTTCTATGGCGATTGTTCCAGAGCCCGAAAATAAATCCAGCCAGGATTTTCCGCTTAAATCTCCCAGAATAGAAAAAACAGATTCACGCATTCTGTCCATTGCCGGTCTGATAACACCATCCGGGCACTTTATAATTCTACCTTTAAGTTTTCCACCAGTAATACGCATTTTAGTCCTGTTTTTTGTTCAGCGTCCAGTATACACTGTCGTGCTTAAGATTTTTGTTTGCCTTTGCATAATCAAAGGCTGTTTTTCCTTCTGTAGAACGAATTCCAATAACTGCATTGTTTTCTATAAGCGTACGCAGGATTTCTGTCGAATTACCAAACTGAGCTGCATACATTAAAGGAGTTTTTCCTTCATAGAAAGCATTTACAGGAATAGAAATGTCCAGGAACAACTGTATCTTAGAAATCTGAATGAATTCTGAAGTATGGCTTTCACTTAAGAGCATTACAAAAGAACGCAAAGTTTCTTTTTCTGATGCGCTATAGTGATTAAGCAGTTTCTTTAAAATATCCGGATTGTTGTTGTAGCAGGATGCAAGAATAAGGGCAGAAGAGCCATATTTATTCTTAAGTTTTACATCAGCCCCATTGTCAATTAAAAGCTGTACACATTCCAGCCCTTCCTGATAGCGAACGGCATACATCAAAGCGGTCCATCCGTCATTATCTTTTTCGTTTACCTTTGCACCAGCTTCAATTAAAGATTTTACCTGCCAGTCATTTCCTGCACGAGCAGCCTTCATTAAAAGTGTTCTGCCAAGATTATCGGCTTCATCAGGATTTTCAATTGGCTCATAAATATAGTCAGAAAAATCTACAGGCTGTTCTTTATCATAAATTACATAATCGCTAAGATATTCTTTTGAATATCTGTTTATATTTCCAGAATTAGCATTTTCTCGGATTTTTGCAAGCTGCTGCTTAAGTAATTCCTGTTCTTCTTCCTGGCGTTTAAGTTCTGCTTTTCTTGCTTCTTCTGCACGAGTCTGAGCTTCCAGTCTTGCAAGTTCTAGTCTTTCTGCTTCAGTGAGTTCTGCTTCTGCAGGGGCAGGAGGAATAACAGCTACACCAAGGGCAGTTGCTTTTTCCTGGTAATCATCAACAATATCTGCTTTAATTTCCTGAATTTCAATATTCTGTTTAAGGGCTTTCTTTTCTGCTTCAGCTTCTTTTACAGTATTAGTAGATTCTACAACTCTTTTGAATTTGAAAAATGTCTGGTCAATATAGCCCACTCGGTTAGGCATGTCGCTGTACAATCGGATTTTAAAACTTTTTTCCGTTGTTTTAGGCATTACAAAAGAAACAAAACCTTCAAAAGGCTCTTTTTTCATAACATTTGCAGCAAACTGTCTTGTAAGCTGTTCCTGACGTTCATAATCCAGCACTAACTGAACAAACATATTGTGGGCATCTTTTGTAGAAGTTCCTCTAAAGTAAAAGCTTACTTTATCTCCAGTTTGAGGCATATCATTTACAACGTATTCTGTAAAATCAATTTCTGTTTCAAAAAGGCCTGTATATTTATCATAGCCTAAAAATACCTGACTGCTGAAATCACAGAGGTCAAAAACATACTCTCTTGGATGAACAGCTTTCTGGTATATTAATTCAGTTTTTTTTGGCTTTGCGTAAAGCGAAGTAAATAGGGTTGATAAAGAGATGATTAAAAATAAAATATTACGTTTTCTTGAATCAACAATCATAACAAAAATTATAATATAATAAGTAAAAACCTACAAGTTGAATTTTGGCTTTACAACATTGACTCAAGTCTGATTTTTATGTATAGTGACAGAACACCCCTTGGGAATCCGAACAGGATTTTCCTTTGTCCATAAGGAGGAATAGAAAGTCTCTTTCTATTGTGCATTCATTCCGTCGGAATGAAATTGCATCACAGCCTCCCATAAAAAATTTTTTATAGGAGATACTTTATGAAAAAGTATGAACTCATGACTATTTATCCACTTGATGATGAAAAGTCAAAGAAGGGCGCAGAAGACGTTAAGAGCGCTCTCACAAACTTCGGTGCAGAAATCACAGAAGAAAAACACTTCGGTGACCGCGATCTCACTTACACAATCAACAAACAGAAGAAAGGCCGCTTCTATCTTTACACAATGAAGCTTAACCCTTCAAAAATCGTTGAAATTGAAAAGACATTCAAAATCAACATGAACCTTTTGAAATATCAGTTTGTAAGACTTGACGAAAAGGATTCAAAATAAATTATAAGCCTAAATGGCTTAATGCGGGAACAAAAACGTTCGGAGGTAAAAAATGACAGACTTAAACCATGTAGTTCTTATAGGCCGTCTCACTCAAGATTTGGGTTCTGACGAAAGAAGCTTCGGCTATGTTGGAAACGGACAGGCTAGAGCAAACGTGAGTATTGCTGTCAACAGAAGCAAGAAGAACGGAGACCAGTGGGTAGAAGAAGTAAACTACTTCAATATCACAATCTGGGGAAGAACCGCAGAAAATCTTAAACCATATCTTACAAAAGGAAAGCAGATTTGTGTTGAAGGACACCTGAAACAGGATCGCTGGGAAAAAGACGGACAGAAGCAGAGCAGAGTTACTATCGTAGCAGATCAGGTTCAGCTTCTTGGTGGAAAAGGAGACGGTACTAATCAAAGTGCTGGGGGTGCTCCTAGATTCCAGTCAATGAACCCAATGGGCCAGCAGCCAGTTCAGAACAGCGGATATTCAAATTACCAGAGCGAGCCTTACGGCGATACTGGCAGTGACTTTCCAGAAGATATTCCATTCTAATTAAAGAGGTATTAATATGTCTGAAGAGAATACACAGGAACTTGAAGAAAAGAAAGTACAGGAGACAGCTATGGCTGATACTTCTGCTTCTGAAGGACGCGAAGATGATAGAGACGGACGCGGTAAGGGAAAAACATACTTCCGCAAGAAGGTTTGCCGTTTCTGTGCTAACAAAGCAAAAATTGACTACAAGGATGCTGATGCACTCCGCCGCTATATGACAGAACGTGGTAAGATTCTTCCACGCCGCATCACAGGTACTTGTGCAAAGCACCAGCGCGAAGTAGCTAAGGCTATTAAGAGAGCACGCTCAATCAGCTTGCTTCCATACGTAGCTGATTAATTTTTCTTAAAAAAAAAGCGGACGGTTTATACTCCGAACCATCCGTTATAAAAATACAGGAGCTTGAGGAAATACAATGAAAGTAATTCTTAACGTAGACGTTAAATCACTTGGTGAAGAGGGAGACGTAAAGAACGTTGCTAACGGATATGCACGCAACTTCCTTCTTCCACGTAATCTTGCAGTACCTTACAATGAAGCTACAGTAGCTATCTTTGAAGGACGCAAAGCAGAAATTGAAGCACGCAAAGAGCAGAAGAGAAAGGACTCAGCTAGCCTTAAAGAAAAGCTTGAAGCAGCAGCAATTGAAATTGTTATGCCAGCAGCTGGAAACGGAAAACTTTATGCAGCAGTTACATCACACGTTGTTGCAGAAACTCTTGCTAAACTCGGTTTCGAAATTGAAAGAAAGAGAATTGAAATTCCTGGATCTTCAATTAAGTCTGTAGGAAACTTCAAGGCAACAATCAAGTTGTACGAAGCTCAGACAGCAGAAGTTCAGATTGCAGTAAAAGCTCAGCCTGTAGAAGGTGAAGCTCCTAAGGCTGAAAAACCAGCTAAGGAAGAAAAAGCTGAAGCTGCAGAAGAAACAAAAGCTGAGTAATTCAGTTTAAGTTAAATTCAAAGGGGCCGGTATTAAATGCCGGCTCTTTTTTTTGGAGTGAAATATGGATACAACATTAGCAGACAAAGTTCCACCACACAATATAGAAGCAGAACAGGCTGTTTTGGGAGCCTTACTTTTAAACTGGGCTTCTATGGCGGAAGTAGTTTCTATTCTTAGAGCAGACAGATTCTATTCACTTCAAAATCAGATTATTTATGAAGCTTTACAAAAGCTTTATGCAAAAAATATTACAGGAGATACAATCTCTTTAATAAACGAGCTTACAACAGAAAACAAACTGGAACAGGCTGGGGGAGCCGCATACATTGCTTCTCTTACGGACACTGTACCATCAGCTGCAAATATTGAATATTATGCAGAACTTGTAATGGATCGCGCCGCTCGTCGTGATTTAATAAAAATTTCTTCGGAATTAAAGGCTTCTTCTTTTGATTTAACAAAAAACAGTGATAGCCTTTTGGATAATGCGGAACAGAAAATTTTTGCTTTGGCACAAAAGAATGAAACTACAGAAATTTATTCTGCTAAAGCTATTATGATAAAAGAAATTGAACTGATTGATGCAAGAACTAAGACTAAAAATCAGTTTACAGGTATACCAACCGGCTTTGGAAAATTGGACACTTATACTTCAGGCTTCCAGAAATCGGAATTAATTATTATTGGTGCCCGACCATCTATTGGTAAAACAGCCATTGCACTTTCTATGATGCAGAACATTGCCTGCGAAAGACAGATTCCCTGCGGCTTCTTTTCTCTTGAAATGCCTTATGAATCTATTGGTATGCGTCTTCTTTCTCAGGAAGCAAATGTTCCAATGCAGAAAGTTCGTTCAGGTATGCTGAGGGTTTCTGATATTAAAAAACTTCAGGATGCTGCTTCAAGATGGTTTAATGCACCTTTTTACGTTGTAGATACTCCAAATATGCGTCTTTTGGAACTTCGTGCAATGGCTCGCCGTATGGTAACAAATAACGGCGTAAAGATTATCTTTATAGACTATATTGGTCTTATTACAACTGAAGATCCATCAAGAGCTGTTTACGATCAGGTTTCTGAAATTTCTAAGTCTCTTAAAGCACTTGCCCGAGAATTGGATATTCCTATTGTAGCACTCTGTCAGGTTGCACGTTCTGCCGAAGGTGAAGAACCGAACCTTGCACAGTTACGAGGTTCAGGTTCCATCGAACAGGATGCCGACGTTGTAATGTTCCTTCATCGTGATCGTCTTAAGGATGAAATTGAAGCGCAGGATGCAAAACTTATTCTTGCAAAGCAGCGAAACGGTGCTACAGGAGATATCCCAATTCTCTTCTTACCAAGCCTTGCAAAATATGTTCCTAAGGCGGATGATGAGGATGGCCGCTAGCGGCCGGTGATAGATGGGAAAGCGTAAAAAAAAACGCACTGCGTTTTTTAGCTTGTCCACTATTCAGACCACTTTAAAATGTTCCGCTAAGATCTCGAACAGTAATTCTGCTGCGAACATCTTCCAGTTTATACTTTGCACCTGCCTTTGGAGTAAAGATTATAGATTTTTCTTCATTGGCAAGCAGAGTAAACATGTTTTCTGAGAATATTCCTGGAAGCTGGTCGTTATCAAGAGACACAAAGAAAGCTGGACAATCAGATTTTAACTTTATCTCGTATACATAAGAGCCCTTGGTTTCTTCAATCTGCATGGAAATATTTGCTTTTTTAATTTCTGCATGCTTATAAAGAGAAGGGAAGACTGCAGTAGAATAAAGCGAATTATTATATTCTGCTGTAACATAAATAAAGTAATCTTTTGAGTTAGCAGTATCTACAGGAAGATTAAAGGCCTGTGTAACAGCTTCTGGAACTGAATGTACAGTAACTTCTTTTGCTGGAGCAAAAACAGAACCATCATAATTAAAGTAATTTACGGTAACCTTAATTTCTATAGAGGATGCTGTATCATTACAAACATTTACAATCAACTGCTCATCTTTTATAAAGGCCGGAATGTAAACTGGTGCAAAGAAGCGGCTGCTTTCATAATGTAAAAGCTTCCATTTTCCGTTATATTCCAGGGTAGACCAGGAAGGGCCAGGCCAAATGTCATTCAGCTGCCAGATAATAGAGCCCATACAGTTTGGAGCAAGGGAACGCCACCAGTCTACGGCAGTACGGATTGCAAGAGCCTGCTGAACCTGACTAAGATAAACCATGTTTTCAAAGCCATTTGGAAACCTAAAATAACGGCTGAAATTTTCGATGATAATTGAGTTTCCGCTAGGTGAACGCTGGTGGTATTCCATCAGTTTGCTTGTAAAGTTATAGTCTTTTTCCTGCGCAAAAGAACGGATACATTCCATTGATGGGAAAGATTCATAACCAAATTCAGAAACAAAGCGGGGGCGGATACTTAAATAGGCATCAAAACTTTTTCGTTCGTGCCAGACACTCCAGTAATGCATGTCTCCCATTGTATCTGCGTGCCAGTTATCTGCAAAATCATCTGGACCGGCACATGGGGAACTTGGCCAGTAAAGACGAGTATCATAGTTTTTTACGGCATTTCCAATAGTTGTGTGATAGAGACGGTCATAATCTACCATGTATCGGTCGTGATTCTGGTGACATTCTGCAAACCAGTTCATGGCTCCGTAGTTTTCATTATTTCCGCACCATAAGCCAATACAGGCATGAGTTTGAAGGCGAGGAATCTGATAGTCCAGTTCATTTTGAACTTCAGAAAGAAATTCTTCTGATGCAGGGTACATTGAACAGGCAAACATAAAATCCTGCCAGACAATTAAACCGTATAAATCGCATAAGTCATAAAAGTCTTCTTTTTCATAAAAACCACCGCCCCAGACACGAATACAATTGTGATGAGCCAGAACAGCAGACTTTAAGAGATCTTCATAACGTTCAAAAGTAAGTCGGGAAGGGAGGTTTTCAGCAGGAATCCAGTTTGTACCTTTTGCAAAAATTCTTCTCTGATTGTTTTCAAAATACAAACAGCGTCCGTCTTTTTCATCTACAACATCTTTATAAGATACGGCTTTTAAGCTGCTGAAAGCGATTTTTCTTGATTCTTCTACAGTAGAATTATCATCTGAATATTCTGTAACTGACAGCTTATAAATTACATTTTCAGAAAGGCCTGCTTCTTCCAGCTCTCCGGATGTTTTCCAAACAGAAGGATTTTTTACTTTTATTTCAACGGTGAATAAGTTTTCTCCTTCTTTGAGCTCTATTTCCTTATCTACACAGGCATCTTTTATATCAGAACCTGTGATTTTAAAGCTAAATTGTCTACTTTTGTTAACAAGCGAATAAAAACTTACAGCAATTTTAGCGGTCCAATCAGTTTTTTCATGATCATAGAAAACATTAACATAATTAAAAAGACCGTCCTTTACGCTTTCAAGTTCAATCTTGCCATAGATTCCGCTTACCATAATGCATGGTCCCCAGTCCCATCCACCATGACACTGACACTTACGAGCCATATTTCGGTTTGGCGAATAAACGTCATATTTCATTGTAGGAATTGGGTAGGGAAGATTTGCCGCAATTTCTGTAGACTTTCTTTCTGCAGATTCAAAGAGGATAGAAATCTCGTTACTTCCATCAATCAGAAAGTCTGTAACATCAAATCTATGTCGAGCAAACTGGTTTTTGCCTTTTCCAACTTCTTTTTTATTTATATAAAGTGTAAAAAAGGTATCTGCTTCTGTAAGAGTAATAAAGGTTCTATAACCAACCTGTGCTTTAAAATCAAAAGTACGGGAGATTGTCCAGTCTGCCTTTCCAACCCAGAGCTGATCCTGTTCATTAAACCCTTCAGACGGTTCAGGAATAATTCCCTTATTAATTAAAGCAGTATGAAAATCCCCAGGGAGAGTAAGGGGACACAATAATTCTTTTCCCTCTGGATTCTTTCCTGAAAGAGTCCAATTTCCGCGTAAATCAATTGTTTTCATGTAAAATTCCTTTTATTTTCCGCTTGAAAGATCAGATAAGTCGGATTTATCAAGAACTTTGAGAGTACCTTTTTCATCTGTAACAGAGATGGTACTATCACCTATAGTAATAGGAGTTGCAGCTTTTACTTTTATCTGAGACTTTAATTTAAAGCTTAAATCATCACCGAATTTTCCAATATAAGAAGTGCCGTCTTCATCAATTACACAATAGTAATCTGTACCATCCTGTACCAGAACTGAATCTGCAGCAATAGTGCGGTCACTTTCCTGAATAATTTCCATTGTATCTGGAGAAAGAATAACAAGTTTGATGGCTCCATTTTTAGAGTTTTCACCTGCTATTGCAATGTAGTTATCACCAGATTTATAAATTGAACGGCCACGAAGACTTGTTACAGGAGAGTTTTTAAGAACTTCACCGGTCTGGGCATTATAACGGACAAGTCTAGAGAGCAGGGCTTTTTCGTCAAAAAGAACAATACCGTAATCTGTTGGTACATTAGCCATTTCTGCTTCTTTTTTCTGAATTTCCTGCTGGTCTTTTGCAATTTCTTTTCTTTCTGATTGAGCTTCAGACTGCTTTTTGTCTGCTAAAGCCTGTTTTTCCTGGGCTTCTTCTTTAGCTTCATCTGCCTTAGCCTGAGCTTCGTCTGCTTTTGCCTGGGCCTCATCTGCTTTAGCCTGAGCATCTTCTGCACGTTTTGCAGCCTCATCAGCTTCTTTCTGGGCTAGTTCTGCTTCTTTTTGAGCATCCGGGTCATTAGGATTTTCATCTGCTTTTGCCTGGGCTTGGTCTGCCTTAGCCTGAGCTGAAGCGGCGTCTTTCTGAGCAGAATCTGCTTCTTTTTGTGCGGCAGCAGCATCTTTCTGAGCAGAATCTGCAGCTTTCTGTTCTGCAACAGCTTCTTTTTGTGCAGATTTAGCGTTTTCTGAAGCATTATCTGCTTCACGCTCTTTAATATCTACCATGTTCTTGCGGCTTTCTACATTGCGGTCGTCATCATCTTTCATTGAATTAACAACCTTAGAGTCGCTGATTACAGAAGTATCGATAGAAGAGAGACCGCCATTGGTAGCATCATAAACAGGAATAATAATCTGAGAATGTCCCGGCCAGTCTTTATAGTTTACAGAAAGCCCAAAATCTGCTTCTGTTACGTTATCAAGAACAATTTTCTTATATTTCTTACCTGCATCTGCAAGTTTTCCGCGGTAAACAGCATTATAAACGGTAATAAAAACGGCCAGGGTATCTGCATCATCATTTGTATAACCGTATGCAGAAGAAAGATAACCGGAAATAATTCTGCGAAGGTTATTAATGTGGTCTACACCGGCATCTGGTCCAAGAATAATAATATCTGCATCAAGTTTTCCGCTTTCATTTGGGTCAATTGCGTGAATAACATAATAGCGGCTTTTTGATCCTGCATTTGTACTTTTGTCGCGTCCAGTAGAAATAACAGACCCCAGATTAGAACCGATTCCACGGATAGAAGCGGCTGAATCTATAACCTTGTGGGGTCCTGTATAACTGATAAATTCAATTGTTGTATTCTGAGAAACACTCTGTAATTCAGAGCGATCTACTTCAAGTGTAAAAGCGGCAGTTGAAACCAAAAGAGCTGCAAGTAAAACAGAAAGAATTCTTTTCATTATAATCATCCTTATCCAAAGATTTTACCACATAAAGTTTAATTTTACCATCAATAAATCATAAGAGATTTTGAAGAACCGAACGCACATGTTCACGGGTTCTTGAATCATGATTTGAAGACATAAAGCTTTTAAGGATTGTCCTGCCTTTTGAAAAATATGCAGGTTTACCCATGTAAATACAGACAGAACAAACTGCGTCAGAAATTTTTTCTATGGAAGTAACATTTTTTGCGTCTATTTTTGAAGCTTTATATTCCAGGGCGGCAAGAATTTTTCCTTCAGGGTCGTAACCACATTCTGAAAGGCCTTTAAGAAGTGCATTTATTACAGAAATATTATTTGTTCTTCTTATTATGAGGGCGGTACAATCAGCTGCATCTGAAGTAACAAGATATGGTAATTGAGAGAGAATCTTTTCCAGGCCTGCAGTGTCGTTTTCAAAAATAGTTTTTTCTATTCTGACGCCAAAGTCTGAGGAATTAAGGGAAGAAGAATAGGCATAAGCCGTAGAAAGAATATCTGATGCCCAGTCAACTTCTTTTTGGGCAAAGTTTCCTTTTTTAAGTTCTGTAATTCGGCTTGTATCTGTCATTGAGTTGTCAAATTCGTCATACAAATAGTCAAATATAGATGTATTAATCTTTATAAAATCTGGATATGAGTTTTTCTGTTTTTTAGGATTATCGTTTGAAGCAAAGGAAGAAGAAGATTGAGCAAGTCTAAAGGCATCCAGTGTCCAGTTTTTTCGGCACATAATTAAATAAGCATCTGAAGTAAGACACAAATAATTCCAGGCAGACTTTAAGTTTTGATTTTCAAAACGGGCAGAATAGAGAAGTGTGCCATCAGTTTTATAAAGACAGCAGTTTTTTGCATCAGCAACAAAAAGACCTGCCGAACACATTTCTGCCATTTCCAGCTGATTTCCCTTTATATCTTGAATTGTAAAACTAGAAGATGTTTTTCCTGTAGCTGCATTTATTAAATGCACAGAAAGAGAGTTTTCTGATGGTACCAGGGCAGAGACAGTTTTTTTGTTTTCACTTACTGCAAACTTTAAACCGGGAACTTTTTTGTCGAAAACCCATTTATTTTTGGCAAGCTTGTTTTCTAAGGCAAAAAGACCTGCGGTCCCATCCTTAAAAGAAAGTAAAACGCCTTCATTGCACCACCAGGATGCAGTAACTTCTCCTGAAAAAGTAATTTCTTCCATAACATTTCCGTATGGAGAAACCCTTATTCCGCAGGTTTTTGCCTCTTTTTCACTTGTAAAAAAGATGATGGAACCATCTGGCAGTTCCTGGGCAGCAAGACCTTTTAATTCAAGGGAAGATAGCTTCCAGCGGCAGACTCCGTTTATTCCATAACACTGGATTTCTGAATTGCTTTTTATGATAAAGCGACCGTCCCTGCCGCAAAAAACGTTAGTTTTAGTGTCCGTAACCTTAAAGCCTATCTTCTTTTCCCAAACGACACTCCCGCTTGGGTTTATCAGTTTCATAATATTTTTGTCGTTATCAAAGAGCAGGATGAAGTCTGAAGGTAGGGCGCATATTGTAATGTTTTTAGTTCGTGCAAATGATTTTTCCCACAAAATGCTTCCGCCGCTGGAAATTGCGACAACATTTTTTGCATCGCTTGCAAGACAAAGACCGTAGCTTGTCAGGGCAGGGGGGCAGATTGTAATGCCGGGAAGCACTGTTGTCCAGGTGGCGTTCTGATTGTCCAGCAGCTCCTGACTAAAAAGAGGAAAAGGGAGTGTAGCTGGAACAATCAGCATAAAAAATGCAAGAAAAGAATACTTTTTTAATAAAGACTGCATACTAAATATTCGGCTTATTTTGGATTTTTTTCAAGAACACAAAGGCTTTCTATATGGCTTGTGTTTGGATAAAAATCCAGAAGATACATTTTTTTAATTGAATAGCCTGCCTTAAGCAGTTTAGCAACATCTCTTGCATGCGTGGCAGGATCACAGGAAACAGACATAATAAGAGGAATATTTGAAGAACATAGATAATCACAGACAGCCTTTTCCATTCCTGAACGAGGCGGGTCTATTACGCAGGCATCAAAAGGAGGGCAGAAGCTTGCACAATTCTTTACCCAGGCTTCTCCGCTCATTCCATAGCTTACGTGACCTTTACCAGCAAGATTCTGCTCTGCATAAACCAGGGCATCCCTGTTATGTTCTACAAGCACAACATTTGAGTATTTTTCTGTCAGGAAAGTTGAAATTGAACCGCAGCCAGAATACATGTCAAGAATATTGCTTCCGCCTGGGAGCAGCTGGACAATCAGCTCTAAAACCTTGCTGAAAACAAAAAGGTTAGACTGGAAAAAGCCTCGGACGTCAAAAGAAATATCTTTGCCGTTAATATTTACAGTCACGCTATGTTCCGGCGAATATACAGTGCCGGCAAAATAGTGATTTTCCTTAAACTTATATTTTTTAGAATTTTTTCCGCCCCACGCACCAGAGCCAGCTTTACCCCCAGCACCAGCCCCCGACGAAGAGCCCGCATTTTTCTTCACTTCCTCAGATAAAACAACATCCATTCCCTCTGGTTTTGTCATAAAAGAGCTTCCAAAAAGATGGCTGCGTCCTTTTTCTCTATTTTCAAAAGAGGTATTAGCAAGATAAGAATTAATATTTTTTTCTGCACACTGGCATTTTTCTATAGGAATAATTTCGTTAGACTTTTTTTGAGAAAGGCCACCGTTTGTAAGCTGAAAACGGCATCTGTATTCGTAATCAGGACCGGAAACTATGTCTATAAGAGAGGAAGCGTCAATTCCATTCTGCATAAAAATATCAGAAAGAATTTCCCGTCTGAAGTTTTGCTGGGCTTTTGGCTCTATGTGCATCATATTACAGCCACCGCAGCTTCCGTAGTAAGGGCAGGGAGCTTCTATACGGTAAGGAGATGGTTCAATCACTTTTAAAATTTTAGCTGTATCATAATCTGCTTTTGATTCTGTAATTTCTATTTCAAGTTTTTCGCCAGGAACAGCATAGGGAATAAAGACATTTTTTCCATTGATTTTGCCTAAAGAATTTCCCCCAAAAGTAATTTTCTCTGCTATAATATTCATAAGATAACTTTAACAAATCAAATGATTTTTAACAATCGATTGGAGATAAGTGATATGCAGACAAAAAGTTTTTTTGCAAAAATGAGTGATGGTGCAGAAATTGCCGTAAATCGTTGGATTCCGGATTCTGCAGAAGATATAAAGGGAGTTATTCAGCTTCATCACGGTCTTGCTGAACATTCTATGCGTTATGATAGACTTGGTTCTATTCTTGCAGAAAATGGCTGGGTTTTAAACGCTTATGATATGCGAGGTCATGGAAAAACTGCAGAAAATGCAGAAAAGAAGGGCACAGGTCTTTTTGGTAAACTTGCAGATAAGGACGGTTTTAACCGCGTTGTAGAAGACCTGCACGAAATGATTGAAAACCTTAAAAAGGACTTCCCAGGCAAAAAAGCAATTCTTTTGGGACATTCCTTTGGTTCTTTTGTTTCTCAGGGCTATATTGAAAGATATGGAAATGACATTGATGCCTGTATTCTTTGCGGAACTTCTGGTCCTAATCCAGGTCTTGTAGCTGCAGGAAAATGCGTTGCAAATATGGTTCGCTCAATTAAGGGACCAGATTCGATTGTTCCATTCCTTTCTAAAATGGCATTTGGTTCTTATAACAAGAGAATTAAAAATCCTTCTTGTGCAAATTCATGGCTTTCTGCAAATGAAACAAACGTTCAGATGTATGAAGCAGACCAGTGGTGCGGCTTCCCGCTTACAACATCTTTCTTCTGCGATATGCTGGATGGTCTGAGTACTATTCATAAAATGGCAAACATTAAGGCAATTCCAAATGAACTTCCTGTTTTCTTTATTTATGGTAGTGATGATCCAGTTGGCGGATACGGAGAGTTAATCAGAAAACTTCATAAGATTTACCAGGACAAGGGAATGAAAAAGGTATATATCAAAGAATATGCCGGCGACCGTCATGAAATCTTAAATGAAGATGACAAAGAAACTGTAGAAGCAGATATCCTAGGATGGATAAGTAATATCTAAGGCTTTCTTTTATAAAGGCAAACGGGGCAATCAGCTTGAATATTTATATGCTGATTGTCCCATTTTTTTTAACCTATACAATAATAAAGTTGATTGAAGAGTGAATTAGGAATATTATCTCATTGTGTTAATTAGATATGGTACCGACGGAAACGGCAAACTGATTAAGAAAGCAGTTGTTTATACCAAATCTGAACATTTAATATCATTAACGAACATAGATCCTGATGCTTTGCAGATTGTAAACCGCCTGAAAGACGCTGGATACACAGCTTATATAGTGGGTGGGGCAGTCAGAGATTTGATAGTTGGAAACAAACCAAAAGACTTTGATATTGTTACAGATGCCACTCCGTCACGCATTAAAAGAATATTCAGGAATTCTCGCATAATAGGCAGACGCTTCCGTCTTGTCCATGTTGTATTTGGCACAAAAATTTTTGAAGTTAGTACCTTCCGTTCAATTGCAGAAGGCTCTGTCGGCAACGAATTTGGAACAATCGAAGAGGATGTACAGCGCCGCGACTTTACCATGAACGCTTTATACTATGACCCGCTCCAAGAACAGGTAATTGATTATGTAGGCGGCATGCGTGACATTAAGAAACATGTTCTGCGTCCTGTAATTGCCATAGACAGAATCTTTGTAGAAGATCCAGTAAGAATGCTGCGAGCAATTAAGTATTCTGCAACTACACACGCAAGAATGCCTCATTCTCTGCGCCATAAAATCAGAACTTCTGCAGGTTTGCTTTCTCAGGTTTCTCCATCAAGACTTACAGAAGAATTATTAAAGATTATTAACAGTCCTTATGCTTATGAAATTGTTTCAGAAGCTTTGGATACAGATTTGTTTATTTATCTTCAGCCATCTGCCACAGCCCTTATTTACGAAGATAAGGAATTTGAAAAGAAATATATGGCAAGCATGAAGGAACTTGGAGAATTAAACAAAACAGATTCCAACGCAAGACTTGGTAAAAAGCTTGTATATCTTATAAAAGACTTTACTTATACTCTTACAAACTGGGAAAAAGAAGTGCAGGGTAAGGCTTCCTTTACAGAACTCTACAGTAAAACCTGGGCAGAATGCCGCAATTTTGTGCTTCCAATGAATCCTGTAAGAAAAGAACTTGAGTTTGCAGTAAAGTCTATTTTGTTTTCTTTAGGTGTAAGGTCTCATTCAAAAGTAAAAATGAGCAAACCTTCTAAAAATCGTTAGTTTTTTGTAATCTTATCGATAATAATACTTACTTCCTCAATAAGAATACCTGTAAATGATTCAATTTTGTCTATGATATACTGCTGAAGACGGTGTACTTTACCTGTAAGTTGGGTTCCAAAAGGAACATCAATAGTAACTACAAGCCGATAGCCCCGTGTGTCTGTCTTAATAGAAATCTTTTTAATTTTTACATCCGGATCACATTCAGAAACACAGTGCATAACCATTTGGGTAAGGGCAGCTTCTGAAATTTCTACGCGGCCTTTTTTAGAAAATTCCGGCTGGACAATCGACTTTTCTATCATCTTGCCTTCGCCGTTTTTCTTTCCCTTAAAAAGCTTCTGCTTGCTGAAAAAGTCTCTCATAGATGCAGAAAAAATCTGAGGATAATTCTTTTTTACCTCGATAGAAGGAACAGGAATTACATGCTTGCCTTCTACATGGCGGGACTTTACAGCCTTTTCTATTTCTTCTTTGGTTGCAATTTCTTCTATGTGAATAATTTTCTGAGGCTGAGGCAGCTGCAGACGCATTGCAATTTTAGAAACCATTTTTTCTGAAGTGCCCAAAAGAAGAATTTTCTTTATGTGAGTTTTGCGCAGTACGCGGGCAACAGAGTCGCGGTGGTCTTTGTCATCAAAAAGGGCAACACGAACAGCGCCCATATATGTCTTTTCCCGCTTTGCAGAACGTCCGGCTACAATTTTATCATCCTGAATCAGAAGTCCGTCATCAATAATTGCATGAATTCCATATTCTTCTGCCAGAAGTTTTGAGCGAAAGGATTTTCCTGTTCCACTTTCTCCAACTAGGGCGTACACTTGAACAGGTTTAAATAATGACATTATTGAATCTACTGCGCTATTCATCAAACTGATTATATCCTTAATTATTTAATATCACAATATTTAATTATATCAAAAAAGTCCTTCTTATAGTCTAGTTTAAGTTCATTTGGAAGGCCTACCGGATTTTCTGGAACAGTCAAGCGGGCCGCCATTAAATAAAAATCCCTTTTTAAAGCCTTTTCTTTTATTTCTTTGGCACCATAGGCTGTATCTCCAAGTAAAGGAAATCCGTGAAAAGAAGACTGGGCTCTTATCTGGTGTTTGCGGCCAGTTTTGATGACAATTTCTGCAAGAGTAAGAGGCTGATTGCCCAGCTGTCCGTAAGCAAGAGGTCTTACATAAGATTCTGCGTTTTTCCATTCTGAAGAAAGAGCTTTATCGCTGCATTTTACGGTATGAAAATTATTTCCCTCTTCTTCTTTGGAATAAATAAAGTCTTTCCAAGAAGCTGACGCTTCTAGATGTCCCTGAAGGATTGCACAGTATGCTTTTTCTACAGCATGGCTGTTTATGTTTTCAGAAAACCACCTGGCGCCGGCAAGACTTTTAGAAAAAACAAGTAAGCCAGAAGTTTTTCTATCCAGGCGGTGGAGTGGTCCTGGAGAAAAAGACAGGGAGTGTGGGAAAGTGGCATCATAAGTTTTTTGAAGATAGGCCCGCACTTGAAAGTCTAAGGCGTCTTTATCTCCGTGTACGTTTACGTCGTAGGGTTTGTTTATTACCAAAAGATTTTCGTTTTCAAAGACTATACTTTCTTTAGACAAGGTCAGGGGTGATTGTTCCGTCGGCCCATCCTGCGCGGCGGGCGTATCGGTGTCATCGGAACCATCAGCCAGTAAAAATGAAGCAATTTGAATTACGTCACCAGAATGGACTCTTACTTCTGCAGAAGATTTTTTGCCGTTAAGGCGAATAAGGCCCTTTCTTAGCAATTTGTAGATTTGAGAAAGGGGAAGATTTTCTGCCAGAATGCGAATTATTTTATCTAAACGACGACCTTCATCGTCTGTGCCCGCTGTAAAATCAATAAAATCCATCTATATATAATATATTTAAAATAAAATAATCCTACTAGTAAATTTTACATTTTCATGTTAAAATTAAGTATATTTTTATGAATACGATATTACCTTCTTTTAAAGAGCAGTTATATTTATTTTTTAGAAACCAGGTTCTTCTTTCTTGTATTTTCAGTTGGCTCGGTGCTCAATTTGTAAAAACAGCTATAAATCTTATATACGGAAGAATTCATTCTTTGGGTGAACTTTTTGAAATGATGATTTGGAGAACAGGTGGTATGCCTTCAAGTCATTCTGCTTTGGTTACATCTCTTTGCACAACAATTGGTTTTAGAGATGGTATTCACTCAGATATTTTTATGCTTTCGCTTTGTTTTTTTCTTATCGTTATTAGAGATGCCTTTGGTGTTCGCCGTTCAAGCGGTTTGCAGGCAAAAAAATTAAATGAAATTGGAAAAGAATTAGCAGACAACAAGACTCTAGATAAATATGATGCCCTTAAAGAAGTAAATGGACATACTCCAATGGAAGTTATTTGCGGATGTATCCTGGGCTTCTTTATTGGATTGGCATTCTCGCTTCTTTAGTATTATGAAAAGTTATTTCAAGATTGCATCGCCAATTATTACTCTAATATGTCTTCTGGTTATTTTCTCTTTTAAATCTCTTCCGGCAAGTAAACTTTGGAATGAGTATGCTGTTTTGTATGTGCCGGTGGAATCATCAGATAAAGAAGTAATAAATGCCCTTACAGCGGCAGAAATTACAGATGCAGTTACACTTTCTGGTCAGTTTTTACCACTGAATATCGCGCAGAATTCTTTAGAGTATTCTATCTATCGTTTTAATGCAGAAAATCCTGATTTTGCCTACATACTTAAGCGTCAGGCATACTTTTTTGATAAGAGCAAGTCTTACAGGCTCTATTACATTCCGGTTCAGGAAAAGTCTAAAATTAATGGTGTACTTGAAGCTCTTTCTGCAAAAGGAATAAAGGGCGGGGCTGATATTTCTGCTTCCTACCCATGGATTTTGCCTGTAATTACACTTTTACTGGTGATTGTGCTGGCGCTATTTTCCAGAAACAAAATTATTTTTCTAGTTTCTGCTTTTATTCCCCTTGTAAACTTATTTTGCAATCCATTTTACCAGATGGCAGAAGCAACCTGTCTTATGCTTTTGACCTTATTTTTTATTTCTAATGTATGGCAAAGGAAAGGCGCTCTAGCATACCTTCTGGGCAATCATTCTATTCCTGTAATGATTTTTATTTCTATTCTCTGCGCATTTACCTGCACCTTAAAATCTGGCGGAATCTTTTTGTTAGCTTTGCTTGGGACAATCGCCATTTTATTTACCTGTAAAACAGTAGAAGATTTTTTTAAGTCTAGAAGTTCTTTTGTTCCGGTTTATATCAGACCTGCAAAAAAGATTTCAATTTTTGATTCTAAAGTAAACATCATTATGCCGGTGGTTACTGTATCTGCTTTTATTATTTTTGGAATTATTTTCCTTTCTTCTATTACATCTTCTAATACACAAAGTTCGAATAAATTAATGCTTCCTGCTAACGCTTCAGAAGAAACTCAGTTACCTCAGTTAGAAGATTACTATCTCTTTACCTGGAATTTTAAGACATATCCTTACAGATCTTTGAATAAAGAAGAGAACAAACTTTTTGTTGAATATCCTAAATTTACTGATGATAATGGGGTAGTAAGACAGAACTCTCTGGTAATGGCTTACAATCAGTCTTTTAAGGATAATGCTTACGAAAACATTGATACGCTTTCCTATAACTCTATTGAGAAAGTATTAAAATCTGAAGGAAAAGACTTTAAAGGTGGTTATGCAGTAACAAATTCATACTCTGTAACATTATTCGGAGTAATTATGAGTTTGATTTGTATTTTTGTATTACTATTTATTTATATTTCCACTATTATTAGAAAGGGAATGAAAAAATGAATTCAAATAATCCAGTTGTTTCAAGTGAAATAAAAAATTATTCATATACACAAAACGCATTTCTCTCTAAATCTGTAACAATTCCTTTAATTCAGGAATATGGAAGTTCATATAGAGTTCTTGTAAAACCGGGTGACCTTGTACAGGAAGGTGAAAAAATTGCAGTTTCCGAGGGAACATCGGTATATCCAACATATATTCATTCTTCACTGCCTGGTAGAGTTACAGAAATCAGTTCCTGCATTTTGCAGAATGGAAAGCAGGAATTTGCCGTAAAAATTAAATTTGGCGGAAGCTTTAAGTATCTTGGTAAAAAAGTAAAAGAAGCTGATGGCTCCATGCTCCCTCCAGCTGCAATTATTGAATCTTTATTAGACAAAGGCGTTATAAATACATTTGATATTAATGAACCTAAAAGTTTGGGAACTCAAATCAGAAAGCTTAAAAACTGCGGATGTATTGCTGTCAGAATGTTTGATGAAGACCCGCACAGAATTACAGACTCCCTTGTTGCTAAATTTTATATTGAACAGATTGTAAAAGCTTCAAAAATGATTGCAAAGGCATTAAATGCTTCTGGAATTATTCTTGCAATTGACCAGAAAATGCAGAATAAAAATGCCCTTAAAAAATACGAAGACGATAACCTTAAATTCCTGGAGATGAACATTAAACGTTATCCTTGCGGAACTCCAAGAGAAATGGTTTCTGCCTTTAGCAGAAGCGCCCTTAAGAAAAACTGCAGCTTCTCTCTGGCTAAAACAGACCTTTTTACAGATGCATCTTCTATGCTGGAAGTTTACAATGCAGTTTTATTAAACTCTCCTGCAATTTCAAGACACATTCATTTTTCAGGCAACTGCCTCTATTCTTCATGTATGCTTAATGTAAAAGTTGGCACACCAATTAAAGATATAGTTTCTCAACTTGGCGGCTTTTCTAAAACACCATCTTTAATAATTATAAACGGAGAACTGGGTGGGGCATCTGCACAGAGCCTTGATATGCCAATTACAAAAGACATTAAGTCTATTAAGTTTGTGTCTTCCAGAAAATATACTGATGAACAGGTTTATTCCTGCATTAACTGCGGAAACTGCCGCTATATTTGTCCTGTAAAAATAGCACCAGATTTGTTATACAATTCTGTAGTAACTGCTTCGTCTTTATCAGAAGAAGTAGAAAACTCTACATTAATCTGTAATTCATGCGGATTGTGCAGTACAGTTTGTCAGGCAAGACTTCCTTTGGCAAAAACAATTTCTTTATTAAAAGAATATATTTTGAATAATCAAAAAGAGCAGGTTAAATAATGAACAAAAAAAGATCTGATGATTATAAAATAAAGACAAAACAGCTTTCTATAAGCCCATTTATGTATAACACACCATCAATCTCTTCAATCTCTATTAGATTTATAGTGCTCTTGTTAATTCAGATTATAATGTTGCTTATTACAGGCTCTTATAAAGCTTTTATTGTTGTAATGTCTTCTACAATGGGTGCCGCCGCTGCAGCATCAATTAATTATCTTTTACACAAAAAAGAACATTACCAGATAATGAACATGGTTATTCAGGGAATGATTATTGGTTTACTGCTTCCAGAAGGCTATCCTCCTGTTCCAGTATTCTTTATTTCCTTTTTGGTTTTATTCTTTTCCAGATTTTTGATTTTTAAGAGCGTAAATTCCTGGTTAAATACAAGTGCTTTTTCTGTTTTAACAGCTTGGATTATTGGAAGAACATATTTCCCAGGCTTTCTTATTACTTCAGATATCCTTGCAGTAAGAAACTCTTCTGTATATCTTTTACAGAACGGAAACTTCCCGATTTATGCCTTTGACAGTACAATCACTTCTTTCTTGAATTCAACTGTTTTTGCGCTTTTTAAGGTTTCTATTCCAGAAGGTTTTGTAAGCATGCTCTGGGATTCCGGAAGTGCAATTCCGGCCTTTAGATTTACTATAATTACAATCGTATCTTCAATAATTGTTTTTTCAGATAATACTTTCTCTGCAATTATACCTTCTACCTTCCTTTTGTCTTATACAATCTTAGTACGATTGTTCTGTCCAATGTTCTTTGGAGGTTTCTTTAATCAGGGAGACATTATTCTGGCACTTTCTTCCAGCGGAATTCTTTTCTCTACAGTATTCCTTATCCAGTGGTTTGGAACTGTACCAATCACTATTACAGGAAAAGTTCTTTCTGGCCTTTGTTATGGTTTAAGTGCCTTTTTAATTATTGGCTGCGGAACTTCTCCAATTGGAATGATGTATACAATTCTTATTAACAATATAATCACACTTTTTATTCGTTCATTTGAAGAACAGAAGAATCTTTCTAATATTTCTAAAGTTGTGGCTAAACATATTATGAAAAATCAGGCAGGTGTACAGTCATGAAACAGGCTATATCCTATAAGAAATTCTTTATAAACTATGCAATTTTCCTTGGAATTATTGCAGTTTTAATGGGTATTCTTATTTACACAACAAAAGTTTCTCAAAAATGCTGGTCAAAAAACCTTAAAAAGAACCTGGAGATTGTTCTGGAAGAATCTGACCCAAGCACCTGGGTTATTACAAATAATGTAAAAATAAAAAACGCCTTTACACTTAATGCGGCCTGCTATGAAGCAAGAAATAAAAAAAGCGGGCAGGTTTACAAGGCAATTATTATAAACACCCAGACAATCTACGGCCCAATTCCGGCTGTTTTTACAATGGATAAAAACAATACAGTAGATTTTATTGGTTATAGTTCAATACACGGCCGTGTAAGAGAACAGCTTATGAATGACAGTTCAAACAAACGAATACAATACTGGCAAAAGAAGATTCCATATATCATTGGAAAATAGGAGACAGACATGCAAGTTATAGAAAAAAATACATTCTTTAAATATCTTCCTCTGCATCTGGCACTGCTTATTCCAATTCCTGGCCGTTTTGTATTTGGTTTTACAATTATTATTGAAAACTTAATTCTGGCTCTTGTTGGAACCTTAATTAATTCTTTAATTAAAAAGCTTAAGCTTAAAGAAATTAGAACTGTAATTATTTTATTAACTCTGTTTTCTACAACAATCTTTTTCCGCCAGATACTTGTTGCAACCTATACAGAAATAGCATTAACACTTGGCTTTTTAATTTTCCTGCCACCAGTTTCTTTGTCTCTTATACAGATTGTTTATTCTGATATTGAGGCACCTCTTCCTGTAAGATTAAAAGAAAACCTTATTCAGGTTGCAGTATTTAGTTTTAATGCCTTAATTCTCTTCCTTTTTAGAGATATTGCAGGTTATGGTACCTTTACATTTTATTCTAAAAACCACATGTTCTTTGAAAAAGTGCTTTTTGGTCCAGATTCAGTTGGAATCTTTTCTTTCTTTGCAACCTTACCTGGTGTAATGATTCTTACTTCTGCAGTTTTGTTCCTGGATTTGTACATTCATGAAAAAATAAAGATGGTAAAGAGAGTGGAGGGCTAAGATGATTTATATTAACACTTTCTTATACTACACACTTTTTTCTTCAATTGTTCTCTTTTATGGAATTGGATTAAACCAGTTTACTGTAGTAGGAGAAGATAAAGCAAACCAGATTATTTTTCTGCTCAAAGCTGTACTATCAATTTATTCTACAGCAATTTTAACATATTTAATTGTTGCCTTTATTCTGGTTCCCCTAGAGCTTGTAGAAATATTCCCTGTTATTTGTCTTTTAATTTTTGTTGCCTTTAATTCATTTGCAGAAGGCTTAGTAAGACTTACAACAGGAACAGACACAACAGAGTTTGTAATTTCATTTCTGATTGTCCTGATTTCTATTTTCCAGAGCAATTCTATTTTAGAAACCCTGGTAATCTGTATAAGCTGTATCTGCGGAATCTTTATTTTACTGCCATTTATTCATGTATTTAGAAACCGCTTAATGAGTTTTGGACAGGCTTATTTTGAAAAATACTTATGTATCTTCTTTATTTTCCTTTCAATTCTCTTAATTCTTATTTCTGTATTTGATGTAAGCTGGTTAAATGGAGGAATGATAAAATGATTCTTCAGATTATTCTTTTAATTCTAATTATTTTAATTCTTTCAATTATTATTTTATTCTCTTTTTATATTTTTCTGCCTTCTTTGAATGCTGATTACAATAAAAATGATCCTATTATTTCTACAAAAGAAAAAGACTTCTTTACAAAAGAAAAGCCAGAGCCTAAACGTTCAAGTAAAAAAGCTGTAGTTTTATGCTCTTGCGGAAAGAAGTTCTTAAACGATAAAAGCAGTTTTAATGAAGCTTACACCTGTTTTATGGTAAAAAACATGAGCGGTTCCGGCTCTGACTGTAAGTATGCCTGTATAGGACTTGGAGACTGCTTAAAAGTTTGTGCTCAAAATGCCATCATTATAAAAAATGATACAGCGGTTATTACAAACAGCTGCTGTGGATGTGGTCGATGTGCAGAAATCTGTCCGCAGAAGATTATTAAGCTGGTTCCAAGGGGAACAAGTAACATAGTTACATGTAATAACACAGATATTAATTCTTTTACAACCTGTTCAGAAAAACAAAAAGAAGAAAAAATTGAATGGATTGCTAAAAAAGACTTTAAAATCTGGGCATATTGCTATAGAATAATAGAACGAGTTAATAAAATTTTTAAATAGTCTTTTGGGGAAAGACAAGAGGGAGATTTCAGGCAAAAGGGTGGGGTTGCTTATTTTGACTGATGGGCTCAACATACATTTGTTTTCATCTAAATCCAGTATCTATAAACAGCTCTGAAAGTGACAATCTGGAAAAGAAATTCCAGACTGTTTATAAACCGCTGGCTAAATTTCTATATAGCCATCAGTCTTTCCCATTTTCTATTTCTCTTAACGGCGAATTAGTTCAGTTCATGAAAAAGAAAAAAAATGAACTGATTACAATTTATAAAGAACTTGTAGACAGAAAACAGCTGGAGATTCTTGGTGGTGCATATTACGATGCTGTTCTTCCTTTGCTTTTTAATGCAGACAGAAACGGACAGATTGACCTTTTAACTTCAGAAATAAGACAGTCTATTGGAAAACGCCCGCGCGGAATGACAATAATTGCAGATGCCTGGGATTCATCTTTAGTAAATTCTATAAGTACCTGTGGAATTGAGTACGTTATACTGGACAATCCTATTTTAAAAGAATATAGAGATTCGTATTTACCACTTATAATGTCTGATTTGGGCAAAACAGTAGAAATTTTCCCATATTATCCGGAATTTATTCCGCTTGCAGACACAGAACCATCAGATTTTATTAGTCTTATTTCTAAATGTGTAAGCAGGGCTCAAAAAAAGTCTCAGTATATTCAGATGGAACCAAACCGCGTAATTGTTATTTCTATGGAAATAGAACAGATTATGCCGCTTATTGAAGCAAAGTGGTTTGATAAACTTGCTGATTATCTGAATCTTTCAGATAATAAAGTTATTTTGAGTACACCAAGCGCCTACAGAAAAGAAGAGGTTGTAAAATTACCTGCCTATATTTCCTGCGGTATAAGTGAAGGCCTATTCAGTATAGATGAAATTTATGGATTAAAAAGCCAGAACAGAAATAAAATTAACAGCTCTTTCTATAATTATCTGGAACAATATAGTGGGGGAGCTTCTCTTTACAGAAAAATTCTTTATACAAGTAATCTTGTTAATCAGTATAAGAGTGATAAAATCAGAAAAAAGACTGCCCGCGATAAGCTCTGGCTTGCACAAAAGGGTGATGCAATAATCTGGAATTCTAATGATATTCAGAGAAACCTTTCTAAAAGACAGATTTCTTATAAATATTTAGTAGAAATAGAAAAAATTCTTACTGATGATTCATCTTTCCGCGAGTCAATTACAAATTTTGACTACGACGGAGACGGCTTAAAAGAGTATGTCTGCCGAATGAAGAACTTCTTCTCTTATATTTCACTTATTAGTGGTGCTATGATGGAGCTGGAAGTTCTTAAAGGCGGCGGAAACTATGTAGATAATCTTACCCGCAAGGAACCTTGGGACGGACAGACTGACAAATACCGCAGAGGTATCTTTGTTGACCATGTTTTCTCTGAAGAACAGTTTCAGAATTATATTTCTGGGCTTCCTGCTGGGGACGGAATCTTCTCTAGGATTCAGTATACAGAAGCTAAATATTCTCAGGCTCATAAGGAAGTTCAGCTTACAGCTTCTGCAGTTGCCCTTGAAACAAAACAGAACATATTCTTAAAGAAGAAATATATAATCAGTACAGACGGACTTTACGTTCAGTATATTTTAAGAAATGACAGTGATAAGACTCTTAAAATGAAGTTTGCTGTTGAGTCTAACCTTACAAATGTTAATTTTACAGCAGATAATGATGCACGCTTTAGTCTGGAACTTATTGACGGCGGCAACAAAGTTACTCCTGATTACGAGACTTCTGTACAAAATGAAATTAATAAGGGAAATCTTCTGAATGTTTCAATTGTAAGGGCATCAGACTTACAGAATGGAGTTTCTTTTGTATTTGAGCCAAATGAAAAATGCGGTTATTACTTCCAGGATATAGATTTTAAGCGTCCAGATATGACTGGCAACATAAAAACTGTTCAGAAATGTCTGGTTTCCACACTTTTCTGGGACATTGAACTTGAACCAGGTATGGAAACCGAAAAGAATATCAACTTTGCAATCGTTTCTGTAAAAAAACAGAAAAAATCTTAAGCAGACAGCTTCTTAATTAAAGCTTTAAGTTCATCAAGTTTTTCTCTGGTAATACGTGGATTCAAAAGGGTAAACTTTAAGAATACACGTCCATTACTTACAGTCTGACCAATTACAATTCCATGTTCATGAAGCAGGGTTCTGCGCACCTTCTTATTAATTTCATCAGCAGTTTCGCCATCAGGAGCATCCTTGTATCTGAATACTACAGAACTGATTTCTGGTTCTGTTAGAGTTTCAAAAGAAGGGTCTGCTTTAAGAATTGAATAAAAATAGGCGGCATTATTCATGCTGGTTTCTATAATTTTACTCCAGCCGTCTTTTCCCCGCATCTGGAAGCTGGTCCAGACTTTAAGGGCATCAAAACGTCGTGTAGTCTGCAAAGATTTATCTACAAGGTTAGTGTAACCGTCATCTTCATCTTCTTCGCGGTTCAGGTAGTCTGCATGAATTGTAAGGGCATCAAAATCACGGCCATCTTTTATTAAGACGGCACTGCAGGAAATAGTCATAAGGAACATTTTGTGGAAGTCCACTGTGATTGAATCACAAAGAGAAAGTCCTGCTACACGGCTGGCATAATTCTTAGACATGATTACACCAGAACCGTAAGCTGCATCTGCATGGAGCCACATGTTGTTTTCTTTAGCAATTTGAGCAAGTTCTTCCAGAGGATCAATGCTGCCAAAGTCTGTAGTTCCAACAGTTCCTACAATTAGGAATGGAATATTTCCGGCTTTTTTATCTGCTTCAATCAAAGAGCGTAGGGCAGTGATGTCCATTTTTTTGCGGGAATCTACAGGAACTTTTACAACAGCCTGATAGCCCAGTCCCAGAATATGTGCAGATTTTTCCATAGAGAAGTGGGAAATCTCGCTGGTGTACATTCTAAGTTTAGAACACTTCTCATTTAGTCCAAATTTTTTAACATCATACTTAAGTATTTCATTACAGAACCAGTCGCGGGCAAGAATTATTGCAGTCTGGTTAGACTGACTTCCACCGCTGGTAAAAACGCCGTCGGCAATGGAACAATCAAAACCATAAAGAGAGCACAAATGACGCACAGTTTCTACTTCAATTTCTGTTGCAACAGGAGACTGATCCCAGCTGTCCATAGACTGATTAAAAGTAGAAATTACAAGTTCGGATGCAATATTTTCCAAAAGAGAAGGCCCATGAAGATGAGGCATGTAATCTGTAGAAGGAGTTCTTAAAAGATTAGGCAGAACCTTTTCTTTCATCTTAGAAAAAACTTCTTCCCAGCCAAGTCCATTTTCCGGCAGAATTGAATCCTGCTTTACGATTTCCTTTAACTCCTGGGGAGTAGGACCAGAATAAGCGCGGTCATCTACAAAAGCCTGGGAAATTGCAGCGGCAGTTTCTGAAATGAGTTTTTTGTATTCTTCTTTTGAACTTTCTTCGTTTGTAAGGAAATAATTCTGCATAAGAACCTCTATATCTAATTTAATTAGTACAAAAAAAAGAGGCAGTTTAGACAAGCAAACTACCTCTTTTTTAATGAAATAGTAATGATACTATTTGTATTCTTTATCTACAGCAAGTACAGCTGCTTCAAAAATTGAATAAGCCTTGTTCAAGTCTTCATCTGTAATATTAAGGGCACACAAACAGCGCATAACAGAACCGTTGCGTCCGCCTTTTTCTACAATAAGACCGTTTTCAAAGCAAAGTTTCTGAACTTTTGCAGCAATATCTCCGCAGGCAGGAAGGGAACCAATACAATCTGGAGCTGCTTTTGGATCAACAAATTCAGTTCCAACCATAAGGCCTTTACCGCGAACATCGCCGATAATTGAAACACGAGTCTTTAATTCACGGAGTTTAGAGCGAACCATATCTCCTTTTCGGGCAACATCTGCAAGGAATTCTGGCTTTGAAACTCTGTTCAAAACAATAGTTCCAGCCTTCATAGCAAGCTGATTACCACGGAAAGTTCCAGCATGAGCGCCAGGAGTCCATGTATCAAGTTCTTTATTGTATACAACAACAGCAAGAGGCTGTGAACCACCAATTGCCTTTGAAATAAGAATTACATCTGGAACAATGTCTGCATATTCAAAAGCAAAAAGCTTTCCGCTGCGTCCCATACCGCACTGAATTTCATCTACGATAAGAGGAATACCAAGTTCCTTTGTTACACGTCTTACACATTGAAGGAATTCTACAGGGGCAGGGATAACGCCGCCTTCTCCCTGAATAGCTTCAAGAATAACACAAGCAGGCTTTGTAATTCCGCTTTCCGGATCTTTAAGAGTACGTTCAAAGAAGTTGCAGGCAGCTTTAACACCGTCTTCTCCGCCAAGCCCAAATGGATCGCGGTAAGCGTATGGGTAAGGGAAGCTATGAACATCTGGCATAAGACCTGTAACAGCCTGCTTTGCATGAAGGTTTCCCATGCAGGCAAGAGGCCCCTGTCCCATTCCATGATAGCCACCAGCAAATGAAATAACACTTGAACGACCAGTTGCAGTTTTACAAAGTTTAATAGCTGCGTCTGTTGCATCCGTACCACTTGGAGAACAGAACTGAATCTTGCAGTCCTTTCCCATACCGTATGGAAGTGCGCCCAAGAGAGTTTCTACAAATTCATCTTTTACTGGGGTAGTTAAATCGAGGGTGTGAAGAGGCAGATTGTTGGTAAGCATTTCTACCATTGCCTTATTCACTTCGTCATCATTGTGGCCGAGTGCTAATGTTCCTGCGCCACACAAAAAATCCAGATATGTCTTTCCTTCTACGTCCTCAACCCATGAGCCTTTGGCTTTTGCTATAGCGAAAGGGAATTTTCGCGGATAGCTGCGGGCATTAGATTCTGTGGAATTCTGTCTGGTAATGTAATACTGATTGGTGCCTTTTTCCGACATCGACGTTCTCCATTACATGAACTGAACCGCACAAAAGTGCTTTGATGAAGTCAACACTTCATTATTATATTCTAGTGAAAAACGGGTGAAGGGGCAAGGCATTTTTTCCGATTATATAAATATGAAGAAAATAATATTATTGGGATTTATATCAGCTATAACTCTTTTTAGTGCGATGGGGCAATCAGCCTTTGCACAGTCACATTTACTACAATATAAAGGTCACAGAAACTATTCTTTTGTAGAAAGAAGCGACCTTAGGGTATACTTAAACGGCCGCTACATAGGACTGCAGAACAAACAGGTGGGAGCTTTTATTATTCCATCACAAAATGACAAGGGCCTTATTTACGAAGGAAACTTTTATGTAAATCAGGACACAACAAGAAATCAGATGGCAGTTGCAGAGGGATTGCACCAGGCTATTCCATCTGCCTTTGTAATTGACAGCGAAGGAAAACTTACCATGCTGAACGATAACGGCTATCCTAGTTTTAGAAGTTTTCCTGCATATTCGTCTCACAAGATTCAAAAGGGAGATGTATGGCAGGCTCAGGCTACAAGAGCTGTAGACCCGCTTTCTAAGGGCGTTGTTACAAAAATGCCAATTTATGTTCAGTACACTTATACCGGCGATGATGTTTTTAACGGAGAACCGGTTTATCTTATTACTGCTCAGTGGGCAACGCGCTACGGAATGTACAGCACAACTCATTATATAGACTGGGGTGGAGACAAGGAACTGGAAAAGGCACAGGGAAGCCATAAGGCAACTCTTATTGTTAGTAAGGCAACCGGGGCGGCGCTTGTAATTCGCGACAATGTTGATGAAACATTTACCTACACAGACGGAAACAGCTACCAGTTTAAGGGAACTATCTCTTTGTTTACGGAATATCCTCCTGCTGTTGACCGCAGTAAGATTGTTGATGCAATTAAGAGGATTGTTCAGCTGGACGACGAAGAAGCAGATGCTCTTCTTGGTTCTGTAGCTATGGCTGATGGTTCAGAAGGCTTAAGTGCAGAGGGACTTGCTGATGGTGCTGCTGGCACTGGAACAGGAGCTGGATCTGGTGCACAGGGGAAGGAGCTTGCTAAAGGGGAAGCTTTCAATCCGGACCAACTGGACAATCAGCTTGTAAAAGAAGATTACACAGACAAGTGGGAAAAACTTTCTGCAGATTATGACGATTCTAAGGAACTTGCGGCAAATACCCCTGCAAAACCTAAGAAGAGCGACACAAAGAAAACTTTGTCTGACAAAAAGTCTGATATAACTGATAAAGTTGCAAAAGAAAATGCTGCCAGCCCAGAAAAGAAGATTTCTGTAGAAAACACAGATGCAGGAATCAGGCTTACAATGCAGAATATTCAGTTTAAGGCTGATAGTGCAGAGCTGCTTCCAGGAGAAGAAGAACGGCTTAATCAGATTGCAGAAATCTTAAAGGTTGCAGAAGGGGCTAACTTCCTTATTGAAGGTCATACAGCAAGCACAGGTTACGAAGCTGGAGAAATGAAACTTTCTTTGGAACGTGCAGAAGCAGTTGCAAGAGCGCTTAAGGCAAGAGGTATTTCTTCTGAAAGATTTATATGTAAGGGTAGTGGCGGTAAAAAGCCGATTGCACCAAATACCACAGCCGAAGGAAAGGCTAAAAACCGACGTGTAGAAATTACGATATTGGATTAAATCTGTGTAAAATGCTACAATGCTGTCAGGATTTAACAATGACAGAAGAAGAAAAAAATAAGCTTTACACAGATGTTTATGAATTATTAGACATTTTTACAGAACATTCACCGGTACAGGGCAATACTTCCTGCAATGCAGAAGCAGTAAAGGACTGTATCGAAGCAATGATTGATTACATTGCAACTGATGATGCAGAGGCTCTTTCTCTTAAAAACTGGATTAATGCAACAGATTTTTGGGCAGCTCCTGCATCTACTCGTTTTCATGGAAACTTCAAAGGCGGTCTTTGCCTTCACACTTTAATGGTTGTAAAACAGGCTCTTGAATTTACAAAGCCTCTTATGGAAAACTTCCTTACCAGTCCAGAAGCACAAAAATACACTTTAACAGCAAGAGATATTTTTTATGCTGCTTTATGCCATGATTTTTGTAAGACAAACTTTTATGGCGTAGAGTATAGAAATACAAAAGATATTACCGGTAACTGGGTAAAACAGCCTTTTTACAAGACAAAGGCAGAAAACCGCAATCTGGGTCATGGAAATGAAGCTGTTTTAATGATGCTTGAAGCAATTCCTTCTATGATTTCTAACAGAATGGTGATTGAAGCAGTAAGCCGACATATGGGCTTTTCTGATTTGTCTGACAGCGAAACATTTAATTATTCCAACTTTTTGCAGAACCCGCTTGTAGTTTTGCTTCAGCTGGCCGATCAGACTGCGGCTCAGTGGTTTGGAATGTAAAGCTAAAAAATGCTTTCGCATTTTTTTTAACGCTTTGCTATTAAACAACGGCCGCCAGCGGCCTTACACAGGTTTGGAATGTAGCCCTGACCTTATCCGGATTAACTGGGCAATCTTTATAAATACTAAAGTTTTTTAATATTACTGTATTGCAATAAAGTGATAAATTTTATATATTATAATTAATATTATTATTGGAGACCTATATGGCAAAAGGTAGACCTTTAATCAACGTTGAACGTTGTAAGGGCTGTGGACTATGTATCCGCGCCTGCCCAAAAAAGATTCTTGAAATGTCAAAAGAAACAAACGGTCAGGGTGTTAGTTACCCTGTATGTAATGACGAGGCAAGCTGTATTGCCTGCAGTATGTGTGCAACTATGTGCCCGGACTGCGTAATTGAAATCGAGGCAGAATAATGGCAGATAAAGTATTGATGAAAGGAAACGAGGCGATAGGTGAGGCTGCAGTTAGAGCCGGCT
>JAEEGL010190332.1_pt1 | contig 33593 bp, 29 predicted proteins | sample 9134231 | NCBI WGS metagenome assembly JAEEGL01 (sample SAMN16246548, study PRJNA631951) | gut metagenome | biome: gut microbiome; feature: rumen; material: fiber-attached | host: Bos | place: Iran: Karaj | collected 2018-10 | reverse complement strand
GCGGAAGGAGAAATACGTCCCCGCTGACGAAATCGAAGCCTTGAAAAGCAAGATTGAGAAGCGAAAAGCTTTGGAAAAAGAGCTCAAAACCTTGCGCAGACAAGTACCGGCTACCGTTATACCACTTTCCTCTGTGCATACGTTCCTGACCAATGTGCGGACCGGCAGCGCACTTCGCAGCTTCGCCGCGCCTGTGAAAGGCTTCAAGAAACGCGATTGCTTCCAGCCGCTCCGCGAATACCTTTACGGACCGCAGCAGGACAAAGTCTTCATACTCTACGGTCTCCGGCGCACAGGAAAGACGACGCTGATCCGTCAGATCTTCGCTGAGATGTCAGACGAGGAGCTTGCGCAGACTGCCTTTGTCCAGATCACGAAAAGCGACACGCTGGCTGTCGTAAACAAGGATCTGAAATACTTGGAGACGGCGGGGTTCCGCTATGTCTTCTTCGATGAAGTCACGCTCATGGAGGACTTCATCAGCGGCGCTGCGCTCTTCTCCGACGTATACGCTGCCAGCGGCATGAAGATCGTGCTGTCCGGTACGGACTCCCTGGGCTTCCTGTTCTCCGAGGACGAACAGCTCTATGACCGCTGCATCCTGCTCCACACAACCTTCATCCCCTATCGGGAGTTTGAACAGGTGCTCGGCGTGAAAGGCATCGACGAATATATCCGATACGGCGGCACCATGAGTCTCGGCGGCATCCACTATAACGAGACATCGACCTTCGCCAGCAAGTCCAGCGCTGACGAGTATGTGGACAGCGCCATCGCCCGGAACATCCAGCACTCCCTGCGGTATTATCAGGACGGCGGGCATTTCCGCCATCTGCAGGAGCTGTATGAGCACGACGAGCTGACCAGCGCAATCAATCGGATCGTGGAGGACATCAATCACCGCTTCACGCTAGAAGTGCTGACGAAGGATTTCCTGGCAAACGATCTGGAGATTGCACGAAAGAACCTGCGTCGGGACCGGGAACAGCCGACTGATATTCTGGACCGCATCGACCTCCCGGAAGTCACGAAACGGCTGAGGCACCTTCTGAAGATCCGCAACCTGCCGGAGCAGTCTGTCAAGCTCAGCGATACGCACATCTCAGAAATCAAGGAATACCTTGATCTGCTTGATTTGACTCATGAGATAGGCGTGTATGCGCTTCCTTCCGCTGAAAAACTGCGGGATCGGACGATCATATCACAGCCCGGCCTGCGGTACACCCAAACAGACGCACTGGTGAGCAGTCTTTTGCAGGATCAGACCATGAGCGACCTGTCCCTTACGGAGCGTAACTATGTACTGGATCGCATCCGCAGCGAAATCATGGGGCGCATGATGGAGGATATCGTGCTGCTGGAAACCGCGCTGGCGAACCCGAAAAAACAGGTGTTTGTCCTGCAATTCGCTGTCGGTGAGTTTGATATGGTCGTCTTTGACCCGGCAGCTTCGTCCTGCGAGATTTATGAGATCAAGCACAGCGCCGAGATCGTCCCGGAGCAGGCACGGCATCTTACCGACCCGGAAAAGTGCGCCTTGACCGAGCATCGGTACGGGCCGATAACAAGAAAAACCGTCCTGTATCGCGGCGCGACACAGGACGTGGACGGAATACGGTATAGAAATGTGGAAGAGTATCTGAAGGGTGTCGGTTGAACCGACACCCTTTTGTTCCTCACATTACATGCTTTCGCTCATTTTCTGATGACACTCCGGAAAGACGCGAAAAAGACCTGCTTCGGCACTGATTAGATATAACTCTAATGAGTCTTTTAGATTTCAATGCGAGTTAGCAGTTCATCTAATGTTTCAGTTAGAATTTCGTGCGATATTTTCGAAAAAAGCGTTGATATTTTGCGGGATATATAGTATAATAAAGTGTATATGACTGACTGAGCAAATAATGTACGGGAAAAGAACGACGTGAAGAAGACAGAAAGCAAAAACAGTACCAAAGAAGCGGTAAAAGCCAAAAAGCCCGCCGCGGGAGCCGCAAAGAGACCCGCTGCGGAAAAGAAGACCGTGAACGAAGAGAAAAAGAAAGAAAAAGAGAAAGAAATAAAGATGCCTTCGTCATCCTCCTCCCCCTCCCCCTCCCCTTCCCCGTCGAAGGGCGGGTACGACGACCAGAGCATAACCATGCTCCAGGGGCCCGACAGGGTCAGGAAACGCCCCAGCATCGTCTTCGGGTCCGACGGCCTCGAGGGATGCAAGCAGGGCTTTTTCGAGATCCTCGCCAACGCCATCGACGAAGCCAACGCAGGGTACGGCAAGGAGATCATCGCCACCGTATACACCGACCACTCGATGCAGGTCGAGGACTTCGGGCGCGGCGTGCCGCTGGGATACAACGCCAAGGAGGGCCGCTGGAACTGGGAGCTCGTCTTCTGCGAGCTCTTCGCCGGAGGCAAGATGGACAACACGTCGGGCGCGGCGGCGTACAAGACGTCGCTCGGCACGAACGGGGTCGGAGCCTGCGCCACGCAGTACGCTTCGACATACATGAACGTCGATTCCTTCGACGGCAAGACAGACACCTTCATCCGCTTCGAGAAGGGCTTCCCCGTCACCGAACTCGAGACCCGCGAGCTGTCGCGCGGCGAGGCCCGCACCGGGACGGTGATCTCGTGGATGCCCGACCTCGAGGTATTCACCGACATCAACATCCCCGCCGATTATTTCCGCGACGTCCTGCACCGTCAGGCAGCCGTGAACTACGGCGTGAAGTTCGTGCTGAAGCTCGAGCAGGACAACGGCAAGTTCCTGACCGAGGAATTCTTCTACCCCGGTGACACCGGGCTTTCCGGGTACGTCGGGGAACTGACGGGCGGGCAGTCGCTGACCGACCCGTACAGGCTGCATCTGACCGACAGGGGCCACGACCGCGAAGACAAGGCCGACTACGACCTCGAGGCCGACATCTCATTCTGCTTCACGCAAGTGGGCGGCATCCAGGAGTATTACCACAACTCATCCTGGCTCGAGCACGGCGGCTCGCCTGAGCGCGCCGTCAGGTCCGCCTTCCTCAGTTCGCTCGACAAGCTGCTGCGCACCGCCGGCAAGTACAACAAGACCGAGCAGAAACTGACCTACGCCGACATCACCGACAGCCTTGTCATAGTGATAAGCAGCCACTCGACCGTCGCGTCGTACGAGAACCAGACCAAGAAGGCGATCAACAACGAGTTCATACAGTCGTCGCTGACCGAGTTCCTGAAAAAGCAGCTCGACATCTATTTCATCGAGCATCCGAACGACGCCGACCGCGTCGCCAACCAGCTGATCATCAACAAGCGCAGCCGCGAGAACGCCGAAAAGACCAGGATCGACATCAAAAAGAAGCTCACCGGCTCGCTCGACATCTCAAACAGGGTCGAGAAGTTCGTCAACTGCCGGTCGAAGGACCCCGAGCAGCGCGAACTCTACATCGTCGAGGGCGACTCGGCGCTGACTTCGTGCAAGCTCGGCCGCGCGGCCGAATTCCAGGCGATCATACCCGTCAGGGGCAAGACGCTCAACTGCATGAAGAGCGACTACAAGCAGATCTTCGATAGCGACATCATAGTAGACCTGCTCCGTGTCATCGGATGCGGCGTCGAACTCGATAAGAGCGTGAAGGTAAAGAAGGGCGACATCGCCACATTCGACCGCAGCGCCCTGCGCTGGTCCAAGATCATCATCTGCACCGATGCCGACGAAGACGGCTTCCAGATCCGGACGCTGCTGCTCACCCTCTTCTACCGCCTGCTGCCCACGCTGCTGCGCGAGAAGAAGGTCTTCATAGCCGAATCTCCGCTGTTTGAGATCACTTCGAAGGATGAGACGTATTTCGCCTACAACGAGAACGAAAAGACCGAGATCCTAAAGAAGCTCGGCGATAAAAAGTATACGATCCAGCGCTCGAAGGGACTCGGCGAGAACGAGCCCGAGATGATGTGGCAGACGACGATGAACCCCGCTACGCGCCGGCTCATCGCCGTGACCCCGTCCGACCCCGCCGCGACCGAGGAGATCTTCGACACCCTGCTCGGGAACAACCTCCCCGCGAGGAAGCAGTTCATCGCGGAAAACGCGAAACGTTACATGAAAGACGCCGACATCTGACCGGCACATACGAACAAGACACAGGGAGATAGGAACTACCACATGAAAATAGCAGTACTTGCCGGAGGCCTCAGCCCCGAGCGCGAAGTCTCGCTGTCTTCCGGCTCACTCATAGCGAATGCTCTGGCGGAGCGCGGACACCTGACCGCTCTCGCCGACGTCTACTTCGGCATCCCCGCCGGGACCGACCCGGAGTCGCTCTTCACCTCCGGGCAGCGTCCGGTATACAAAATCGGAAACAAAGCCCCCGACCTCGCCGCCGTAAAGGCTGCCGCCGGAGGCCGTGAGGCGCTCATAGGCGACGGGATCATCGAGCTCTGCCGGGCCGCCGACGTCGTGTTCATCGCACTGCACGGCGCGATGGGCGAGAACGGCATGCTCCAGGCAACGCTCGACTGCTGCGGGATCCGGCACTACACCGGGACCGGGTACGTCGGCGCCCTGCTGTCGATGGACAAGGACATAGCGAAAAAACTGATGTCGGGCGCGGGAGTCCCAGTCCCCGAAGGGATATACTTCGACGCGAGGACAGGCGACCCCGGTCTTATCGCCGAAAAGATCGGCTTCCCCTGCGTGATCAAGCCGGCTTCGTGCGGCTCGAGCGTGGGAGTCAGCCGGGTCTTCTCGGAGCGCGAACTTCAGGCGGCAATTGCCGCGGCGAGCGTCTACGAGGACATGCTGCTCGCCGAGAAGATGATACAGGGGCGCGAGCTCACCTGCGCGATACTCGACGGAAGGGCGCTGCCGCCGGTCGAGATCATACCCAAGAGCGGCTGGTACGACTATTCCAACAAGTATAAGAGCGGCGCGGTGTCCGAGATCTGCCCCGCCGGAATAACGCCGGAACAGACAGCCGAGATAGGCCGGCTCGCCGAGCTCGCCTTCTCCGCCCTGCGCATGGAGATGTACGGACGCGCCGATTTCATCCTGGACGGAGAGGGCAACTTCTACTGCCTCGAGATGAATGCGCTGCCGGGCATGACGCCCACCTCTCTCCTGCCTAAAGCGGCCGCCGCCGCGGGCATCGGCTACGCCGATCTCTGCTGCATGCTGGCGGAACTGGCCGCGAAGAAATAAGCCCCGGGCGAAAAAACATCCGGGAGGCCGAACGGCCTCCCGGATGTTTTTCATCCCTGTCCGGGACGTCTTTCCCGGCGGGAGGCGTTTACCTGTAGTAGACGTAATACGCTATGATGGTCCGCTCCTCCCCGCCGTGTTCGATGTCGTGCGCGGTGAGGACCACGCCGTCCTTCGAGAGCAGCTCCCAGGCGCGGAGATCGTCGATCTCGCAGCGGAAGAGGACGTCGGACGATGCGAAGACGATGAAGCGGCCGTCGCGTATGCTGAGGCTGCCGTCCTTGCCTATGACCTCGTCGTTCACGCCGTCGCGACGCTCGGTCACGTATCTGATGCGCCTCCCGGCGAGCCGCTCGGCCATCTCTCGCCTGAACGCTATGCTCTCGGGGCCCTTGTTCTTCTTAAACCTGTCGAACAGTCCCATGGCGGTCATGCTGGAGTATAGGCGAGGAGGGCGGCGCTGAGCGAGTCGGCGTCGTCCTTCGTGATGAGCTGGTCGGTGCGGCCTCTGAAACTCACCCTGAAATAGGCCGCGCTGTACGGGGTGACGTCGAGTCTCGACTCTTCGGAGCCGAATCTGAACACGGCCGAGAAGACGGGTGCCGTCGATACGACCGACGCGTCTGGATCGAGATACCCGGTGTTCGACGCCGCCTTCATGCCGGTAAGCAGGCCGTATATATCCTCGAAAGCGCCGTAGTTCAGCGTCGCTCCGGAAGCGTCGGCGTAGACGGTCTTTCCGTCGTCGCTGTGCGTCATCGTGACGTCGAGCACGGTCGATCCGGCCTCGAAGCGGACGCCATCGGTCAGCTTCTCGGAAGGCAGCACCAGCTCCGCCGGGCGCAGGACGGCGGGAGACGCCTCCACGAGCTTCGAGAAGGTCCCGGATCCGCCGAGGATGTATATCATAGCCGAGTCTCCCACGGCGGCGTAAAGCCCGCCGTCCTCTGCCGTCGCGCCGGTCTCGATGACGAAGTCGCGGTCGACAGTCACGGAGGTCTGCGCTCCCGAGTTCGAGTCGCTGACTTTTTCCTCTTCGGTATAGCGGAAGGTCAGCTTCACCGGCGATGACAGTCCGTATCTCTCCTTTTCAGCCGACCTGCCGTAGGCCGCGACGTCCTCGAACGAGAGCGAGGTGAATGCGAGCGTCAGCTCGTCGCCGAGCGCGGGGGACAGCGGCTCTTCTGCCGCACCGTCCGTAGAGAAATACCACTTGAACGAATCGGTGTAATCGCTCCCGTTACCGTTCGGATAATATGTATAGACCGTCCTGCCGCTTCCCTTTTCGATCTCGAGCGACTTGATTCCCGCCGCAGTTATCCTGGGCAGATTATCCCACAGAAGGAGTGAATCGATGCCGGTGTCGAGCGCGTCCGTCACCGCCTCGTCGGCCATGTAGACCGTAGTCGGGTCGGAGGCGTCGCAGAAGTAGTATCTGCCGGCAAAGGAGTTGTACCGCCCCACTCTGCAGGACCAGGAGGTACCGTCGGAATAGGTGAACGTGGCGGCGATATAGGGGTCGTCGAGGCCGTATTTCGCGAGGTCGGCGTCAGACACCCCGCTCATCATGAAGGGGGACGCGCTGCCGTTGAGTGCGGTGACCATCGAGGCGAAACCTGTGTTGTCGAGCGGGACGGTGGGGTCGTCTGTGTATTCCCAGCCGGTCTCGTCATCCTTCAGCCTGAAGGTCATGTCTCTCACTGTTCTCGCGCCGTCCTCGTCCTTCGAGATCCTGAGGGATACCCCGGTGAGCTTCGACGGATCGATCAGCGCGACGGTATGGCTCCCGGTCGCGGCGGTATCGCTGCCTTCGCCGTCTCCGCCTCCGGCGGTGTTTTTCACGATGAGATACACACCGGCGAGGAGCGCGAGGACGCCCGCCGCTATGAGAAGATTTCTTACTCTTTTGTTCATTTCGGATAGTTTTCCGCCGTTCCGGCCGCCGCTGAGGCGGGCAGTACGGCTGTTTTTGTCATTTTCCGGTCTGTCTGTCTCTCCCGGCGTCATTTCCTGCGGCGGACGACGAATATCACGATCCCGGCGGCGAGCACGGCCGGCGGAACGATGAAGATAAGGATGAAGCTCCAGAAGTTCGCCTGTCCCTCGCTCAGAGTCAGCGTGGGATTAGTAAGGTCGACCGCGGCGATCTCGGGAAGCGCCGAGCCGAACGACTCCTGCATCCACGAGAAGATGCTCGCGAAGCAGTAGAAGTTGCCTCCGTTCGTGCCGTTTATGAAGGCGTCGTCGAGCATCGTCGCGGAACCGATCCACACGAGCGTGCCGCTTCCGGACTTCCCGGCCGCAGCCAGCGTGTACTCCCTGCCTTCGGTCGCGTCGCCGGTGACGGCGGTGCTTCCGGTGAACATCAGCTTTTCCGCCCCTTCGCCGGTCTCGATGGCGTGCGCGGCGGGTACTATCACAGTGTAACCGGACGACGCGATGTTCTTCACGGCGTCGTGTCCGCTGTCAAGGGTAGGATAGATGTAGCGCTCGTTGCGCGGATAGTGGCGAGAGGAGTCCTTCTCGCTCACGACGCCGGGCAGGGCGCTCATGCCCGCCGCCGCCGTAAGCTTCATGAGGGAGGCGTACTCGGAGCAGCCGTCGCCGGTGAGGAGGATGATCTTCCCGCCTCCCGAGAGGTAGGCGATGAGAGCGTCCGCTTCGCCGTCCGTGATGTCGGACGCCGGAGCGTTTATGACGATGAGGCTGGCGTCGGCCGGGATCTCGTCACCCAGCGCGATGTTCAGCTTCTCGTGCTCGACTCCGGTGTAGTCGAAGAGGTTGTCTGTCACGACTGATGACAGTTCCTTCTCGCTGTGCCCCTCGAGCATATATACCTTCGGGACCGAGTCGGCGGTCACGTACTCGACGGCCCCGGTGAGCTGGTTGTCGCCGTCGAAAAAGGGAGTGAACACGAGCCCGTACGACTGTGCGTAGTACTGGCCGTACATGCTGTATTCCGCCGGTGTCATCCGCCCGGTGTTCTCGTTGTAATAGTAGTAGAGGTCGCCGTAGTCGACGGTCTTGTGCCGCTTTCCGCTCTCGACGATCACACTCCAGTTGGAGGTCTTCTCGGCGTCGGGATAATCCTTCAGGAATTCGTTGTCGGCTATCGGGTCGGCCTTCTTCACCGTGATCCGCCCTGAGAGCGACGCGTATCTGTCGAGGAACCCCCGCAGCGTGCCGTCCTCATCGCCGCCCTGGCAGATGAACCAGAAGGTGACGTCCTCGTCGAGCGCCGAGACGAACTTTTCGGTCGACGGAGAAAGTGTATACATGCCGCTGCTGCTGGTGTCGAGCCTGGTGAGGCGCTCGGGAAGCGCCGAGACTATGAGATTCACCGCTATCACGGCCGCGAGCATCACCGCCGCCATGATGAAAGTGTATACGCCTATGCGGCCGGTGCGGCCGAATCTCTCCTTCATTCCGGAGAGCGTCTGGGACTCGGTCTCGGGTGCTTTGTTATTCATTTCCGTACCCCTCCCTTTTTCAGTTCCAGCGCTTCCTGTCCATCGACTGTACCGACAGCCAGACGAAGAAGAAGGCAAGCGTGATGTAGTAGACTATAGCGGTGATGTCGAAGATGCCGTTGACGAAGCTGTCGAAGCGGTCGAACACCGCCGTATAACCGAGCAGTTTCGGAAAAAGGCCCTCGAAGAGCGACTTTTTGACAAGGTAGACGGTGACGGTCGGTACCGCCAGCAGGGCGAAGGCTCCGACCGACGTCCAGATGTTCTTCGTAAGCAGATAGAGGATGACGGCTGCCGCTGCCTCGACGGCGATAAAGGCGAGGAGCGAAGTCCCGGCTCCGGCCGGGATGAGCGACGCGATGCCGTTCATGAGATAGAGCAGCAGGAGCGAACCGAAGCCGCTGACCGCCACGAGTATCTGGTTCTCCATCAGCGACGAGAAGAACATGCATATCGCGAGCAGGGCGCAGCCGAGCAGGAAGAAGCCGAGCAGCGTCCCGTAGGCCGACGCGAAATAGATCTTTCCGTAGAACGAAAGGATCAGCGGGACGGCGCCTATCGCGAGGCAGGCGATGCCCCAGACCGAAACGAGGGCGAGATATTTGCCGGCGACCACGTCCCTCATGCCGACCGGCAGCGAGTAGAGCAGTCCGTCGGTGCGGCTCCTCTTCTCCTCGGCGAGGCTGCGCATCGCGAGCACGGGCATGAGGAACAGCAGCACTATGGTCATGTTGCTGAGCACATACTCGAACGACGCCGCATGCCCCAGCAGATTTATGGCGGTCGTGAAGATGCCGCAGAATATGAAGAGCACGGCAAAGAAGATCCATCCGGTCATACCGGTGAAATACGACCTGAACTCACGTTTGAATACCGCTTCCATCAGTCGTCGTCTCCTTTCCCTTTATCCTCTTCATCTTCTCCTTCACCGCCGCCGAACAGCGGTGTGTAGTCGCCGGATCCGCCGGCTGACTTTTTCTTCTTTCCGGACGGTTTCTCCGGGGCGGCGCCGGCGGCCGTACCGCCGTATGCGGAGCCTCCGTCCGGAACTCCGGGGATGACGTCTCCGTCGTCCTCCTCCGCACCGCCGTATATATCCTTCTCGGTGAGCTCGAGGAAGATGCTCTCGAGCGAGCTCTCCCTGTGGTACATCTCGCGGATCGGGATGCCTGCGGACGAGAAGGCGAAGAATATCTTGTCGCGGAACGCGCCTTCGGCCTCCCTGCCCGCTCCGCTCTTCACGACGGCCTCGGTGATTCCGTCCGAGCTGCCGGTCACCGAGACGCTTCCGGGGCCGGCGACGCTCTCGAGCAGCGCCTTCACGTCGGCCGCGCTTCCGCGCGCCCTGACCGTAAGTCCGTTCGATCTGCCGGCCTCCTCCTCGAGGTCGGCGAGTTCGCTGTCGGCGACCAGCCGCCCGTTCGAGATGATGAGGACGTGGTCGCAGACCTCGGCGACTTCGGCGAGGATGTGGCTGCTGAGCACGACCGTCTTGACCTGCGCGAGGTCGCGTATGAGCTCGCGGATCTCCTTGATCTGCTTGGGGTCGAGACCGACGGTAGGCTCGTCGAGGATGATTATCTCGGGGTCTCCGATCATCGCCTGGGCAATGCCGACCCTCTGCCTGAATCCCTTCGAGAGGTTGCGGATCAGCCTGTCCTTCACGCCGTCGGTGCCGGTGAGCTCAAGCACCTCACCGACCTGTCTGTCGCGCTTCGACGCCGGCACGCCCTTGGCCTCTGCGACGAAGTTCAGGTATTCCTTCGGTGTCATGTCGATGTACAGCGGCGGTATCTCGGGCAGATAGCCTATCCGCTTTTTTGCCTCTGCAGGCTGCTCGAAGATGTCGAATCCGTCGACCTTCACGCTGCCGGACGTGGCCGAGAGGCAGCCGGTCATTATGTTCATGGTGGTGGATTTGCCGGCTCCGTTGGGCCCGAGCAGTCCGTATATCTTCCCCTTCTCGATGTTGAACGAGATGCCGCGGACAGCCGTGTTCGAGCCGTATTTCTTCACCAGGTCTCTGACTTCTATCAAGAGTTCTTCCTCCTGCGGTGTTTTTCCGCCCGGCGGACGTATCCCGCGGGCGGATGTTCATTCAGATATAACTATTATATTATAATTTTCGCGATTGTCAAGCGGTTGACGGAAAAATGACTTTTTGATGATTTTTCCGCGCCCGCGCCGCTCTCCGGCGCGACGGGAACGTCTTTCGCCGCCCTTCCCCGTTCTCCGCGGGCGGAAAAAAAGCTTTACGGCGGCGATAATAAATCATAATGATATTATATCATTTTGAGTGAAGTATGTCAATGACCCCCGTCCCCGGCGCCCTGCGGAACATGACACCGATCTCACGCGGACCGATTCTGCTTGACATATTTTATATCATGTTATATAATTATTAGATGCGGCGGGCCGGGACGCCACTGACGTACGGCAAGCTGCACTGACGATCCTGAAGCGGAGGCGGAAGATGCAGACGAACTACAAAGACCCGGTATCCTCCGTATCCGGACGCGGAGACGGAAGCGGAATAGGCACGGGAAGCGACAGGGCTGGTAGAAAAGAGCTCTTTCCGGAGCTTCGCGGCTGCCGCGCTCTCAAGGAGCGCCTCCTGCCGATGCTCTCGGAGAGCGGAGGTCCGTCGGTATCGCACGCTTATACCGTCGAAGGCGGCATCGAGGCGGAACGCCTGGGATTCGCGGTCGGCTTCGCACAGGCGCTGTCATGCGAAAACAGGGAAACATCCGGTCTCCCGCTGCCGTGCGGAAAATGCCGCAGCTGCCGGAACATCGCGGCAGGGATCTCGCCCGACGTCACCGTGTCGGGCCCAGAAGAAGGCAGGGCGACGCTCGGCGTCGACGCCGTAAGAGCCCTCAGGGCAGACATACGGATCACCCCGTCAGAATCTGATTTCAAGGTATACATCCTCCGCTCGGCCGACTCGATGACGGTCCAGGCGCAGAACGCCTTTCTCCTTACGCTCGAGGAACCGCCTCCCTACGCCGTTATTCTCCTTCTCTGCCGCGACAGCCGGGCTCTCCTCGAGACGGTGCGCAGCAGGGCGCCCGCCCTCAGGCTCGACGTCCCCGCTGACGGCGGCGGGGAGGACATCGCCGCCGAAGCGAGAGAGACGGCCGACAGGTTCGTCGAACTTGCCGCCGACAGGACGGGCGGAGCCGAGGCGATGACAGTCCTGATTCGCGGCTGCTCCTCGCGCGACGCCGCCGCGGCCGTCATGGCCGAGATCTCGCTCGCGCTCCGCGATCTCGTGGCTTTCCGGAAGTGCGGACCGCAAAAAGCCGCGCCGCTCTTCTACACCGACCGCGAGCGGGCAGCGGATCTGTCGGAAAAGTTCACGGTGAGCCGGCTCATGGGGCTGTCGGACCTCGCGGATGAGGCAAAGACCTCGCTCGCGCGTAACATGAACACGAGACTGACCCTTATGAAATTCCTCGGCGACGCGAAGATGCTCTGAGGCCGCCCCGCCTCACGCTCCGCCGCCGGGCGGTGAAGAAAAGACAAAAAACAGCTTTTACGCAAAGCGGAAAAAACTGACAAAACGATATATACGACACGGACAGGAAAGAAAAAGAATGGACGATATAGAAAAGAATCCGAACGCCGGCGCATCCGGCGGATCGCCCTACGGCGAAAACGGCCCGGGCGGGGCCGGCAGCGGCAGCGATAACGAAAGACACGGCGCCAAACGGGGCGGCAGGAACCGCCGCGGGCGCGGACGCGACGGAAACGGCGGCAGACAGACCAAAGACAGGAACAGAGACAGCTCAGTCGAAGGACAGCGCTCCCCGGCGGACTCCGTTCAGGCCGAAAGGCAGAGCGGGCAGTCATCCCCCGCGCGTCAGCAGGAAAACGAACAGTCCGGTCGGCAGAAGAACGACCGCAGACGGCCCCGCCACGGCGGAAAAAACCGCGGCCGCCCGGAAGATCAGAAGAGCGGCGCGCAGGCCCCGAAAGACGCCGGCTCCCCCGAGCAGAAACAGCAGCAGGGCGAGGGCGGAAGAGACAGAGACGGTGACCGGAACCGCGGCAGGGACCGGAACCGCGACAGGGACAGGAACAGGGAGAGAGACCGTGACCAGCGGCGCGTGAGAGACGGCGGCGAAAAGATCCGCAATGACGAGATCCCGCAGACGTCCGGCGGAGAGCCGCTCTTCTCCGACGACTCCTGGCTCGACGGAGACACCGGGTTCGGCATACTCGAGACCCCCGAGGACCGCGACCGCAGGCCGGCTGAGCCCGTGCCCCCCGACCCCACTCTCGACGATGTGTTCGACCTCCCCGCCGACGTCGCTGAAAGGCAGAGGAGCGGGGAACCGGAGAACGGCGTCGAGATCGTGGGAGTGCACTTCCCGCAGGGCGGAAAGGTGTATTATTTCGCACCTCCGGCCGGAGCGAAGCTCTCGCAGGGCGACAAGGTGCTCGTCGAGACCGCCAGAGGGACCGAACTCGGCGAGGTAGCGCTCCCGAACCGCAAGGTGGCGGAGGAGGATATCGTACAGCCTCTCAAGCCCGTGATCCGCAAGGCGACACCGGCCGACCTCGAACATCACGCCGACAACGTCCGGAGAGAGCCCGAAGCCGAGGCGATCTGCAGGGAGAAGATAGCTGCGCGCGGCCTCGACATGAAGCTCGTCGGCGCCCAGTACACCTTTGACAACACCAAACTCATATTTTATTTCACCGCTGCGCAGCGCGTCGATTTCCGCGAGCTCGTGAAGGATCTCGCGTCGGTCTTCCGCACGCGCATCGAACTGCGCCAGATCGGCATCCGTGACGAGGCGAAGATGCTGGGCGGAAAGGGAGTCTGCGGGCGCAAGCTCTGCTGCTCGTCGTTCCTTCCGAACTATGCCCAGGTCACGATAAAGATGGCCAAGGAGCAGGGGCTGGCGCTGACGTCTTCGAAGATATCGGGCAACTGCGGCAGGCTCATGTGCTGCCTGAAGTTCGAGCATCCGACCTACGAGGACGGACTTTCAAAACTTCCGACGCCGGGCTCTGTTGTCGACACGCCCGACGGACGCGGCACGGTGTGCGAGCTCCGTCCGATCCCGCTCACCATGAAGGTGCGGCTCGACAGCGCCCCTGAGGAGCCCCCGAAACGCTACCCGCTCGACGATATAAAAGTGGTGAGACTCGCCGCTCCGCCCGAGGACGACCAGCCGTCGAAGGGCAGGCGCGGGAAGGACAGGACCGCCCCCGCGGACGAGGATATACCCGAAGACTGAGTTCCGGGCCGAAATTATTTGATGTTTTACCCGCTTCCCCCTTGCATTTTCCGGATTTTATGATAAAATATATATGAGAGATCGCCGCTGCGCTTCGGCCGCGCGGCATGTTATACCGCCTCCGCCCGTCCGCCCAGCGGACGGGCGGAGGCAGGAAATCACGATCCTAATCTTACGAAAGGATGGACGAACAGATGGTAGCTTATAAGATCAGCGATGATTGCATCTCCTGCGGAACCTGTGCGGAAGAGTGCCCGGTGGGCGCTATCAAAGAGGGCGACGGCAAGTACGAGATCGACCCCGAGAAGTGCATCGACTGCGGCAGCTGCGCCGGTGTTTGCCCGGTAGAGGCTCCGAAGCCCGAGGAATAATTCCCGCAGGCGGCGGTCTATCCGCCGCCGGAGGCAATTAAACGACCGGCGGCTGCCGGGCTCAAAGCCCGGCAGCCGGAATTGTTTTATACGCCGTAAGCACGCATACGTCCCCCGTCGGAGGCTTAAAATGACAGAATACAAAGAGAAAAACGGAAGTTCCGGGAAAGGCCGCCCCGCGGTCTCCCTCCGTCCGGGAGAGGTCATTCGGATCGCCGGAAAGATAAAGATCATCGAGAGCGGAAAGGGCCTCGCCTGGGGCACCGACGCCTGGCTCCTCGCCGCGTATATCCGAAAGTGCCGCCGGCTCTGCGAGCTCGGCTGCGGGAGCGGCGTGATCTCTCTCGCCGCCGCCGCATACGGCAGGGCGGAGAGCGTCACCGGCATCGAGGTCATGGAGGAGCCGGCGGACAGGGCGGATCGCGCCGCAGCGCTGAACGGCTTCGGGGACAGAGTACGCGTCGTCCGCCGCGACATCAGGGAGGTGAGATACACCGACCCCGGTATCGGCGGAAGGTTCGACGCCGTCGCTGCCAATCCCCCGTACATATCCCACCCCGGAAAGGCGAAAGGCGACCCCGAATCGGACGCCGCGCGCCATGAACTGCACGGAGGCGTCGCCGATTTCTGCGCAGCCGCCGCCCGTCTTCTCGACCACAGAGGCAGTTTTTACGTCGTCTTCAGGCCGGCGCGCCTGCCCGACCTGTTTTCGTCGATGAGGGTCGTGAAGCTCGAACCCAAAAAAATGACTTTCGTCTGCCCCGACGCCGCGACTGCCCCTTCGCTCGTCCTGTGCGAGGCGGTGCTCGGCGCCGCGCCCGGGCTCGACGTCTCTCCTCCACTTTTCTTCTACCGCGACCGACCGTCCGTCACCCCCAGGGTCATGACGGAGCGGATGTCGGAGATCTATGAAAGCTGCTCCTTCGGAGAACGGCGCTGAGCCGGCCGGAGGACGACCGTTACGAAGATGGCATACAGATACAGAGTGCTGGCGCTCGACCACGACGACACCACCGTCCGGTCGACGCCCGAGATCAACTGGCCGGCGTTCGTCGACACCCTCGAACACCTCAGGCCTGACGTAAAATACACATACGAGGAGTTTTTCGGCCTGTGCTTCGAGCCCGGCTTCGACGACCTCTGCCGGAAGATTCTGAAGCTCGACGAAGACGAGATGAAGTTCGAGGTCGAAAACTGGCGGAGGTTCCAGGACCGGACCGTTCCGACCGCGTGCGACGGCATCGGCGACGTCATCGACGGAGCGCGCAGCCGCGGGATAATCCTCGCGGTCGTCTCGCATTCGGTGAGGGCGGGCATCGAGCGCGACTGGCTCGCGAATTTCGGCATCCTGCCCGACCTGATATACGACTGGGACGACGACCCGTCGAAGCGCAAGCCTTCTCCCTACCCTCTCTTCGACATCGCCCGTCGCGCCGGCTGCCGGGTCTCTGACATACTGGTCGTCGACGACCTGAAGCACGGCTTCGACATGGCCGCCGCGGCCGGAGCAGATTTCGCCTACGCGGGATGGTCGGGAGGCACGCCGGCGATCGCGGAATTCATGAAAAAAAACGCGAAGTACTGTTTCGGCAGTCCGGCTGACCTTGGCGAGGTGATCTTCGATGGCGGGAAATGAATACAAGCGGCTGCTGAGCTTCACGCGTCGGGCCGTAGACGACTATTCGATGATAGAGGACGGCGACAGGATCGCCGTCGGCGTATCGGGCGGCAAGGACTCGCTCTCGCTGCTGACCGCCCTCGCGGGGCTGTCGGAATTCTATCCGAAGAAGTTCACCGTCACCGGCATATCGGTCGACATGGGCTTCCCAGGCGCCGACTATTCGGAGATAGCGGCCTACTGTTCGTCGCTCGGTGTAGAATATCACGTCGTGAAGACCGAGATCTCGAAGATCATATTCGACATAAGAAAAGAGAAAAACCCCTGCTCGCTCTGCGCCACGATGCGCCGCGGGGCCGTGAACAGCGCCGCAAAGGAGCTCGGATGCGGCAAGGTGGCGCTCGGTCACCATTTCGACGACGTCGTCGAGACCTTCATGCTCAACCTCTTCCACGAGGGCAGGATCGGGACTTTCAGCCCGGTGACATACCTCTCCCGGACCGGGCTCACCGTGATCAGGCCGCTCGTATACATGCCTGAGAAGGACATCCGCTACTTTGCCTCGAAGGCTGGCCTGCCGACGCTGGGACGCCTCTGCCCGGCCGACGGCAACACCGAGCGGGAGGAAATGAAAAAGCTGCTCGCCGAGCTCGACAGGCAGCACAGGGGGCTGAAATACCGCATATTCGGCGCCATCCGCCGGGGAAAGGTCGACGGCTTTTCCGACGTCTCCCGCATGGCCGGGACATCGGCGTATTCGGAAGACTGACAAAGCCTGACGGCAGACGCCGGTAACGGCCGATAATAACTTCAAACAATGCCCCGGGGCCGCAAGCGGCCCCGGGGCATTGTTATGTATTGTCACTTCGGCCTGTCATCAGAGCAGAAAGATGTTGTTCTCCTCGCAGGCCTTCACCGTGTCGGCCGGCCAGCATGACGCCTGGACCTCGCCGATATGAGCCTTGTGCAGGAAGAACATGCACATCCTCGACTGCCCGATCCCGCCGCCGATCGTGTATGGCAGCTCGCCGCGCAGCAATGCGCTGTGGAATGGCAGCGACGCCCTCTCGGGGCATCCCGCTTCGTCGAGCTGGCGAAGCAGCGCCTCACCGTCGACGCGTATACCCATGCTCGAGAGCTCAAGGGCCATGTCGAGCAGCGGATAGTACACCATGAGGTCGCCGTTGAGCGTCCAGTCGTCGTAGTCGGGAGCTCTGCCGTCGTGCGGCTTTCCGGAGCGCAGCGCCCCGCCGATCTGCTCGATGAACACCGCTCCGTATTCCTTCGCGGCCGCCTTCTCGCGTCCGTGGGGGTCGAGCCCGGGATATCTGTCCTCAAGCTCCTGCGAAGTCACGAAAGTGATGTCCGGAGGAAGCAGATGGCCGATGAAGCCGTAGTCGTCGGCGATGTAGTTCTCGGTCTGACGCAGGGCGTCGTATATGTATCTGACCGTCGTGCGGAGCGTCTCCTCCGTCCTGCGGTCCTTCTCTATGACTTTTTCCCAGTCCCACTGATCGACGAAGACCGAATGGATGTTGTCGGTGGTCTCGTCGCGCCGTATGGCGTTCATATCGGTGTAAAGGCCCTCTCCGACGGCGAAGCCGTAGCGGCCGAGCGCCATCCGCTTCCACTTGGCGAGTGACTGGACTATCTCGAACTCTTCTCCGGGGGAGCAGAGCATGTCGAATGAAACCGGTCTTTCCCATCCGCTGAGATTGTCGTTGAGTCCCGAGCTCCGGTTCACGAAGAGCGGAGCCGAGACGCGCCTTAGGTTGAGCTGATTCGCCAGGTCGGTCTGGAAGAAATCCTTTATTTTTTTGATCGCTATCTGAGTCTGCCGGGCCGTCAGCTGGGACCTGTAGCCGGACGGAATGTAAAGACCTCTCATTTCTCGGGTACTATAAGTCCGTAGTCGCCGTCTCTGCGGCAGTATACGACGCAGGTGTCGCCGGTCGACTCGTCGGCGAACACGAAGAACTGATGTCCGAGCAGATTCATCTGCATGATCGCCTCGTCGACCGTCATCGGTTTGATGCGGAAGGATTTGGTCCGCACGACTCTGGCGCTGGGCTCGGAGAGCTCCTCCTCGGGAGCGACCTCGTTGAAGGCGTTCTTGCGGAGCCGCTTCTCGAGTCTGGTCTTGTTCTTTCTGATCTGTCTGTCGATATTGTCCACCGCTTTGTCAAGCGCGTTTCTGAACGTCTCGTCGCTCGTCTCGCTGCGGAAGAGCGTATTTGCGGCGGAGATGGTGATCTCGATGTTCTCGTTGTTTCTCTTCCGGCTGAATGTGACCGTCGCCGATCCCTCGTTGCTGAAATACTTGTCGAGCTTGGCAAGCTTTTTTTCGGCAAGCGCGCGGATGTCGTCCGGCACGCTCATCTGTCTGCCTACAACTGTGATTTTCATGGATGACCTCCTGATGGCCGTGTATCTTTCAGGGGCTTCTCCCGCCGTTCCGGGACGGAAGAGCGGCCGGACCCGTTTCCGTCCGCCAATCCCGCGCATGCGCAGGATCCTCCCCTTATTAGTATAACACAAAAAGCTTTCTCTTTCAAGCGTTTTCCGCCGCGTTGCGGTGCATTTGACTCTTTTTTCAGCCGTTTGATCTCCTGAGAAAAGTTGTTGTTGCCTGGACGTCTTTTTTGTGGTATAATATAAAAGATATAGTTTAGCTTATGGAGGAAAAGCCCCGATGACCCCCGCAAACATAGCCGGATACCGGAATATCGACTCCTTCGTCGAAGCCAAGTTGTCGAAGCTCGACGCCTCGGCAGGAGATCTCGCCGCGATATCCGGGCTCATGTTCAGCGAAAAGGAGAACGTCCTCTGGGAGGAGAGCCGCGGATACCGCACGCTGAAGGTCACCTACGGCGAGGCCGAAGCGGCGTCGGTCCGGGCGGCGGGGAATCTCGCCTCGCATCCCGCTCTGGCGGACGCCCCGCGCGACACGGTCGTGGCGCTCGCAGCCGGCAACAGCGCCGAATGGATCGAGCTGCTCTGGGCAATCCTCCGCGCCGGCTTCCGCCCGCTGCTCGTCAACACCCGGCTGCCGGGTCAGGTGACGGCAAAGACCCTCGCCGACATGTCCTGCGCAGCCGTCGTCACCGACGGGACGTCGCTCCCGGACGAAGAGGCGCTCCCTCTTCCCTGCCCGCGCATAGGATTTCCCGAGCTGTTCTCGGAAGGCGGGTCAGCCGTTCCAGGGCGGGCATTCGGCTCGGAGATCATAGTCATGTTGTCGGGGACCTCGGCGAACGTCAAGTGCTGTGCTTTCGGGGCGGAGGCGATCGCCGGACAGATACGCTGCAGCGCCGGGATCATCCGGAGCTGCCCCGCGGTAAAGCGCCACTTCGAAGGCGAGCTGAAGCTGCTCGCTCTCCTTCCCTTCTACCACATATTCGGACTCTCCGCCCTGTACATCTGGTTCGCGTTCTTCTCCCGGACCTTCGTGCGCCTCGGCGACCTCTCGCCGCGCACCGTCCTCAACACGATAAGGAAACACAGGGTCACACACATCTTCGCGGTGCCGCTCTTCTGGGAAAAGACCCGCGAGGCTGCGGTCGAAGAGATAAAAAAGCGCGGTGAGCGGACCTGGAAAAAGTTCTCGAAAGGACTTTCGCTGTCGCTGAAACTCGACGCCCTGCCCCCGGTCGGGCGCCTCTTCCGCAAGGCAGCGATGCGTCAGGTGCGCGACGGCCTCTTCGGCGAGAGCATCTCGTTCATGATAACGGGCGGCGGCTGCGTCAGCAGAGAGACGCTCGAGTTCTTCAACGGCATCGGGTACAGGCTCGTCAACGGCTACGGTATGACCGAGACCGGGATCACGTCGGTCGAGCTCGGCGACAGCCTGCGCATCATCTGCTCGGGCTCGGTCGGCATGCCGCTCGACGGGATAGATTATTCGCTCGAAGACGGGATACTGGCCGTCGAAGGCAGGATATCCGACTGCACCTTCCGCGAGGGCGTCAGGGTCCCGTCGGAGGGCAGGTTCGTCACCGGCGACCTCGCGTCGCGCGACGGGAAGACCGGCAGGTGGTATATCCGCGGCCGCTCCGACGAACTGGTCGTCGGAGCCACGGGCGAGAACCTCAATCCGAATATCGTCGAGCCGCTGTTCGACGGCTGCGGCGCCCGCGGTGTCTGCCTCTGCGGCGTCGGCGATGTCCCGGTACCGACGCTCGTCGTGTCGTGCGACCCGTATATCACAGAAGAAAACCTCGCCTCGCTGAAGGAGAGGATAACCGCCGCGGCGGCCGCCGCCGGACTCACCGGCCTCATAGGCGGATACTACTTCACCTCCTCCCCGCTGATCGGGAAGGACGACTTCAAGCTCAACCGCAGGCTCATCGCCGGGCGCGTCGCGTCGGGCGAACTGCGAAAGATCGTCTGCGGCGGAGAGAGGCTCGACGGCGCGGCGGACCCCGAACTGCTCTCCCGGATCCGCGCCGCCTTCGCGGCCGCGCTGGGCAAGGACCCCGGGGACATCAGCGACGACGCCGACTTCTTCGCCGACTGCGGCGGGAGCAGCTTTGACTGGTTCGCGATGACGTCGGGCCTGTCCGAGGCGCTGGGGATCGGCTTCCCGCAGTCCGCCGACGGCCTTTCCAGCATAAAAGACATATACAACTATTCGGAAGACAGGAAAAAAGATTGAAATTTCTCACTGGCGCCGTAAACTGGTTCACCAAGATCACCGGGTGGCCGGTGCAGTTCTGCTGCTTCAGGACCCGGATATACTATGAGGACAGAAAAGTCCAGGGGAGACGGCTCCCGAAGGGGTCGATACTCATATCGAACCACACCGCGGTATACGACTACGCCGTCTGGCTCTTCGTGTTCGCCGCGCACACCGTGCGCTTCCAGATGGCGGAGGTGCTCTTCGGAAAGAAGGTCTTAGGTCCGTTCCTGCGGGCGATGGGCGGCATTAAGGTCGACCGGGGCGCACACAGCCTCGACAGCCTCGACGAATGCGCGGAGATAATCCGCCGCGGCGGCCGGGTCGGGATCTTTCCCGAAGGCCGGATTCCGCTGAAGGGCGAGGAGCGCCCGCTTCCCTTCAGGGTCGGCGCCGCCTGCCTCGCGCTCATGACCGGAGCGCCCGTCGTGCCCGCCGTGACCGACGGCAGTTATTTCCGGAGGGAGCGCGCGCACGTGCTCATCGGGAAGCCGATACATCCGTCGGAGATAATAAGTGACCCGGAGGGCGGCGGCGCCGGTGACAGGGAAAACATCGAAAAGCTCAACCTCGTCATGAGAGAGAGGATCAGGGAACTGAGCGTGATGCTCGAGAAAATGAAGTCCGGCGGCAGTGCCGGACAGGCCCCGGAGGTATAGCAATGATCGACGAAGAAAAGACGGCCGGAGAGAGCACCGGAATGCGGATGACCGAAAATCCGGAAACAGACCGGGACGGCGCCGGACGTGAGACCGCCGCCGGGCCCGCGCCGAACGCACAGAACGCGGAAGAAGCGGACAGGGCCGGCGAGACCGGCGGCAGCGCCGGAAACGGCAGAGCCGGAGACTACGATGTCGGAGACGAATACGACGACCCGCCGGAGGAATCATCCGGAAAGACCGGCGGCATATCCTCAGCGATGAAGCGCGCGGGGGCGGCACTCGCCTCGCTCGGCCGAAAGATCCGCGACGCGGCCGTGAAGCTGTGGAAGAAGATCGACGGACCGGCCGTCTGCCGGGGCCCCGGGAAGCGCAAACTCTTCTCATGGAAGTACTTCATTCACGACTTCGTGAAGGCGACGGCCGTAATTCCCGGGCTGATCTGGTTCAGGCCGAAACTGATATACGCGGGACAGAAGACCCGCCTGCACGGCGGCGCCCTCGTGATCTCGAACCACATCGGATACTTCGATCCGATCTATCTGATGTTCGCGGTATGGTACAGGCGGCATCACTTCGTGTGCAGCAAGGAATTCTACGCGTCGAAAGCCGGCAGTTTCTTCTTCCGCAACTTCCTCACGATACCCGTCGACAGGGAGAACTTCGCTCTCGATTCGTTCAGGCAGATCACGGGTGAGCTGAAGGGCGGCTCGCTCGTCAGCATCTTCCCGGGCGGACACATCGACCGCTCTGAGGACGGCGTCGAGACCTTCAAGTCCGGTGCAGTGCTCATGGCGATCAAGAGCGGCGCGCCGGTGATGCCGGTGCTGCTCACAAAAAAGAAGCACTGGTACTCCAGGCTGACGGCGGTCATAGGCGAGCCGGTCGACCTGCGCGACATCTGCGGCAGCAATCCCTCGATGAAAGAGGTGGACGAGGTCGCATCGCTCCTCGCCAAGCTCGAAGCGAGCCTCCGGGCTTTCCTTCCCGAAAACAAATAAAAGCATCATAAGAAATCAGCAGAAACTACAAAGCCGGCTGCCCCCGGCGGCCGGAAGAAAGGCGGTATGACACCATGTTCGCACCATCATCGGATATCTTCAGAAAATATACGGACGGCGGGACCTTCGCAAAGATCCGCGGGTACGGGACCGTCGCCGAAATGTGGAAACACTGCACGGCCGAATACGGCGGCCGCACCGCGATCGAGGACAACGGATCGGTCTACAGCTACGAACAGCTCGACCGCGACGTCGCCGCCTTCCGCGGGCTTCTCGCGGGAGAGGGCATGATCGGGATACTCGTCGAGAATTCGTACGATTTCGTAAAAGTGTTCCTCGCCGCCGCGACAGCCGGCAGACCGGCCGTCATAATGCCTCCGCAGCTCCCCGCCGAAGCGGTGCTCGGCATCACGGCCGGGTTCGGACTGAAGGCGCTGGCCGTCTCTCCCGCCCTCTCGGCAAAGACGGCGCCCGCAGCGGAGCGCATCCCCGGCGTTAAGATCATATCCTCCGCCGACAGCGGCGAGCCCGCCCCCGCGGCCGACGTGATGCCCGGCGCCCCGTGCGCCGTCATGTTCACCGGAGGCACGACGGGCAAGAGCAAGGCCGCGATCCTCTCGAACGAGGCCGTCATGCAGGGCACCGTCAACGGCTGCTACGGCTACCGCGACGTCTTCTTCCAGAGATATCTGCTTGTGCTTCCCTTCTCGCACGTCTTCGGGCTCATCCGCAACCTCATGACGTCTCTCTACACCGGCTCTGCGCTCTTCATCTGCCGCGACAACAAAAACATGTTCCGCGACATCGCCGTGTTCAGACCGACCGTCATGGTCATGGTGCCCGCTCTCGCCGAGATGGCCCTCACGCTCTCGAGGAAATTCGGCCGCAACATGCTCGGGCCGGATCTGAAATACATAATCTGCGGAGCCGCCGCGGTCCCGCCCTACCTGATCGGCGAATACGCAAAGGAGGGCATCTCCCTCTTCCCGGGCTACGGCCTCACCGAATCTGCGAACCTCGTATCGGGCAACCCCGAGTGCGCGACGAAGCCCGAATCGGTCGGAATCCCCTACCCCGGACAGGAACTGAAACTTGAGAACGGCGAGCTCTGGATCAGGGGAAAGAATGTCATGACCGGCTACGCCGGCGGCATTCCCTCCTTCACCGAGGACGGATGGTTCCGCACAGGCGACCTAGCCCGCTTCGACGAAGAGGGATTCCTCTACATCACCGGCCGCATCAAGGAGATCATCGTGCTTCCGAACGGCGAGAACGTCTCTCCGGCCGAGGTCGAGGCTCACTTCTCGGCTCTCGACTGCGTGCAGGACTGCGAGCTCTACGAGGACACGTCGGACAACGGCGCGAGGATCCTTGTGCTCGAGGTGCTCCCGCGCATGACCGAGCTCGGAAAGATCCCCGAGGCCGAACGCGGAGCGTATCTCACCGGAAAGATAAACGAAGTCAACGCGACTCTCCCCGGATACCAGCGCTTCTCGAGGCTCATCATCCGCGACGCCGATTTCCCGCGCTCGCCCAGCATGAAGATCCTCCGCCACGCGCGCGCTCTCTGACCTGAGCCGCCGGGGAAAACACACCGCACCGCAAAGGGACCAAAGGCTATGACAAGAACCGAAATAAAAGACAAACTGAAGGAAATACTCAGCATGACCGACGCCGACAGCCGCCTGCTCGAAGGCGAACTCGACGAATCGAAAGAGCTCATAGCCGACTACGGCTTCTCTTCGGTCGGCATGCTGTATACCGTCATAGGCATCGAGGAGATGTTCGGGATCCGGTTCGAGAACGTTGGAATGTCGGATTTCAAGACGCTCGGAGACGTCGTCGACTATATCGAAAAGGCACTGAAATGAAATGGTTCCCCGGGGACTGCCGCGAGGGCGACATGATACGGATACCCGTCGGCAGCTTTTTCCATTACGGAATTTACGTCTCCGACTCTGAAGTGATCGAGTTCGGTCCGGCTCCCGACGGCCGTCCCCGCGACGAATCAGCCATCCGGGTCGGCGTCACCGACATAGGCACCTTCTCGGGCGGGAAGATCGTCGAGGTGGGCGTCTGCGACAGGCGCGAAGCCCGCGCGAGGAGAAGCCCGAAAGAGACCGTCGACGCCGCTCGCGCCGGCATCGGATCGGGCGGATACAGCCTGCTCCACAACAATTGCGAACATTTTGCATACCTGTGCGCATTCGGCGTGAAAAAATGCACCGCCGAGGAGGAGGCCAGAAAGAAATGGAACCTCCTCGGAATAAGACCGGGCAGCGGCCCGGGAAAGAAATGAGGCCGGCGCTTTGAAACCTCTTCTTCTCTTTTTCCTTATCAGACCGTCACCGCCGGCGGCGCGACCGTTCCGGCTCCTGTCCGTCCGGCCGCTCGCGGAGAGACCGCTGACATTTGCCGACGCCGCGCGGGCCGCGGGCATACTGCTCGCGACCGCAGCCGCGCTGTGGACCGTATTCATATTCATCCCATGCCTCATTTCTTTTTTCTTCGTGTTCGGCAGGGCGAAGGACCGCCGCCGCGACAGAGAATACCTCGCGAAGACATATTTCGCACCCTACGCGGTAAGACTTTTGTCCGACGCCGGAAAGCTGTCTGAGCTGGGAGGCGTTAACGTCACCGCGCGCTCGCGCAGGGGCCCCGTGCTGTCGGGGCTGTACATACCATCCCCCGATGCTGCGCAGGAGCATGAGAAGATCATGCTCATTGTCCACGGATACAGGGCTGACCCGACTTTCATCATGGCGCCTCAGGCTCTCTATTTCAGGGAGAACGGCTGGTCGCTGCTCTTTCCGCGCCTGCGCGCGCACGGCGGGAGCGGCGGCAGATTCACCTCTCTCGGTATCAGGGAGGCCGACGACCTGCTCGGCTGGATGGACTGGGCCGCGGAGGCGCACCCCGGAGCGAAACTTTGCATATACGGGCAGTCGATGGGAGCCGCGGCGGCCGCCTTCGCAGCCGACAGGCTGACTCCGGACACGGTGTCGGGGATAATCGCGGACTCGCCCTTCCCGTCGCCGGTATGCCAGGTGATCCGCATGGCGGGATCGCTGCACCTGCCGCGCAGGCTCATCGTTCCGGCGGTCCGCCTGATAGGCCGCGTCTTCCTTCACGCCGACATAGCCTCGACGGCCGAGCCGGCGCTCGAGAAGGCATCCGTCCCGATGCTCTTCATCCGCGGAGAGCGGGACAGCACCGTATCGCGGAGCGACACCGAGAGCATGTATTTCGCATGCGCCTCGGAGAAGAGGTTCGTCACCGTGCCGGGCGCCGAGCACACGCTCGCCTTCATCGCCGGCGGCGATATGATAAAGTCGGAGATCGCGGAATTCACCGGTAAATGCGTCCGTTAACGCGGACCTCTCCCCGGGGAATGACCGGGAGACCGCAAAATATGCGTTTAATATCCAGCGAACAATAACAACGAAAAGATCAGGAGCGTAACAATGAGACCACTGAAAATCCTCACAGACACCACCTGCGACCTCTCGCCCGAATACACCGGAAAATACGGCATAACCCTCATACCCGGGCACATAACCGTCCCCGACCGCGGCGACATCCCCGCGTTCGTCGAATGGAAGGAATACGACCGCGACAGCTTCTACGCCGACCTCAAGAAGCGGCCCGAAGCCTACACCACCGCCCCCCCGAACATCGAAGAATTCGCCGCCGCGCTGGAAAAGCTGGTCTCGGAAGGCAGCGACGTCATAGCCATCACCATCTCCGCCGGCATCAGCGGTTCGTACGGCTTTCTCTGCAAGGCCGCCGAGACTGTCCGCGAGGCTCATCCCGAGGCGAAGATCGGCTGCGTTGACAGCCGCAGATTCGGCCCCTGCATCGGCCTTATCGCGATCTACGCCGCAAAGATGGCACAGGACGGCAGAAGCTTCGACGAGACCCTCGAGTGGGTCGAGACCAATAAGAACCGCTTCCGTCAGTCCGGCTGGCTCGACGACCTCTCGTTCGTAGCGAAAAAGGGCCGCATCACCCACGCGAAGGCCTTCTTCGGCACACTCGCGGGCGTCAAGCCGATCGGCGAGTTCGACGAGAACGGCCTCACGACTGTCCTTGTCAAGGCGACAGGCGCGAAGGCGGCCTACGAACTGATGATAGGATATATCGAAAAGACGATAGAGGACCCGGAAGATCAGACGGTGTTCATCGCCCAGTCCTGCCGCCGCAGGCAGGCCGAAGAGTACAAGCGTCTCATCGAGGAGCGCATAAAGCCGAAGGCAGTAGTGATCAACGACGTCTATCCCGCCTGCGGTATAAACATCGGTCCCGGTCTCATGGCGGCGTATTACGTCGGTTCTCCCATATCGAAGGGACTCGAAGCCGAGAAAAAGATCTTCGAGGAGCTCTCGAAGAAGAACTGAAGCCCCTCCGGCCGCGTTACCGGACCCGACCGTTCCGGTATAAACGCGCTCCTGCTCCCGCCTCTTACCCCCTGACTCCGCCCTCTTCCGCTCATCGCGGCGCGGCACGCGGCGCCGATTCCACAGAAAAGGATATAACGGATAATGAATAAACTGACAAAGAAATGGCAGATGACGCTTTACGCCACATCCGGTATGGGCGTCAACATGCTCAACCTCATGTTCACCTCGTATCTCTGCAGCGCCCTGCTCGTGGGCGGCTTCGGAGAAGCCGTACTTCCCTTCCAGACCTACATCGGCCGCGACCTCGTCGTACTCGGCGTATGGACGGCGTTCGGATTTGCCGCGAAAGTTCTGGACGGTATCATCGACATCCCGATGGCCTCCTTCACCGACCGCCTGAAGACGCGCTTCGGCCGCAGACGCCCCGCTATCGTGATCGGATTCGTACCGATGGTCATCGCATATCTGCTCTTCCTCGTCATCCCCGTGAGAGAGGCGTCGATGCTCAATACCGTGTATTACGGCATCATCCTGTGCGTCTTCTATTCCTTCTACACGCTGACGATGGTCACCTACTACGCCACCTTCACCGAGATCGTAGGACTTCAGGAGGAGCGTTCGTACATCTCGAACGTCAAGTCGGTATGCGACATCCTTTATTTCATCCTGGGCTACGTCGTCGTCAGGGCGATGCTCAACAGCATAAACGTGCGCACTGTTGCTCTGATCGTGCTGCCGCTGTCGCTGACGATGATGATCCCGCTCTTCATGATTAAGGAGCAGTCAACGCTCGGCGAGAGCGCTCCCGACGCGCCGAAGACGGTCAACCTGATAAAATCGCTCAGATACACCTTCAAAAACCGCGATTTCATAATCTGGATGATAGTCTACTCGTTCATGACTTTCGGCGTACAGCTCTTCCTCGGAGGGATCAACGAGTTCTTCTCGAAGGTCGGCATGAACATGATCATAGTCATGGCCTGCTCGTTCGCCCCCGTCCCGCTGACGCTGCTGCTCTACAACAAGATCAACCGCGACAGGGGATTCGGCTTCGCCTTCAGATACATACTGCTCACCTTCACGGCAAGCATGGTGTCGATGTACTTCATCGGCAACAAGGTGTCCGACCCCGGAGCGAAGACGGTACTGTCTGTCGTCGGCGGCCTGCTCGCCTCGTTCGCCATCGGCGCGCTCTTCGCGGTCGCCTACTCGGTGCCCGCGCAGCTGGCGGCTGACGAGGAAAAGAAGACGGGGATCTCGAACTCGGCGATGTACTTCGCCGTTCAGGGCCTCTTCTCCGGGATCGCCTCCGGCATCGGGGCGAATGTCGTCCTCAACGCCCTCAAGGGCACCGAGGAGGCCGCGTCGAACGCCATAATCTATATGACTCTCGTATCCGCCGCCGGGACCGCCGCGGCATTCGCGCTGAGCTTCCTTCTCCCCCGCTCCGTCTCGATGATGGGAAAGAAGGACAGGGCCGTACAGGACAAAAAGGACAAATAACTGCAAAGGGGCGGGTCATCCCGCGCCGGACAAATGAAGACGACAAAGATCAACGGCAACGATTTTGAAATGATGCTCCGCAGCGGGCTTGCCAACCTGCGGCGGAGAGAACAGGAAATAAACGACCTCAACGTATTCCCCGTCCCCGACGGCGACACCGGCACGAACATGCGGCTGACCCTCGAGAACGGAATACGGCACGCGCCGTCGCGGCGCGAGTCGGGGGCCTACCTCAAGGGCCTCAGCGAAGGCATGCTCCTCGGTGCCCGCGGCAATTCCGGAGTGATACTGTCGCAGCTGTTCAAGGGGATATTCCTCGAGCTCACCCACTGCGGGAACGTGAACCCCGGCGAGCTCAGGGATGCCCTTGTGAGGGCCTACAGGACCGCCTACGCGGCGATCATGCGCCCGGTGGAAGGAACACTGCTCACCGTCGCGAGAGAAGGCATAGAGAACGTCAGGGACCATGTGGGCCGCGGTACGTCGGTGGACGACCTTCTGTCGATGTATCTGGCATCGATGAAAAAGAGTCTCATCACCACTCCCGACCTGCTTCCCGTGCTCAAGGAGGCGGGAGTTGTCGACAGCGGCGCGATGGGCTACATCGCGATCGTCGAGGGCATGCTGAGCTGCCTCTGGGGCGAAAAGATCCAGGACACCACGGCGGTCGATCCCGCGCCGCCCAAGCCCGCGGCCGACCTGTCTTTCTTCGACGCCGACTCCGAGTTCACCGACGGCTACTGCCTCGAGTTCATACTTCAGCTGATGAACGGCCCGGAGTACGATCACGACCTGCGCGATCGGGACTTCTCGGCCGCGCTCGAGTCGCTCGGAAACTCGCTCGCGCTCATCCGCGACGGTTCGAGGATCCGGGTCCACGTGCACACCAAGTGCCCCGAGAAGATCATCGCGCTGGCGAGAAAATACGGCGAATTCCTCACATTCAAGCTCGAAAACATGCAGCTGCAGCACAACGAGCACGACGACCGGATGTCTGTTAAGAAGGCGACGGCGCAGAAGAAAAAATTCGCCAAGGTGGCCGTCGTCAACGGTGAGGACGGTCCGTTCGGCGGGATCAGACTGAAAAAGATATTCTCCGGGCTCGGCTGCGACGTCGTGATCGACGGCGGCAGGACGATGAACACCTCGTCGAACGAGTTCATAGAGGCCATAAAGCTGGCCGGCGCCGAGCGCGTCGCACTCCTGCCCGACAGCCGCAACATCATCATGGCGGCGCGGCAGGCGGCATCGATGATCCAGGACTCGAAGGTCACCGTCATCGAGACGCCCGACATCGCCGCCGGGTATTTCGCGCTCGCGATGGACGTCCCCGACAGCGAAGACACCGACTTCCGCATCGCGCAGATGCGCGAGGGCGGCAGCCGCACGGTGTCGGTTTCTCTGACGAAGGCGTCGCGCGATTCGTCGTACGAGGGACTGAAGATCGGCTCCGGCAGAGAGATCGCGATCTGCGGCGGTCAGATCACCGCGGTCGGCGAAGGCCCGGCTGACACGGCGGCGTCGGCGCTCGCGAACATACCCGACATCGATTCCCGCGGCACCTTCCTCGTGTTCTGCCGCGAGATGTCGGAGAGCGGCGAGCCCGAGAGGAGCGCGCTCGAAGACGCGATCCTGTCGGTATGCCCTTCCGCCGAGATCGAGTTCATCGATGCCGGTCAGTGCATCTACGATTATATCATAGGAACGGTCTGAAGCCGTGCCGCCCGTGAGGCGCTGGAACGCCGGCCGCGGGCGGAAGAAAGGGAAAAGGAACATCATATGGGAGCCGGTTTCTGGATCCTCATCGGAGTACTCGCCTTCATATTCCTCGTCATAGCGCCGTTTGCCGTCATGTCGGGGATCATATATTTCACTCTGCTCGTAAAGAACCGCCCGGACAAATGGGGCCGCGCCTGCAGCGCGCCCGATGACCCCGTCGCGGTCGCCATGTTCGAAGAGGGCATGGAGTGGGCGAAAGAGCACGGAGAAGCACGGCATGAGGTGCAGATCACGAACGAAGGCTACCGCCTGTGGGGCGAGTTCTTCGATTTCGGAAGCAAAAAAGCCGTTATCATCATATCGGGACGAACCGAGTCGCTGCTCTACTCCTACTATTTCGCCGAACCGTACCGCCGCGCCGGCTACAGCGTGCTCGTCACCGACCTGCGTGCGCACGGCAACTCGGACGGAAAGGTCAACTCGCTCGGATTCAGGGAATACCGCGACACGATAGCCTGGGCTGAGTTCATCAGCAGGGAGTTCGGCGTCGAAAAGATCGTCCTGCACGGCATCTGCATCGGAGCGTCGAACGCGATGATGGCCATAACCTCCGACAGATGTCCCGACTGCGTCGCCGGCATCGTCACCGAGGGGATGTTCACGACATTCTGCGAATCGTTCCGGAACCACATGATAAAAGACGGACATCCGCTCTTCCCCTTCGTACAGTTCGTTATGCTGTGGACGCTTATCGTCTCGCGCGCCGACGCGGTGCACGACGGCCCGGTAAAGCGCATAAAGAAGCTGAAAAAGCCGATACTTATGCTCCAGAGCCTCGAGGACGAATTCTCGAAGCCCGACAAGGCGGGACTGCTCTTCGACCTCTGCCAGTCAGAGAAAAAGATCGTGTATTTCGATCACGGAGAGCACTCGAGGATACGTCCGGTCAACCGGGAGAAATTCGACGAAACAATAATTGACTTTTTATCAAAGTTGTGATACAATATTTTATCGCTATAAAAAAATTGCAGCCGTAAGGCTGCGGAAAGAGGTATAATATGTTTTGCAAGAACTGCGGAACAAAGATCGAGGAAGGACTTAAGTTCTGCCCCAACTGCGGCACACCGGTCGCGGCCCCGGCGCAGCAGACTCCTCCTCCCCAGCAGCAGACTCCTCCTCCCCAGCAGGGTTACTATCAGCAGCCCGCCCAGCCGGCCTACCAGCCCGCCCAGCCGGCCTACCGGCCCGCTCCCGCCGCCAATCTTCCCGAGACCACCCCGATTCTCGTCCTGGGCATCCTCAGCCTGGTATTCGGAAGCCTTGTCGGCATAATCCTCGGCGCCATCGGCCGGAACAAAGCCCGCGCCTACGTCAACGCAGGCGGTGAACTGAGCGGAAAAGCCAAAGTCGGCAGCATCCTCTCCAAGCTCGGCATCATCTTCGGCATCATCGAGCTCGTATTCATCGTTATTTACGCGATCATCTTCGTCGCCACGATCGCCGGCGGAGTCTCCTCCGGAGCCTTCAACGACATATTTGACATCGTCTATTGAGGCCGTCCGTTCCGGATGACCTGAAGCAGCACCCCCGCGGGAATTCCCGCGGGGGTGCTGCTTATTGCGTTTGGAAATTCAAACGCAGGTGTTGATCATACGTAATTACGCTTTTCTGGCCTTGAGCGCGATGCCCATGCCGAGGAGCGAAACGCCCGCGATCACAAGGACCCATACAGCGGTGTCGCCGGTGGGCTGTGAAGGAGTGCCCGGAGCGGCGGAAGCCTTGTATCCGACCGTGCCCTGGACACCGATCGCGCCGAGAGCATCGGCGGCGGCCTTCGCGTCGGCTTCAGACTTGACTGCTACCATTGCCGCGGCGCCTTCAGCGTCGATCTTAGTGATACTGCCGGAGTTGGCGGCCGTACCGGTGTAAGTCGCGTATACGGAGCCGTCATCAACGATGATATTGTCCTTCAGTTCGGCCGGGATAGCGGCGGACGAGAAGGAGTAGAAGGAAAGGAATGCAGCATCGGCGCCCTTGGATACTTTTCCGAGACCGACGTTGTTCTTTACGATGTTATCCTTGCTGTTCGTGTAAGCCATTATCTGGGAAACATGAGTCGTACCGCTTATGGTGCCCTTGTTGAGGTTGTTCTCGATATCGACGTGGTTCACGACCGAATCGGCTCCGCCGCCGGCCCAGACATAGCCGCAGATACCGGCTCCGCGGCCCTTTGCGCTGCTGATGTTGCCGTTGTTGACGCAACCTGTGATGATGATATCCGAGTTGCCGCAGTTCGAAACGTTCTTTGTTCCGTCCTGAGTAGTTCCCTTGGCAACGTTGCTGGAGCTGAGGATGCCCGCCGCATCATTGTCGGCTGCCTTGACTTCACCGTCGTTGGTGCAGTTCTTGATGGTCATCGTGCATGAACGGGCGAATCCGGCGATGCCGCCGACGGTGGAACCGCCGGTGATGGTGCCCTTATTAATGCAGTTATCGATAGTGCAGCTGTAGGTCTTGGCAAGCGTGTAGTCACCGCCAAAACGGCCGAGGATACCACCGGCAAGGCCATTGTTGGTCGAGATAGCTCCTTCGTTTACACAGTCCTTAAGGACAAGAGTGGCTCCCTGCTGATAAGCAATGATGCCAGCGACCATCGAGGAGGTCTTCTTTTCCTCGCCGTTATCGACGTATGTCACATATTTGAAAGTGACGGCTCCGTGATTCTCACAGTTTGTAATTGTGGCAGTAGATTTGTCATCGATCTGCGAGAAAATGCCGGCGCCTCTGTAGCTGGTGTTGACGGTAGCATAGTTGACGATGTTATCAAGAACTACAGTCGCACCTGAACCGCTGCGGAGTGCGAGTGGAGCGACGTGCTGGTCTTTACCGTCGCCGGATACTGAACCCTTTATTACAAGGTTCTTGACAGTACCGGAAAGTCTTGAAAAGATCGGAGCGGAAACGGTGATCGTGTGGCCGTCGCCGTCAAGCGTTCCGGCAAAGCCGACTTCTACGTCCTTCTCTTCGCCGTTGACATTTTGCTTTTCGATATATTTTATCGTTGAAGCAACTGCAATATCGGCACCGAGTTTGTAGTTTCCGTCCTTTTTGATTGCGGCGAACTGTTCCGCGGTCGTGATGACTTCCGGTTCGGCTGCGGAGATGCCGACGAAGGCCAGCGGGAGGATCATCAGAGCGCAGAGGATGACTGCAAGTGTTTTGCGCATTGTGGTTTCTCCTTTTTGAATAATAAAAATGATTCTTTTTACTTGAGGCTGTTCCGGTCTCCCGGCTGTTGCGGTACGTTCTGTGCCGATGCAATGCCGATTCCCCGTCACATATTCCTCTTTATTGAAATTATATCACATTTTCACATAACTGTCAACCTAAAAACACTGATAAAATACTATTAATCACAAAAAAATGCTTAACGGCAGCACCCCCGCGGAAATTCCCGCGGGGGTGCTGCTTATTGCGTTTGTATCATCAAACGCCGGTATATGTGTTTTTCCTGTAATTACGCTTTTCTGGCCTTGAGCGCGATGCCCATGCCGAGGAGCGAAACGGCAGCGATCACGAGGACCCATACGGCGGCGTCGCCGGTGGGCTGTGAAGGAGTCGGATTCGTACCCTGACCCTGGTTGAGAAGAGCATCCATCTCAGCAGCTGTGAGAACCTGAACCTTCTCGGCAAGATCCGCGGAAAGCGCGATGCGGTTCGCGGATCTGTCGCCGGTGACTGTGACT
>JAEEGL012992010.1_pt1 | contig 33594 bp, 28 predicted proteins | sample 9134231 | NCBI WGS metagenome assembly JAEEGL01 (sample SAMN16246548, study PRJNA631951) | gut metagenome | biome: gut microbiome; feature: rumen; material: fiber-attached | host: Bos | place: Iran: Karaj | collected 2018-10 | reverse complement strand
TGGAGTGAGTGTTCACCTCTTCCCATTCCGAACAGAGAAGTTAAGCCTCACATCGCCGATGATACTGCACTTGTTTGTGGAAAAGTAGGTCGCCGCCAATCTTTTTTAGGAGCATCTCGACAAGAGGTGCTCCTTTTTTTTGTCTCTGACAGTTTAGGGCTATTATTAGGTTGAAGAAATTGGAAGTTATTTCTAATATTTTTTGTTATCTTTAACTTATAATGATAAAAAAAAGAGGTTCGCTAATACCTGAACCTCTTATTGTAGTACGGTGATGGTGTTTATTCGCCCATACCAGTGTGTTCTGAGCGGATTTTCATCTTTAGAGTTTTGCCGTTTTTGAGTACACAGTCGAGCTCAACCAGCACTTTGCCGGAACCATCGTTTTCACCAGTGATTTTGAGCGTACCGCTGTTAAATACCGACTCGTTTTCATACTCAACGCCGTCAATCATACCACCAGCGCCATTAACGGAACCGTGTCCAACCATTGTCAGGACTTCGCCCATAAAGGCTATTTCGTAGAATTCTTCGCCTGTAGGGTGGGCAAGGTTGGTGGTTGTGTTCCAATCGCTGTATTCATTATTGGAACGAATGTGGAAATGGTCAAGCATTATTTTGGGTTGGCCATCGGCAGATGTGTCTTTTGAGAATGCGTTGAGCATAGTGAGGTTGTCATTGTAGATTTCAACAAAGGGAATCATTTCGTACGTCACGCCGTCATAAACGAGGGTGTTGTCAGCCAAAGGTTCTCCAGCGGGTTGATCCGGTTCATCTTTATCACAGGCTACGAACATAAGTGTTGTCGCCAGTGCTACAAAGCAGAATAACAGTCTTTTTTTCATTTCTTACAGGTGTTTATAGGGTTAATAATTATTAATTAAACGCAAATGTATGGTTCTTATTGTTTATGGTAACAAAAAAAGCGACCGTATGGTCGTTTTTTTGTTCTTTTGGAAGACTCTACTTATTTCTTGAGAGCTTTCAGACCTTCCTCTACGCCTTTCTTGGCAGCGTCTTTGGCAACGTCTTTGGTCTTCTCGACAGCAGCGTCTTTAACCTTGTTGGCGATGCACTTCTCAGCCTCAGCTTTAACAGCGGCTTTGAAATCAGCGTCGTTAGCATACTCGGCAAAGCTCTGGTCGATAACGGTGTTAACGCAGTTCAGGATGTCGCCGCAGTTGCAAATCTGCTGAGCAGCGTCCATAATAGCAGCCTGGCGAGCGTCGTTGTTAGCCTCGGTGCATTCAGTAGCGGGCTCGTTGACCTCGGTCTGATCGATGGCGGTGGTGTCCATAGTGCTGTCGGTAGCCTCTGCATTACCGTTGCAGGAAGCCATAGCTGCGCAAATCATAGCGCTGGCAAGGAATAAAAATACTTTTTTCATTGTTTTTTAATGTTTTAGATAATTTTCTTCGTTAAATATCAATTTGCAAAGATACATATGTTTTTCCGAATGGTGATTTTTTTATATTTGTTTAACATTTATTTTTTGATTACCTTTGTGACTGTATCTCCGCACCGCAACATATATATGCCTTTAGAGAGGTGTTGTATGTTGATTGTCAGGGTTTCAGAGCAACTCTTTTGTCTTATTGTCTGATGGCCCATTATGTCATAAATAGTGATTTCCTGTCCAGGTTTTGTAACCACAGTGATTGTGCTCTCGGCAGGATTGGGATAAACAACAATGTTTTCTTGTAAGACATTGTCAATGGTGGCTTTTCTTTTAAAGATTGCTTTGACGGTGTGTGGCCCGACGACACTGTGAAGTTTATAGCTGTATGTGCCGTTGTCCTGCAATTCAATCATATATGGTGCAAGGGCGTGGCCGTCAAGTTCCACGTGGTCGATGTCGTGCCCCGAGATAGGTATGATAGTGTATTTGATTGTGTCGTTTTCGGCAAGGACGGAGTATCCACGTGGATGGATGTCTCCATTGTTGTCGCTACTCGCAAAGATAAGCGATCCTTTGTTTATTTCAACGTTGTCGATGGCAATTTGTGCACCGTTTACTGTATATGCCGAAAAACGGATTCTACTTCGGTCGCCTGCATTTGGCAGCTGTAAATAAATATCGCGCCACGTTGCAGATCCAAACATCCATATTGTGCTGTCAACTGTGACCCATTCAGCACTGGCATTTTCGCGGTATTCTGTTTTTAGACAACTTGTCTCGTCGCAGAGATTGTTGAAATTCAGTTTGAAGTGAAGAACGGCATTGTGTAATGTGTCGAATGAGAACGGGCGGCAGCTTACGATCTGCCATCCTTCGCCGAAGCTGACCATAGCCTTTTGTCCCATAACGCTGTCGACGTTCCAATTGCCGCTCCAGCATTCTGGCAGTATGCCGCAAGCTGTACTCTCGAAATCCTCGTTTTGCCAGTCGAAATTGCTGCAGTTCAGCGTCTGCCCCTGGACATAGATACCATCCGAATAGGTGGTGTCGTTTTTGCAACTGTACAGGCGGAAATGATACAAATGGTTGTTAAGCAAATCTGTTGCTAAGGTGTTTGAACTGTTGCCTTTGTAAATCACAATGCCACCGCCGTCGACGGTGTCGCCCACATTGTAATGGCCTTCAGGGGTGCCAAAGCTGTTGGCATCGGTGTTGACAACAATCATAGTGTTGTAGTTGCCGTATTTTTTCCAGCGCAAGGCGATGGTCTGTTGGTCTATGCCTTCAGCTTCTGCTTCCATAGGGTCTGGCGAAGCGTTTCCTACAGTCAGGAACAGCTGCTTTGTCGAGCTGTTTTCAGATATATTGTAGAACGGTATGTTGTTTGCAACTCCCGACCACGGACGGAACCAGGGCACAGAGTTATCGGTCAATTCATAACGTCGTCCATAGTCGCCGGGGAATGTTGCCGTGGCAGAATTCAGGTTTCCATAACTTGACGGCGAGTTCGTCGGGAATGAGTCGGTCTCATTGGTTTTTGCCAAAATGTATATTTGTTGTGGATGGCGCGAGTTGCTTACGTTGGCACCGTAAGCCGAAGGGTGTATGTGGTATACCAACATACCGTTGCCTGGCAGGAATTTGTCCCACTTAACTTTCTGACGGTTTTCTATCAGGAAGAAGTCACCCTGTGTAGAGGTATTGATACGGTGGAAGTTTCCGTTGGTTACATCTGTGGGACTCATTACGACTGTTTTCGGTGTTCCGTCAATGGTGTCGCAGGTTGCCCAGTGATAGATGTAGATTTTTGTGTATGGATTGTGGTGTGCCGGTGTGATGCCACCACGATTCCAGCTGCCGCTCGACATAATGTCCCATTGGCCAAGCCCGGGATATTCTCCGCCACTGCCGCTGTAGTCTGTGTCGTAGTAGTCGGGAGCACCGAAAACGTGTCCCAACTCGTGGCAAATGACACCAATATTGGTGATTTTCCCCCCGTAATAACTGTTGCATTCAGGTGAGCAAGAATACACGTCAACAACGGTGTTGTTGTATGTGGGTGCGTCAAAAATATTCCATTTGTGTGACCAGATGCAGTCGGAACTAGCACCGGCCTCTTCACCGTAGCCAGCAAATATGATGTGCAATCCGTCGATGTAACCGTCGTTATCGTTGTCGTAGTCGGAAAAATCCACATAGTTTGCTGCAGAATCAACAGCTTCTCGTGCGAAAGCCTGTGAACCATAGTCGGTGGCTCCATAGTATGCTGTGTTATATGCTCCTGTGAATGGTCCCACCACGTCGACTTTGAGAGTGAATAATCCGCCACTGACATCATAGTAGTAGTCGCGCACACTGCCTGTGCGGCCGCCGGCGGTGTAGTTGACCTGATTGAACAGCTCCTTGAACTCCATTTTTGAGTGTGTCATTGCTCTGTCGCTGAATTCGAACAAAATGACGAGGAATTTCTTATATCCAATGACGTTGCTCATTGTCTTTGGTCCAGATTTGGCGTTCTCTACCTGCTTCCATATTGAAAGCATCTCGTCTACTTGACGCTGGCTAAAGTGCAGATGCTTAGGCGTTTTTTTCAAAAATGCTTCCACCTCTTTGCTACGGGCATCGATTTCGGTGGCAAGGAAGTCGGTCGCGACCATATCACCATTGTCGTTGCAACGTGCATAGACAAGACTGCCGTTGCTGCTGTGCAGCAAGCTGTATCCGTCGACTGTTTCGGCCCAGTGTACACGTTCGTCGCCTTTCAGATAAATGGATACCGTTGTTTCGCTACCTGGTTGTGTGAAAATGATTTTTTCAGGAAAGGCTGGCACAGCCATTACGCTGCCGTAGAAGAATACGGTCAGCAATAAAAGGAAAAACAATTTTTTCATTGTATTCTTTCGTCGTGGTGTTTGTGATTCTCAAATAATATAGTTTATAGGAATGCATTTGATTCGTATTCCTCTGCCGTGCAGTTCTGTACGTCGGCACCACCGTCAAACCATACATACTTTATGTATGTTGGGTTGGCATTTTGGTATTGATCCTTCTCAAATTGACGTCGAAGGCTACTGGTGGGGAGGTCGCGAAGCACGTAGTCATTGACTTTTCCCATCAAGAAACTGCGTTGCGCTGTGCCGTTGTCGACTCCCAACCGTTTTGCGAAGCGCGTGTCGTTGCTTAAAGTGATGGGGTCGCCTTTTAGGTTGGTAGAAACCTGTTTTACAGCCATAACCCAAGTGTGCATCAGGTCGACATTTGTCTTGGTTGACCGCAATTGGTATTCCAAAAAGGCTGTTTTGGTGCCGTTACCATCTTTCCATTTATGCAATGTCACAATCATAACTGCGTCGATACCGTAATCATTACGGAATGCCGACAGGTCACCGTTGCGCAGCTTCTTTGGACTGTAATCCATTGCTTCGGCTATTTGTGTAGAGGCAACTGGACCGATGACATAGTATCCGTTCCTTATCAATGGAGCTGAAACTGTTTGGAATAAATATGCTTTGGCTGTGTTCAGTTCGTTGTTGTATTCAATGTCTGTTGGGTATTTCTCCACTTTGCGTTCAGCCTTGTCGTTGATGGGTGCAATGTATATCACTGTCGGCCGTTCGCTGTATATGTCTTCGTATGAGTTGATTTTCTTTTCACTCTTACAGGCACCGAAAAAGATTGCAAGCAGTATAATGGCTACGTATAAACGTTTCATAATGAAAACCTCATTGTTATTTGTTATTTTTTTTGTTTTCTTCTTTCTTGTCCATCACCGAGGCAGCACGCTCTTCGGCGGCGGCACGGCTTGTAGGCGAGAGGGCATCGTTGTCGCTCCCTTCGGTGTCATCAATCTTGATATTGTTGTCGTTTATAAATTCAGGAATCAAGATGCGTTTGAGTTGCATAACATAGTTGCGCGACGAAGCAAATTCGCTTATCTCACGGTTGAACCAGCTGTTTGCTTCGGCACGTCGACCTTGTTTTACAAGTGAAACAGCATAGTCGCTGTATATGCCGGGCTGCTTCAAGCCGGTCTTGCGGGTTTTGTTGATCAGGGTGCCGTAGTTCTTAGAAAGATTCTCAAGATTGGCCTGCGACGGCTCTTTGCAGTATGCCAGAAGAATGGTCTCGTCGACCACAAACTGCGACGACGAACAAGCCTCCAGCATTGCAATCCCAAGGGTTATCATTAGGAATCCCAGCAAGTGATTTTTTTTCATATAGTGGCTGTATATTTTTGTTTTTTAATATGATACCAAGAATAGTAGTGCGGTTTGACGACCAGCACGACTGATTTTTACAAAATGCAAAGATACAAATAAAAAATGAAACAGTTGGGAAAAAATTCCAAAAGCAAAAAAAATAGTAATAATTGAATCAAATATATGCTTGCAGGACATTGGGGCGTACTTGTAAAAATGCTGCTTTTTTGTATCTGTATATAATCGATTGTGTTTTGTTTTATTAGCTTCCTATATGGCTAATGCTGTTAAAATTATGCATTCTAACTTACTCCGTGGTAGGTGCTTCTAATACATTTTTCATTCTGCAGTATGTGATAATTATGGAAATGTTATGGCAGTTGATAGCTTCGACCGTGTCGGAAACGGAGATAATAGGTAGTATGGTGTAAAAATATTTTTTTGCCGTATTGCCGAAAATGTGTATTTTTGCAAACTGAAACGGCAGCCGCTCTATCGCCGGCAGTGTAATCTGCGGGAGGAAAGTCCGGGCAGCACAGAGTCACCATACTTCCTAACGGGAAGGGGTGCGTTTCCGCAAGGGACGCGCCACAGATAGTGCCACAGAAAATAAACCGCCGGTTTCGGCCGGCAAGGGTGAAAACGCGAGGCAAGAGCTCACGACGTATGCAGCGATGTATATGATGGTAAACCTTATGGGCTGAAAAACCAAATATACCGACAGTCAAGGGTTGACTCGTCCGTTGTCGGGGGGTAGGTTGATTGAGGCATTCGGCGACGGATGTCCTAGATTAATGATAGAGAGCCGCTTCGGCGGTGACAGAACCCGGCTTACAAGCTGCCGTTTCTTTTTTTTATCGATTATTTGCTGGAAGAAAAACCTATGTCTTATGAGAATTGAGGTCGTTCTGTCGCCGACGCTTTACGAGGGTCGCAACATCAAGGTCAACCACTACGCTGTGGCTGTCGATGTGCTGCGTGCCACGTCGGCCGTCTGTGCTGCTTTTGCGGCTGGCGCTGAAGAGATTGTGCCGCTAGATTCGATCGAGCAGCTGCCGCTCTACCGCCGTATGGGCTACACTCTTGCTGCCGAACGCAATGGCGAAAAGCTGCACGGAGCCACGTGCGGCAACTCTCCAACCGAATATATGACTATGGACCTCAGTGGCCAGAAGCTGGCCTATTCCACCACAAATGGTACTGTTTCAATACTCCGTGCTGCCGATTCGGACCGGCTCTTTGTCGGTTCGTTCCCGAACATCGATGCCCTGGCGTCGCAGCTTGTGGCAGGCGGCGAGAGGGATATTGTCGTGCTGTGCTCGGGATGGAAGGGCGACCCGTCGCTCGAGGACACTGTCTTCGCCGGCGCACTGATCGATAGAATCGGACGAAAGGGCGTAGAACTGCAGCTGGTCAACGATGCCGCAATGATGGCTCTGGCGCTATGGAACGATGCCAAAAGCGACCTCTATTCCTATTGCCTCAAGGCTACGCACGTGCAGCGGTTGCTGCGGCTGGGCTGCGAGGACGACATACGGTGGTCTTTGACATCCGGCTTGTGCAGGCTGGTGCCTGAATATGTTAACGGCAAATTGATAGCAAAACCTTGAAACGACTGGCTTTTATATTGACTGCCGCTGTGCTGTGGCTCCTGCCTGCTGCGCCTGCCGTGGCACAGGACTCTATTGCTTTTGAAAAAGGTCCCGGACTGGTCTTGCAGAGTCCTCTGCCGGCATCGCTGACAGGTCTGGCCATTGCCACGGGAGCTTCGCCGATGTTTTGCGAGCCGATGATGCGCCAGAACCTTCTCATTCGCGAGGAAGTGCAGATGTGGCGTCGCGGCAGTATGGATTTCAGACCGTTGACTTTCGACAATGTTATTCAGTTTGTGCCGCTTGTTTCGACTGTTGCACTCAATTTGTGCGGTGTGCCTTCGCGTCACAGCGACTGGCCGCTGATGCGCCGCGCGCTGGGCAGTGCTGTCATTTCCACGACCTTGGTGCACTCGGTGAAGTTCTTTGTCGATGAAATGAGACCCGATTTTAGTTCGAGAAACAGTTTTCCTTCGGGACACACCTCGTTTGCTTTTTCCGGTGCTGAACTGCTTCGCCTCGAGTATGGACATACGTCGCCCTGGATTCCTGTTGCCGGCTATGCTGTGGCGCTTCTTACGGGTTTTATGCGTGTCTACAACGACCGCCATTGGACTGGCGATGTGCTGGCTGGAGCAGGCTTTGGAATTATTGCCGCCGACCTTTCTTACTGGTTGAACGATTATATCGAAAGGAAAGTATGGAAGAAGTGAATATCAAACCCATAGCCAAGCTTTTCGGAGCCTTTGCACAAAAATTCGGCATTCCCCGCCAAAGCAATATTGTCGACGGCATCGTGTCGAGGATTGTCTTTGAACCGGAATTCCGCAATGCCGAGGCGCTGCGTGGCATTGAGGATTTTGACTATTTGTGGCTTATATGGCGTTTTTCGGAGAACGAGAAGGATGGATGGTCGCCCACAGTGCGGCCGCCGCGGCTGGGTGGCAACCAGCGTATGGGTGTCTTTGCCACGCGTTCGTCATTCCGTCCCAACGGTTTGGCTTTGTCCTCGGTACGGCTGATTGGTGTCGACTGGCACTGTCCCGACGGCCCGGTGCTTAATGTGACCGGCGCCGATCTTATGGACGGCACACCAATTTACGACATCAAGCCCTATCTGCCATACACCGACGCCCATCCCAACGCACGAAGTGGTTTTGCACCGACTCCGTCGTCGCACAGGCTTGAAGTGCACTGCCCGCCTGATATGCTTTCGAAAATAAAGCCTTCGATGCGCACTCCTTTGTTCGAAATATTGGCCAACGATCCGCGCCCTTCATATCATCACGACAACGAACGTGTGTACGGAATGCTTTTTTTGGGAAAAAATATCCGCTTCAAAGTGTTGAATGACAATACGGTGGAAGTTGTTGATATTTTTTAACATTTCTCTTTACAGCAAAAACGTTTTTTTTTGTGACTATATAGTATAATGAAACAGGACGATGCACATCTGATAGAGGGCTGTCTTCGTAAAGACCAAAGAGCATATAGCGCTTTCTATGAACGCTACGCACCGAAAATGTATGGTGTATGCCTGAGGTACACACGTTCGAGCGCCGCCGCCGAGGATGTGCTTCACGATGGTTTCATTAAGGTGTTTGAAAATCTTCATCGTTTGCGCGACATCAATGCCGTCGAGCCGTGGATGAGGCGCATTATGGTCTACACGGCTGTAAATGCACAACGCAAGGAACTGCCTTTGGCAGCGTCGGGTGATGTTGACACCAATGTGACTGACGACTATTGCAACGGCAATGAAATCATAGCCAAGGTTGACGCCGATATGGTTGTCAAGGTTATGCAACAGCTACCGGCTTCGTTCCGCACAGTGCTCAACCTTTGTGAGATAGAGGGGTACGACTTCGCTGAAGTGGCAAAAATAATGAAAACCAAAGAGAATACCGTGAGGTCGGCTCTCACCCGCGCCAAACAGATGTTGGTCAAACTTTTGAAAGAATATTAGAATTAAATGAATAACTTTATTGATATTATGAGTGAATTGAAAGATAAATTTAAGAATTACACGCAGCAGCCAGACGAAAGAGTATGGCAATCGATTAATGATACTATGAAGAAACGTGCCATTGTCCGTCGCAGTGGTGTCGCCCTTTCGGCTGTTGCCATTATTGGTGCTGCCTTGATCTTTGTTCTTGGACGCAACGGCAGTGCTGATCTTGTTGCTGAAAACAATGCTGTTCTTGTCGAAAATATACAGTTGGCTCAAACAGATGCAACTGAAAACGTAGCCGTTGTGGAGAACGTAACATCAGAAGTTGTGCAGCAAGTCACAAAAGAAAGGGAAAGCCAAGCTGCCATTGAAGAGAAACTCGAAGAGAATGACGTTTCTGGATTTGATTATGTAACTCCTGTGGTGAATGAGGTCGTACAGACTATTGAATCCAAAGAGACTTTGCCTGTTATTAAGAATGAGGTGAAGACTTCTACTGAAAAGAATGCTGTCACCGATATGCTGCCAACAATTGAGCCGGTGAGAAAAAAGGAAGAAAAACAGCAGAGCAAAATACAGCAGCATAAGGCCGTTGCCGATGATTTGGTGGTCTGGATTCCTAATGCTTTTGCTCCAGACGACCCTTTGAATGACGAGATCCGTCAGTTCAAGGTGTTTCCCAACAATGGCTCCAACATCCTTTCATACGAGATTTTCATCTATTCGCGCAACGGTCGTCAAGTATACCATAGCAAGGATATAAACGCAGGTTGGGACGGCACGTACAATGGGCACGCTCAACCGATGGGAACTTACGTCTATATTATTGAACTCAATGATGCCTCTAAAGGACTTCAGCATAAGAAAGGCACAGTGACGTTAGTAAGATAGTTTTTATGACACAAGAATAACAAACCCCGTACTAATAAAGTGCGGGGTTTGTTATTAATAACGTATCGTCAATGTGATGAGAACTACCGTGCTGTATAATCCATCATCTTTTAGGGGAGAGACAGTCAGGTGTGAGTTGCACTTTTCTAGCCATATTACTACTGCTGTTGCTTGATGGCTTGAAAATTTGTCGTAATAATATTATACAATACAATCTTCTTTCGTAATAATAATCCATTGAAAAAAGAAAAGGCTCTCCGTAGTGGAGAGTCCTTTTCTATGAATTATGACGATCAAGTTTTATTTGATAATTTCCACAACACCGTTGCGCTGAATGTCGCCAAGGTATCCTTTTCCTGTAAAACGCCAGAAATAGGTGCCTGTGGGTGTGTTGTCAGCAGCTGGATCCCAGAAATCTTCTTCCTTTGAGATGTTCTCTTTGTAGAAGATGCGTTTACCCCAGCGGTCGTATACGGCCAGCGAGTTGTTGGGATATCCAAGACCTTCTATGAGGTTACGGATGATGAATTTGTCGTTGACACCGTCACCGTTTGGCGTAATAGCATTGGGAAACTGCAGAAAGTCGTTGACTAACAGAATGCTGTTCTCGATGGTGTCGCGGCATTCGACGATATTGCCGCTGGGTCCAAGGTTTTTGGTCATTGCGATAAGACGTGCCACATAGTTGCCTGATATGTCTTCACCGTCAGTTTCCCATTCGAATGTTGGGTTTACATCGGTTAGAGTGTGATAGGACACGTGGTTGTCTCGATCGTACTGGATTTCCCAGTAGTAGTTGTTGTCGTCGGATTGGGGAATAGTTAGGTTGTGGAATGTTACTGAAGGATGCATTACGGTGGGGTTCATCGGTTCCCAGGAGAACTGTGCCACGGGGCTTGAATATACCGTTACAAGGTCGGTGTATACGAGCGAGTCGACGCATCCAAATTCGCTACGTACAATGTATCTGAAGTTGTATTGACCTGTACCGTATGTGTGTGTCGGGCTTTCGAGGTTAGATGTGTCGCCGTCGCCGAAATCCCAGAAGTAATGATAACCGTACTGAGAGGTGTTTTCAAAATGGATTGTGTATGGTTCACAGCCTTCAAGCGGGTAAACTCCTGGGTCGAAGTTTGGTAGTGGTTGGTGGTTAATGTTGACACGCACCGAGTCGCGGGTTTTACAAGTAATATGTTGTTCGTTGTTTTCAACTTCAACGGTATAGAGTGTCGAAGAACCCATCATAGGACGTGTAATGACTGTGTCTGTTGTTTGTCCAAATGGTTCCCATTTGAATGTCTGGTTGGTACTGTCTGTGTGTACATCCTTGGCATCAAGTATTACTGTGTCTATATCGCATATAAGGATGTCGGCACCTAGTTCGGGGGTTGGAGACCATACTGACCATATTGAGGTGGTGGTATCCCAGCGGCAACCAAATTCATCGTAGATGCTCACATTGATTGGGAAATAACCAGCAGTGTCGTGAGCGGTTATGACCGAGCGTGTGGGGGTGCTTTGGTCGATGTTGAGACCACGCCAATGGCCGAGGTCGAAATCACCGTATGCCGAGTCAGGTGTCCAGATAACGCTGTCGATACCCACTTGGTATTCGCATCCGCCACCGGCACTGATGCCGCAGAAGTCAAGCGACCAGGAAAAAATCCAACCGTTGTCAGATGACCAGTTGTCGCAGATCTGGACTGTCCAGTCTCCATTGAGAGGGCATCCAACCAGCTCGCTGAAGTCAGAAGCAGGAAGATAATATCCCTGTTTGGCATCGTGAACACTGGGCGTTCTCGTTGTTGCACTTTTGTCAGTTGCCGTTTGTCCTGCTTGAGCATATGGTGCAGGAATTGTCATAAAGTTGTAATGTTGAATATTTATTGCATTGTCGTTATAGTAGCAGAAATAGTTGTTTGGTGTAGGATCTGTTTTGTTGCATAATGAACCATCCTGCAGCATATAGTCTCCGTTGTGAGAGAAACAGTAATCATATCCTTCGCCATACATATTGCATATTGAGTCGCAATAGTCATGGCCGGCAACGCCACTGCCGGAGCATTTTTCGTCATATGTGTGGTGAGAATCACCGCCATAGGGAATACCTGTATACATACTGCTACCGCCGTACATACCTTGTTTGATTTTGGGATCACTGAGATCCAGCAAAGGATCCCTACCTGCTGAGCCATACCACAATACGGCTTTCTGATTTGTCGGACATATGAGGCGTCCACCAATATCACCAAGGAATTCGTGCTCGAAATTGATACATATTGAGCATATGTCCTCGGCTGACTGCACAACGCGGCCTGATGGAAAATCGTCAAAAGTTATTGTCGCATTGAAACAGTGGTCATTGTCACCACATTGTCCATTTGTCTTCGGTCCGTCGGGAATAAATGTTCTGCAATCCAGTGTCCTCGATTTTGCTTTTTGAAACTCGAGGTACTGCATTGTGATGGTTGCATTGGCACCGTCATAACCGATGTTGACGATGTTTGAGTCGGTGGTGCAAATCGGGTTGAGAGCGTAGATTGTCTTTATGGGGTTTTGTGAAATTCGCACTCTTACAGATTCCATTACAGTTGATTTGCAACCTTTGATGTCTGTTACACGTAGTGTGACATCATAGCAGTCAAGGTCGCGGTATCTGGCGGGAACGTGTGTAAGGTTGATGCCTGAAGAGTCGTCGCCGTTACCGAACTGCCATTCGAACATCGAGGAAATGTCCGACGGACCATAGCCGTAATAGTTTGTGTATTGACCGTGACCGTTGAAGATGACACCTTCGCCCAAACAGAGATGTACACCGGTAAAATACTCGGTATCCAAAGTGAAGGATGATGAGTCGGCATTCCAGTTTGTGTCAATCTGAGTAAATGGACGTGTATAACCGGTGTCAACAATTGCACCATTCTTTGTCTTGTAAAAGAATGAATCGATGACAGGAATGATGGTTTCGCACTTGTCACGGCAATTCACCGAAATTGAAAAGCCCGAACCTGAAACACCGTCTCCGTTTGTTTTGAATCGGAGTGTTAATTTACCGCTAATGTTAGCCGGTGACGGGAAAATTGTTGTCTGAATTTGTGGATTCAGTGTGTTGTTGCAGGCAACAAGAATTGGTGAATTGATAGACGGTCCGTCGTGTATGAACAACGTGTCTCCAGGGACAATGTCGAACGAATTAAAGTAAAAACTCATTCCATTGGGTGGAGGACAGTTGCCGGAATCAATGACAATCCAATAGTTATAAGGACCATCCAGATATTTGTTATTTGTGTCGTTTTGACTAATGATATTGAGAAAATAGCTTTCGTTGGTTGTTACCATTGAAAAGGTATTTCCACTAGTTGTCTGATCCAGAACAACTGTGGTGTTGTTCTGTGCCAAGCCCAACATTGATGCCATCAGAAAACCTAAAAATAAAATGTATCTTTTCATAATTTTGGTGTTTTTTTTCTGCCTATATAGTGCATCGAAGATGTCAAAAAGTTTGGAAAGGATTCATAAAAAATGTTAAATAAATCTTAACTTCTTGATTTACTACGAATGTGATTGATAAGAGCCATAAGCAAACCGAGGCAGATGAAACCGCCAGGGGCAAGGATAAAGAGGAGCATACCGTCAGCACCGCCAATAAAGTTGACACCGAAGAAGCTGCCTGCTCCGAGTGCTTCGCGTACAATGCCGAGAAGGGTGAGTGCCCAGGTGAAGCCAAGTCCCATAAAGACACCGTCGAGGAACGAATGCCATACGTTATTCTTGGAGGCAAAAGCTTCGGCACGTCCCAGTACAATGCAATTGACAACAATTAAGGGAATGAAAAGACCCAGTGATGCATACAAGTCGGGTATAAATCCCTGCATAACCATTTGGACAATTGTTACGAATGTGGCTATGACCACGATGAAGCAGGGTATACGAACTTTGTCAGGCACCACGCTCTTGAGCAACGATATTACGATGTTGGACATCATTAGCACGAAAGTTGTGGCAAGACCCATACAGAGACCGTTGATTGCCGACGTTGTTGTGGCTAGGGTGGGGCACATACCGAGTACAAGGACCCACGTCGGGTTTTCCTTGATAAGTCCGTTTTTGATTATATCTTTAGCTTTCATTGTTCTTCTCCTTTCTCATTGTTGAATGCGTTGTATGCTGTTGCAACCAAGCGGCAGAAGGCGCGCGATGTGATGGTTGAGCCCGTGATGGCATCCACATCGCCACCATCCTTCTTGACAGTGATGTTGTTGCCTTCGGGGTTCATACCGATAACGTTGCCTTTACCTTCCTTCTGAAACCATTTGTCGGCCTTTGCACCAAGACCCGGAGTTTCGGCAGAGGCAAGGATTTCATATCCGCTGATGTTGCCTTCTGCGTCAAAGCCTACCATTGCTGATAGACGTCCTCCAAAACCGTTGTCGTCGAACGACTCGATGGCTTTGCCTACCATCTCACCAGCCTCATTGACAGCGGTGTAGCGCACCAGCTGTGCGTCGCCCTTGGGGGTCTGAACGGTCACAGTGTCAATGGTATATTCTTTATAAGCCGGAAGCACTTTGGCCACAGCGTTGGCTATCTTTTCTTGATTGACTTTTTCAATAGGGCCTTTCGTGACATTGTTGACCAGTGCAAGGGCAAGGCTTGCCACCAGCGCTATCAGTGTCAGCGAAAGTAACATATTCTTCAATGTTGATTCTGCTTTCTTTGCCATAATTGTTGATATGTTGATACGTTATACGTTTTTGTGTTGATACGTTTAGTACGTTTTTAGTTTAGTTGGCGAACCGTTTGGGTTTGAACCAGCGGTTAAGCAGCGGAGTCACGGAGTTCATCAGCAGTATAGCGAAGCTGACGCCTTCGGGATAGTTGCCCCAGTTTCGGATGATGATGGTCAGAAAACCGCATCCAAAGCCGAATACCAACTGTCCTGCTTTCGTCATTGGCGACGTAACCATATCGGTTGCCATAAAGCAGGCACCCAGCATAATGCCGCCGGTTAGGATTGTGGTGACAGGATCAACAAAAGCCGTCTTGTCGCAGAGCCACAGTATTCCGCTGAATAGGAAAGCTGTGCCGATGAATGATACGGGAATATGCCAGCTGATGATTCGACGGCAAAGCAGGTAGATGGCACCTATAAGGATGGCCAGTGCCGACACCTCGCCAAGCGAGCCGCCTATGTTACCGATAAAGTAGTCCCAGACCTGACCTGCAGCCTGAACACCGTTCTCTTTGATGAGTCCCAGCGGGGTTGCACCAGTGGTGGCATCGGTGGTGGGTACGCTGACCATCGAGAACAGATTGTCGCCGGGTTTAGGCCAGGTTGTCATCTGTACGGGGAAGGAGATAAGCATAAACACACGTCCCACAAGAGCAGGGTTGAACGGGTTCTTGCCAAGACCGCCAAAACTCATCTTGCCGATGCCTATTGCCACGAGGGCGGCGATGATTACCAAAAGGATCATCTCGCGTGTGGCCGGCACGTTGAATGCCAGCAGAAGGCCGGTGACGACTGCCGAGCCGTCGCCAATGGTGCTGGGGGTCTTGAGAAGGAATTTCTCGATAAGCCACTGAAAGAGTACGCAGCTGGCTACGGAAATAAGGCTGATGAGCAGCGCGTTGAGTCCGAAAAATGCAATGGCGACAATCAGTGTTGGCACCAAAGCCAGGTTGACACGCCACATAATTTTCTTGGTGGATTCATCGCTGTGGACGTGGGGCGAACCGGATACGTTTAGCAGTTTCATATTATAATATTATTGTATTCTAAAAATAATAAGTTGCTTAATAAGGTTATTTCTTTTTGGCCATCAGGATGCCGCGGTACAGGTTCTTGCCGAGACGTATCTCGTCAAGCAGCGGTTTGTTGGCAGGGCAGGAGAAGAAGCAGCATCCACACTCGATGCAGTCCAGTATGTTGTGCTGGCCAGCTTCCTCGATGCGACGGTTCTTGACCAGTGCCGAGAACAGATATGGTTCCAGACCCATCGGGCAGGCATTCATACATTTGCCGCAGCGTATGCAGTTGCTCTCTTCGGCTCTCTTGGCCTCGCTCTCGTCAATGACCAGCACGCTCGAGGCACCTTTCGTGGTGGGACCGTCGAGGTTGCTGACAGCCTTGCCCATCATAGGGCCGCCGCTGATGACCTTGCCCGTTGTTTCGGGCAGGGTACCCATAGCGTGGGCAATGATATCGTTGTAGGTAGTGCCGAAGCGGACGTGATAGTTGTGCTGTTTTTCAAGCTTTTTGCCCGTGACGGTAAGGATGTTTTCGACAAGAGGTTTGTTCTTTTGGATTGCCTCATAAACAGCATAAGCCGTGCCAACATTGCTCACCACGCAGCCAACATCGATTGGCAGTTTGCCTGACGGGACGCGACGGCCGGTGATGGCGTTGATGAGTTGCTTTTCAGCACCCTGTGGGTATTTAACCTTCAAGGGCTCCACTATTATGCCTTCAAACTTGGCAGCCATAGCTTTCATTACAGCTATAGGCTCGGGCTTGTTGTTCTCTATGCCGATATAGGCATTGGGAACGCCCAAAGCTTTGCGAAGTATGCTGACGCCTATGCATATCTCTTCGGCGTGTTCCATCATAACGCGGTGGTCGCTGGTTAGGTATGGCTCGCATTCCACTGCGTTGATGATCAGATATTCAGCCTTTTTATCCGGGGCAATGGAATATTTGATATGGGTCGGGAATGTTGCGCCGCCAAGGCCGACAACACCCATTGCTTTCAGTTTGTCGACTATCTCTTTCGGCTCAAGGCTGCATTCGCGCTTGATGTCGGGAGTACGGTCGATGCTTTCTTCCCATTCGTCGCCTTCAACATTGATATATATTGCCGGTTTTGCCAGACCGAAAGCATCTTTGCAGATGTCTATCTTGGCCACGGTGCCGCTGAAGGGCGAATGTACGTTGGCGCACATAAAAGCCTCGGCTTTGCCTATCAGCTGTCCCACTTTCACGGTGTCGCCTTTAGCTACACAAGGTGTGGCAGGGGCGCCGAGATGTTGGTTCATCAGTATCACCGCTGTTTTTGGCAGGGGGAATTCCTCGATGGCGGCGGAGGTGGATATTTTGTTCTCTTCGGGGTGGACACCACCCATAGCGAATGTCTTCATACGTGTCGGTTTAAGCTTGAGTTGTGTTATTGGTTGTGGCTTCTGCTGTAGCAGGCTGTGAAGCTTCTGCTGCCGGTGCTGCCGGAGCGGCAGGACGTTCCACCTTCGGCGGGAAATTGACTGCGTGGATTGCACCCGTGGGGCATTCGGCCACGCACTTGCGGCAGAGCTTGCAGACATTGAAGTCGATGTATGCCAAATTGTTCTCTACGGTGATGGCACCGAAGGGGCAGGTCTTGGCGCATTTTCCGCAGCCTATGCAGGCTGCCGAGCAGGATTTGCGGGCGTCGGCGCCTTTTTCCTTGTTGCGGCAGGCAACAAAAACACGGCGGTTTTTCATACCCTTGTTGCGTAGCTCGATAATGCCGCGCGGGCAGGCCTTCACACAGGCTCCGCAGGCCACACATTTGTCTTCGTTGACTACCGGCAGGCCGGTTTCAGGGTCGATAGAGAGAGCGTCGAACTGGCAAGCACGCGAGCAGTTGCCAAGTCCCAGACATCCGAAAGCACATCCGCTTTCGCCGGTGTAGAGACTGTTGGCAAAGGCGCAGTCCTGCAGACCGTCGTAGTGGGTCTTGGCAGTGGCGTTGGCACAACTGCCGTTGCAGCGCACCACGGCCACCTGGGGCTCTTTCTCCTCGGGGGTGCAGCCCAGCAGTGCGGCGACCTTCTTGGCCACCTCGGCACCGCCGGCCGGACAGCTTAGACCTTCCATATTGCCTTGCTTCACAAAAGCCTCGGCCATAGCACGGCAGCCAGCCTTGCCGCAACCGCCGCAGTTGGCGCCGGGAAGGACTTCGGCAACCTCGTCAATCAGAGGGTCTTCAACAACCTTAAATTTCTGTGCCACAAAGTAAAGTACCATTGCGAAGATGGCACCAGTAATGCTTAGGACTAATACTGCAGACCAGATTTCTGTCATAATTGCTGTTATTTAGTTTTTATGGTAATGTTCTATTTTATTAAATTGCAAATTTACGATTTTTTTTGGGAATTATGACAATTTTTTTTTACAATTATTAACATAAAGGTTATATTGCTTTGATTTCTAGTGGAATCTGTTGGTTATATCTTGCTGTTGGCAATTTGTCCGATATGCTGTTTTGGCCGTTTTTGCGGCTGTTTCAAATGCTGTTTTTCAACTTTTTTTTGCCAGTTTGAAAAAAGTTAGTAACTTTGTACCCGAAAAGAAACCAAAATTTTTGCGAACTATGAACAATATTATTGTTGGATTTGACTTTTCTACGGGCTCCGCCAACGCCGTGGATTTGACCATCGATATTGCCAATAAATGGCAGTCGGACATACGTCTTGTGTATGTAAAAAAGGCCGACGAAGACGAGGCTCCCATTCGCGAGGAGATAGAACGTCGTAATGCCGGTGTGGCACATCTGCTTAAAGGCATAAAACTTGAATATGTCATCCGTGAAGGCAAAGTGTCGGAACAGCTCGCCGCCCAGGCCGAAGAAGACGAGGCTTTGATGGTGGTTGTCGGCACTCACGGTATGTCGGGATTTGAGACCAACTGGATTGGCAAGAACACCTATCGCACCATTGCCGATTCGTCGGTGCCGGTCCTCTCGGTGCGGGAAGATTTCAACTTCCGGAAAGAACTGGAAAACATAGTGGTCCCGCTGGACAGTACCACCGAGACGCGCCAGAAGGTGCCTTTTGCCGCACGTATGGCAAAAACTTTCGGTTCGACCATTCATCTGCTGGGACTATACACTTCCGATTCGAAAGACATCAAGATGCTTGTCGACGGCTATGTCGAGCAGGTGGAGAAATACCTTGACAAATACGAAGTGAAGCACGTCACCAAGTACGTCGATGCCAAAAAGAATCTCACCGTCACCACGCTCGAGTATGCCGACAGTATCAACGCCGACCTTATAGTGATTATGACTGAACAGGAGAAGGCTCTTACAAGCTGGCTTATAGGCAACTACGCCCAGCAGATGTTGCACCTCTCCAAGCACCCCATCCTCTCCATTCGTCCCGAGCAGATAGGGTCGCAGTCGCGATAGCAAGACAGGCAATGAAAGTAAAAAATATCGTGTTGATTATGGCCGCGCTGCTGATGGCCGGCGCTGTGTCTGCCCAAACTCGAAAGGGTAAGGTGGAGATAACCGGCGATGTGCAGGTCAGTGAACTGGTAAAGAAGCATATAGAGTTCAATGAACGTATGCGCACTGTGCCGGGCTACCGTGTGCAGATTGCAGCCCTGTCGGGTGCCAATTCACGCGACCAGGCTTTTGAACTGAAACGAAAGTTTAAAGAGGAATATCCTGAAGTTGAGGTGTATATAGTCTTCACAGAACCCAATTTCCGCATCAAGGTGGGCGATTTCACCAGCAAGCTCGACGCCTATGTCTTTATGCAGCGCATCAAGGATCGCTATCCGGGCACTATCGTCAAGGAGAATGTCTATCCAATCCATTTGGATTGGAGCAACATTGTGCCTGAGACCGATGCCGACGCCGACCTTTAAGACGGTTTTTCTTTGATGGTAAAAAGATGTTTTCTTTGACTTGATTTGATTTTTAGGAGTATAAAGAATAATTGTTTTATTTTGAAAGGACTGACAAAATGTCAGTCTTTTTTGTTAACCCCAAATTGGTCGTTAGGATAACGGAATTGTGTTTTTTACGTCCACCGACCAGATCTGCCCCACAAAGACATAATGCTGGTAGCCAGTTAATCCATCGGCAGGTATACATAGCCCTGCATCGTTTATGCATCCGTCAGGTATGCAACACCGTTCCTGTCGCGTACCTAACGACACGCTCTGATTATACGTTCCTTTACTACAACCAGCCGTTGAAATGGCCGGCTTTCTTTGAGCTACCCCTTTCGGGGAAAAAAAGATATAAATCCCGGTGACCGTTTTAGGATAAAAACAACACCAACGATCATTTTGAAATGTTAAATTTTAACATTTCAAATCTGTTTTTGCACCATTTTGCCCCAAAATCGCCTCCAAATACCCCCTAAACGCCTACTCCTAACCCTCTGTTTTCCAAGTATCATCTTTTTACCATATTCTTACCAAGTTCTTACCAAATTCTACATATGTACGCTTTTTGTGAACTTTGATAAGTATTTAGTAACTGTTTTATAGGTATTTAACCCATAGATGAGTACTTGCGCTTTTGTAACGTTTCTAATAATCAGACGATTAGCAAATGTTAATTTTGTGCTTGTTTTTTCAGTACAATTTTAACAAAAATAAAACCATTGGGGTCGTTTGGTATTCGTCTTTTATTTCGTTTTCTGTCGCTGTTAGCGGAGTGTTTGCGGCTGTGTTTTCAGGTGTTGCTATTCCGTTGTTTCGGACAAAAAAACAAGGCCGCCCACGGGGCGGCCTTGTTCGTGTATCGTATTCGTCTGTGGATTAGAGGTAGGCGATGAGGTGTTTGCTCTTTGAGCTTGATTTCAGTCGTTTGAGTCCTTTTTCCTTGATTTGGCGGACGCGTTCGCGTGTAAGACCGAATTTCATTGCTATCTCGTCGAGGCTCAGTGCGTGAGGTATTCCGATGCCGAAATACATTCGTATCACGTCGCGTTCGACTTCGGTGAGGGTGGAGAGAGCGCGTTCTATTTCGAGCGACAGAGATTCCTGCATCAGGGCGTCGTCGGTGGCAGGGGTGTCCTCGTTGGGAAGCACGTCGACAAAGTTGACATCCTCGTCGGCAACGAGGGGTGCGTCGATCGAGATGTGGCGTCCCGAGATGTTGAGTATGTTCTTGATTTTGTCTTCCGGTATGTCAAGCAGCTCGGCCAGTTCCTCTTCCGATGGCGGACGTTCGAGTTTTTGTTCGAGTTTGGATATTTCTTTTTTTAGTTTGTTGAGTGCTCCGAGCTGGTTGGAGGGCAGTCGCACGATGCGCGAGTTCTCGGCAATGGCCTGGAGTATCGACTGACGAATCCACCACACTGCATAGGAGATGAATTTGAAACCGCGTGTTTCGTCGAATCGCTTGGCGGCTTTGATGAGTCCTACGTTGCCTTCGTTGATGAGGTCGGGCAGGCTGAGACCCTGGTTCTGGTACTGCTTGGCGACAGAGACCACGAAGCGCAGGTTGGCTTTGGTGAGGCGGTCAAGGGCGGCTTGGTCGCCGGCTTTGATGCGCTGTGCCAGCTGGACTTCCTCTTCAGGGGTCAACAACTCCTCGCTGCAAATGTCCTGAAGGTATTTGTCGAGCGATTTGATGTCTCGGTTAGTGATGGAATGGGTAATTTTTAACTGTCTCATATATGGTCAAATTACTTTTTTTCTTTTCTTTATTGTTTTCAATAACGACAAAAACAAAAAAAAGTTTCACTTGTGTGAAAAAAAAACTCAAATTTGGCTTTTTTTTCTTATCTTTGCAGTCGTTTACAACATTGCGCAGTGCTCTGTTTTATGCTGTTTTTGCTGTTGTAAGCGGTTGTAATCCAGTGCTGTCGAAGTGCGTTGTGCGTTTCTTCGCCAGTGGCTTGGATGGTGCATTTTAAAGAAAATAAAAATTTATAATAAGATATGTTCGAAAATTTAAGCAGTAAGATTGAAAAAGCGTTGCACACTCTGCGTGGCAAAGGGTCGATAACCGACATTAATGTTGCGGAGACTGTCAAGGAGGTTCGCAAGGCGCTGTTGGATGCCGACGTGAGCTATCCCATAGCCAAGGAGTTTACCGACCGTGTGAAGCAGGAAGCCCTGGGCCGCAATGTTATACAGTCGATCGAGCCAGGGCAGTTGATGGTGAAGATTGTTCACGAAGAATTGTCCAAACTGATGGGCGGCGCAGCTGTTGACATAAACATCAAAGGCAATCCTGCCGTCATCCTCATTGCCGGTCTTCAAGGCTCGGGTAAGACGACTTTCAGCGCCAAACTGGCTTACTATCTGAAAAATAAGAAGGGTCGCAATGTGATGATGGTTGCTGGAGACGTTTACCGTCCTGCCGCTATCAACCAGTTGCAGGTGCTTGGTGAGCAAGTCGGTGTGCCTGTCTTTGCGCAGGTTGGTGTCAACGACCCTGTGAAGATTGCAAAGGATGCCTTGCAAGATGCCCGAATGAAAGGTGTGCAGGTAGTCATCGTCGATACCGCCGGCCGTTTGGCTGTCGACGAGCAGATGATGGACGAGATTGCACGTCTTAAAGAGTCGCTGCAGCCGCAGGAAACCCTATTTGTCGTCGACTCGATGACTGGTCAGGATGCCGTCAACACTGCCAAAGCTTTCAACGAAAGGATTGATTATGACGGTGTAGTTCTTACCAAGCTGGACGGCGACACACGCGGTGGTGCTGCTTTGACCATCCGCTACTCGGTGCAGAAGCCTATCAAGTTCGTCGGTATCGGCGAGAAGATGGATGCTCTCGATGTGTTCCATCCCGACCGTATGGCCAACCGTATTCTGGGTATGGGCGATGTGGTTTCGCTGGTCGAACGAGCACAGGAACAGTATGACGAGGAAGAGGCCCGCAAGATACAGAAACGCTTGGTCCACAACGAATACAACTATGACGACTTCCTCTCGCAGATTGCCCAGATCAAGAAGATGGGCAATATGAAAGACCTTATAGGTATGATTCCCGGAATGAGCAAGCTGACCAAGGATGTGGAGATCGGCGACGATGCCTTTGTGCCTATTGAATCGATCATCGGGTCGATGACACCTTATGAACGTCGCAATCCGAGCTGCTTGAACGGCAGCCGCAAGCAGCGCATCGCTGCCGGCAGCGGCCGCACCATTCAAGAGGTGAACCGTCTGGTGAAGCAGTTTGAAGATACTCGCAAGATGATGAAAGCTGTGTCGACAAAGGGAGGCAAGATACCGATGCCTCGCAGACGCAGATAGTGTTTGCAGATAGAAACATCTCAACAATTAAACAACTAAACCTTTCAACAATTAAACCTTTCAACAATTAAACCTTTAAACCTTAAACAAATATGTTCCAATTACTTGATGGAAAACAGACTTCATTAGCAATCAAAGATCAAATAGCCAACGAGGTTCGCGCTTTTACCGCCAAAGGTCTGCGCCCGCCCCATTTGGCAGCCATTCTTGTGGGTGACGACGGTGCCAGTCAGACATACGTTGCCAACAAGGAGAAATCGTCGCACGAGGTGGGATACACCTCGTCGGTATATCGCTATTCGGCCAACACTTCGGAAGAGGAGTTGTTGAAGGCCATCGAGTTTCTCAACAACGACGACGACATTGACGGCTTCATCGTCCAGTTGCCACTGCCCAAGCAGATTGATGAGCAGAAGGTTATCAACGCCATCTCGCCCGACAAGGATGTGGACGGCTTCACGCCCATCAACATCGGCCGTATGGTGCTTGGCGAGGACGCTTTCCTGCCTGCCACGCCGATGGGTGTATGCTCGATATTGGAGCACTACAACATCGAAACCGAAGGCAAGCACTGTGTGGTTCTGGGCCGCAGCAATATTGTCGGCACTCCTGTCGCCAACCTGCTGTCGCGCAACAAGAAGGGTGCAAACTGTACCGTCACGCTGTGCCACAGCCGCACCAAGAACTTGCCTGAGTTGACGCGCCAGGCTGACATATTGGTCGTAGCCATCGGCAAGCCCGAGTTTGTCACTGCCGATATGGTGAAGGACGGCGCTGTCCTGGTCGACGTGGGCATTCATCGTATTCCGGACGATACCAAGAAGAGTGGCTATCGCATCATCGGTGACGTGAAGCACAGCGAGGTCGATGCCAAGTGCAGCTGGGTGACGCCTGTGCCAGGCGGCGTGGGTCCCCTCACCATTGTGTCGCTTTTGCAGAACACTATGAAGGCTTACAAGAAAAGATTCAACCTATAATCAGTATTCGATGAAAACCATTGTTGTAGTCCCTTGTTACAATGAGTCGAAGCGTCTGCGGCAGGATGACTTTCTGCACTATGTGGAGCAGAACGACGACGTGGCGTTTCTGTTTGCCAACGACGGCAGCAGGGACAATACGCTGGAGGTGCTGCAGGAGCTTACAGCAAAGCACGAGCGGCTGCTGATGTTCGACATACAGCCCAATGGTGGCAAGGCCGAGGCCGTAAGGAAGGGAATGCTCTATGCCGCCGAGCAGTTCAAGCCTGACTATATAGCCTTCTGGGATGCCGATCTTGCCACTCCGTTGACTGAAATAGAACCTATGGTGAAGTGGGCCGACAAGGGCTATGACGCTGTTATGGGACTACGGCTGATGCGTTTGGGAGCCAAGGTGAGACGCAAAACTATGCGCCACTATCTGGGGCGCTGCTTCGCTACCGTGGCATCGATGATGCTTAAGCTTCCGGTATATGACACACAGTGCGGCTCCAAACTGTTCAGAAGGGAAGTGGTGGAGGCCATTTTCCAAGAACAGTTCATCACAAGGTGGCTGTTCGACGTGGAACTGCTGGCTCGATACAAGCAGCGATATGGTGTGGAACAGGCCATACAGAAGATTTATGAATATCCGCTGTTCCAGTGGGAGGATGTCGATGGGTCGCAACTGAAGAGCCGCGATTTCTTCAAGGCACCGCTGGAGCTGATGAAGATTAGAAAAAGATACAAAAACAAGAATTAAGTATGAAAAAGCTATTTTCAGAGAACAACAATAACGTTTGGTTCTGGCTTTTTATCGGACTTGCGGCAGTGCTGCTGATAGCAATGCCCCTGATGAGTCTAGACGCTGGCAACAGCGGCGATGAAGACAAATTCCAGATACCTCAAGGCCGGTTTGTGATGGATTATTATCATACTGACGGACAGGATACTACCTGCTTGATGGATGTGGTGAACCTGAACGGCAAGGATCAGAACTGGAACTTGAAATACTATGGCTGCTCGTTCGATGTCGTTACGGAGTGGATAAACCAGACTTTTGGCATTGATGACATAGCACGCACGCGTCACATCTGCAATTCGCTGATGGGATGGCTCATTTTGCTGTTCGGCGGTCTGATAGCATACCGTATGGGTGGCTGGCGGGCCGGAGTGTTTGCTATGCTGCTGCTGTTTTTCTCTCCGCGATTGCTGGGCCATTCATTCAACAATCCGAAAGATATACCTATGGCTGCCGGCGTGGTTATGAGCATCTACTATATTATGATGTTTTTCCGCCAAATTGCGCCGCAGATTGTTAAAGAGGCTGCAGCCAAGGGCAAGAAGGCAACGGCCAAAGTGACTTTTCCCCAGCAGGCTTTCTCGGACAAGGCAACACGCAATCTGTCATTATTCCTTATTGTCATTTCGTCGCCGCTGCTGTTCAAGACGGCTGGTGTGGTGTGGACGGTGATGATAGTGGCGCTGTTTGTGGTTGTTATGATGCTTAAGAACACGCCCAAGTTCAACCCGTTGACACTGTTTATGCTTGCTTTGTCGTTGGCTTTGGGTGTGAGCAACCGTATTGGTGCACTCATTGTCGTCGGCTATATGGGAATGTGGGGCCTGCTGTGGCTGATTCGTTATGGCCGCTATGTGGGCGGGGCCACCGTTGGCAAGGCTATTGTCGCTGCTGTTGCGGTGTGTCTGGCAGGATTTTTTTCCGGTCTTATTTTGTGGCCTTATGCAATGCAGGATCCTGTGCACAACAGTATTGAGAGCTTCAAGTTGATGTCGCAGTTTGACGTGCAGTTGCGTCAGCTTTTCGAAGGTACGATGGTGATGTCGAGTACCTTGCCGTGGTACTATACTCTTAAGTTTATGGTTCTGACTATTCCATTGGCAGTGATTATTGGATGGCTGATATATCCTTTCTTCGGAGCCTTTAAAAAAGAGCACCGCATAGAAAGCATAATGATTTATTTCTGCTTCCTTTTCCCTGTTTTCTGGATTGTCATTACCAATGCCAATGTTTACGGTGGTTGGCGCCATTCGTTATTTACATATGCTCCTATGGTTGTTGCCGCAGGATTGGGTTTCGATGCTTTTGTTGCGTGGTGTGGAAGGAAGAGCGGCAAACGCATTGTTGAAACTGTTGTTTCGTTGGTGCCGCTTCTGCTGCTGGTTCCGCCGGCAATCCATACTGTTCGCAACCATCCATACGAGTATGTATATTTCAACGAACTGGGTGGCGGCGTCAAGAACGCCTTTGGTCACTATGAACTTGATTACTACTATCATTCGATGCGTGAAGCTACTGAATGGGTTATTGACAATGCCGAGTCAAAACCAGATGGCGAAAAGACGCTTGTGGGTTCGTGGCATATTGAGTCAACATCCTATTTCCTGCGAAATGATACTGCTCGTTTTGCTACCCGTTTCGTCCGTTGGGGACAGCGTTATGAGTACGACTGGGACTATGCTGTTTTCCCCATCACGGGCATTTCTGGTGATTATCTGTTAAGTGAATTTTTCCCGCCAAAAGACTGTGTCCACACCATTGATGTTGACGGAAAACCAATCGCCGTCGTCCTGAAACGTCAGACAAAAGATGACCTGTATGCGATGCAGATGCTCAAATCCGGAAACGTAGACAGTGCGGTTGTGCTTTTTTCTAATGCGTTGAAAGTTAACGCTTATAACGAAACGGCACTTAGCAACCTTGCAAACATCAGCCTTCAGCGTGGTGAAATTGACAGCGCGGTGGCATATTGCAACCGTATGCTGGCCATTGATCATAACAATCTCCAGGCAAGCCAAATTTTGGTGTATGCTTATTTGAACAGCGGCAGGCAGCAAGAAGCTGCTACGTTGCTCGACAAATTGAAGTTGGATGCCCAGAGCGCGTTCCCATTTACAGTTACGGCTCAACTCTATGCCCGGCAAGGTAATGTCAACGGTGCTTTGAATGAACTTAACGCTATGCTCGACCGTGGCCTTATGGACCAGGAAGCGTTGAATCTTTATGTCCAGCTGCGTATGTCGCAGGGCAGCGACCAGAATGCTGCTGTGTATGGCTTCTATTCAGCCTATGCCAACGGTCTTGAAAAAAACGGTGACAAGAAAGCTGCCGAACAACTTCGCAAACAAATGAATGGAGGAAGATGAAAAAGATATGGATTGCCATAGTTGAATTGTTTGGATGGAAGTTTGACCTGCCACCGGCCGATGACTTGAAGCGTCTGCATCATTGCGTCCTTATCGAGGCTCCGCATACGAGCATCTATGACTTCTTGCTCGGTGCCGCCTGTGTATGGCGTATGGGGCTTAACGGCAGATTTTTTATAAAAAAGGAATTCTTTGTTTTCCCATTGCGCCATTTCCTGTATTGGAGTGGAGCAATGCCAATCGACCGTGGTAATCGCAACAACAATATGGTTGGCAACGCTGTCGCAGCGTTGAATAAGTATGATGATATTTCTTTCATTATAACACCTGAAGGTACCCGCAAGTGCGTCAAGCGCTTCAAAAGGGGCTTCTATGAGATAGCTACGCAGGCCGAAGTGCCTATTGCATTGACCTATATCAATTATAAGACGCGCCATATGGGAGTCGGCCCTTTGATTGAGCCGTCTGGCGATTTCGAAGCCGATATGCGTTGCATTCTTGATTTCTATACCGATGTTGCTCCCCGCAATGAGAAGGGGTGGAACATATGTTTGTTGAAAAGTACATATACTCAAACGAATTGAAAAAAATCCACAATATGAATACCGTAAGACGAATTTACGTAGAAAAAAAGCCAGCTTTTGCCATCAAGGCTTCCGAGCTCAAGAGCGAAATGCTCAACTATCTTAATATCAATGCCGATAATGTGCGGGTGCTGATTCGCTACGACATCGAGAATCTCACTGACGAGACCTATCGCAAGGCGCTTGTCACCGTCTTTTCTGAACCTCCTGTCGATGATGTCTACGAAGAGCAGTTTCCTCACAACACGGAAGATTTCTGCTTCTCAGTTGAGTACCTGCCGGGTCAGTTCGACCAGCGCGCCGACAGCGCCGTACAATGCTGCTGTTTGCTCAACGATAGTGAACAGCCAATCATCAAGTCTGCTACAACGTACGTGATTAGTGGTAAATTGACGGATGCACAAAAAGCCGAAATACAAAAGCATTGCATCAATCCCGTCGATAGCCGCCTCACCGATGAGGTGAAGCCATCCACGCTTGCAGATTATTTTGAAGAACCGGCTGATGTGATTGTTTTCGACGGTTTTAAGGATATGGCGGAAAAGGAACTGCATAATCTGTATGACAGCCTTGGCCTTGCAATGACCTTTGCTGATTTCAAACATATTCAGCGTTATTTCCAAGACGAGGAGCGTCGCGACCCGACTATGACTGAAATACGTGTGCTCGACACCTATTGGAGCGACCATTGCCGTCACACAACTTTTGCCACTGAACTTAAAGATGTCAAGTTCGACGACGGCTTCTACCGCCCGCTCATCGAAGGCGCTTTCAAGCAGTATCTGGCTGACCATAAGGAACAATATGTCGGTCGCAACGATAAGTATGTTTGTCTGATGGACATCGGAACTCTTGCCGCCAAACGTATCAAGAAGATGGGGCTTTTGGCCGATCAGGAACCTAGTGATGAAATCAACGCCTGCTCTATTGTCGTACCTGTTGTTATTGATGGCGTAGAAGAGGAATGGCTCATCAACTTCAAGAACGAGACTCACAATCACCCGACCGAGATTGAACCCTTTGGTGGTGCCGCTACCTGTCTGGGAGGCTGCATCCGCGACCCGCTTTCGGGACGTACCTACGTCTATCAGGCAATGCGCGTAACCGGTGCCGCCGACCCAACCAAGCCTCTCAACGAGACCCTGCCAGGCAAGTTGCCGCAGCGCAAAATTGTAACCACTGCAGCCCACGGCTATTCGTCATACGGAAATCAGATTGGTCTTGCCACCGGCTTGGTGAACGAGATTTATCATCCCAACTATGTGGCCAAACGTATGGAAATAGGCGCTGTTATAGCCGCCGCTCCGCGTCGTGCTGTCAAGCGACTCACTTCCGATCCAGGAGATGTCATCATCCTGCTTGGCGGCCGTACTGGCCGTGATGGTATCGGAGGTGCAACTGGTGCCTCAAAGAGCCATACTTCCAAGAGCCTCACCACCTGTGGGGCCGAGGTGCAGAAGGGCAACGCCCCCACCGAACGCAAAATCCAGCGCCTTTTCCGCCGTGAGGAGGTATCGTCGCTCATTAAGAAATGTAATGATTTTGGTGCTGGCGGTGTGAGTGTTGCTATTGGCGAATTAGCCGATGGTCTTCAGATTAACCTCGACTGTGTACCAAAGAAATACGCCGGCCTCGACGGCACAGAATTGGCCATTAGCGAGAGCCAGGAGCGTATGGCTGTTGTTGTCGACCCCAAGGATGTCGAACAAATGCTGAAATATGCCGACGAAGAGAATCTCGAAGCTACTGTTGTGGCCACAGTCACCAAAGAGCCTCGTATGGTCATCAGCTGGCGTGGAAAAGAAATCGTAAACCTCAGCCGTCGCTTCATTGATACCAACGGCGCACACCAGGAAACCACGGTCAGCGTAAGTATGCCTGAAGAGTCTGTTAAAACAGCAGAGCCCTTTAATGCTAATATTGAAGAACTCTGGCTTAATACCCTTTCCGACCTTAATGTCTGTTCGCAGAAAGGCCTTGTTGAGATGTTCGACAGCAGTATCGGTGCGGGCAGCGTTGTTATGCCTTTTGGTGGACGCTATCAGTTGACACCAACACAATCAATGGTTGGAAAGATACCTTTGCTTGACGGAAAGTGCGACACCGTTACAATTATGTCTTACGGTATGGACCCCTACCAGACAAGCTGGAGTCCGTTCCACGGTGCCGCCTATGCGGTGGTCAGCAGTGTGGCTAAGATTGCCGCCGCGGGTGGTGATGTCAGCAAGGTGCGTCTTACCTTCCAGGAGTATTTCAAAAAACTGGGCAACGATCCATATCGTTGGGGTGAACCTTTCGCCGCCCTCCTCGGTGCCTATAACGCCCAGATGGGTCTCAAGCTGCCAGCCATCGGTGGCAAAGACTCTATGAGCGGTACCTTCAATAATATTGATGTTCCTCCGACCTTCTGCAGCTTTGCAGTTGGAACAGAGAATCTTTACCATATTCTTACACCGGAGTTCAAGATGCCGGGCTCAAAACTGGTGCTGCTCGACATCAAGAAAGACAAGTACGGAATGCCCGACTATGAGGATGCATTGAAACAGTATCGCCTGCTCCACGACACTATTGCTTTTAGGGACAAAGAGAACGAAGAAGCATTTGGTCCAGTGTTCTCTGCTTATGCCATCGGATTCGGTGGCATCATCGAGGCTGTAAGCAAGATGGCTTTCGGCAACGGCTGTGGCGCACATATCAATGACGATGTAAGCGTCGAGGAACTGACTTGCAAGAACTATGGCGCAATACTCCTCGAGGTTGACCATTCTGTCCAGCTGCCGTTCCGTTATACAGAGATTGGCAATGTCATTTCGGAGCCTGTCTTTGAATGTAAAGGTGTAAAGATTGCTCTCAAGGATGCTCTCGCTGCTTGGCAGAAACCTCTCGAAGGTGTATTTCCGACGCGTTCCAACGAGGATCAGAAAGGTGATAAGAAAGTGGATAGTAAACTCTACAAAGCCGATAATCCTCTGACGCATTCACACATTAATATGTTGACGCATTCTCCGAAGCCTCACGTTTTCATCCCCGCTTTCCCAGGTACCAACTGCGAGTATGACAGTGCCCGCGCTTTCAACCGTGCTGGTGCCGAGAGCGAAATTATCGTCTTCCGCAACCAGAACGGCCAGCAGATTCGTGAAAGCGTGGATGCTTACGTCGATGCCATCAAGCGTAGCCAGATTATTATGATTCCTGGAGGCTTCAGCGCTGGCGACGAACCCGAAGGCTCCGCCAAGTTCATAACCAGCGTATTCCGCAACCAGCGTATTGCCGATGCCGTTATGGAGCTCCTCAACAAGCGCGACGGTCTTATGCTCGGCATCTGCAACGGTTTCCAGGCATTGGTGAAACTGGGCCTTGTCCCCTACGGCGAAATTCGCTCGCAGGCAGCCGATGCTCCTACGCTCACCTTCAACACCATCGGACGTCACCAGAGCAAGATGGCCTACACGCGCGTCACTTCCAACCTCAGCCCCTGGCTGCAGCGTGCAGAACTGGGTGCCTCCTACGTCATCCCCATCTCGCACGGCGAGGGCCGCTTCGTGGCTCCACGAGAATGGATAGACCGGCTTTTTGCAAACGGTCAGGTGGCTACGCAGTATGTCGACCTCAATGGCAACCCCACGATGGACGAGGAGTACAATATGAATGGCTCTTATATGGCCATCGAGGGTATCACCAGTCCCGACGGTCGCGTGTTTGGCAAGATGGGTCACAGCGAGCGCCGCAGCAAAGGCAGCGCCCTCAACATCTACGGCAACGACGACCAGCAAATCTTCGAGTCCGGCGTGGAGTATTTCAAATAAAACAGTTTATACAACCGACAAGACGGGAGTACACACAAAAGGTACTTCCGTCTTTTTTATATATGTGGGACGACAATCCCCAAAAACCTTAATTCTGCATCTTACATTTGTCTGCCTTTTTGCGTATTTTGATTCTGTTAATAATCAATAACTTGCAGATGGTGACGTTTCGTAATGTTTGGAAGTGATGCAATATGCTTAAAAACATTGCTTTCGGTATACATTCTCCGTCATATGTACATATGACTATGTTGGTCGATGGGAAAGACAGGTGTGCTGATTGAAATGTATTGATTCATAGATTGTTGCTGTTTTTCTGTTTTTTTCGATTGTTATGGAGTTTTGTTTTTGATTTGATTATTATGATGTTTTTTGGTTTATTATGTTGTGTGTCAGTGAGATGTCTGTCAAGAAATCTTATTCTCGACAATAAGGCGCGATTATTTAATTATTTGGCGTAATTTTGCAATCTGAAACGGTGTTGTTGTTTTGAATTTTAACTGCTGATTGTTATGGATTTAATACTGAAATATTTTCCCAGGCTCACCGAGCGCCAGAAGGAGCAGTTCGCCGCGCTACCTGAGCTTTACGGCGACTGGAACTCGAAAATAAACGTCATATCGCGCAAGGATATGGACAATTTCGTGGAGCACCACGTGCTGCATTCGTTGGCGGTGGCCAAGGTGATACAGTTCAAGACTATGGCCGACATTATGGATTTGGGCACGGGCGGCGGTTTTCCGGGCATTCCGTTGGCGATAATGTTTCCTGACACCAATTTCTATCTCGTAGATTCTATTGGCAAGAAAATCAAGGTGGTGAAGAGCGTCGCCGAGTCGCTGCAACTGACCAACGTCTCTGCCGAGCAAATCCGTGCCGAGCATGTGCAGCGTGATTTCGACTTTATTGTTTCAAGGGCTGTGACTGATTTGTCGCAGTTTGTAGGATGGGTGCGCGGCAAAGTGTCTGACATACACTATCATAAGCTCCGCAACGGCATTATCTACCTCAAGGGCGGCGACCTTACCGAGGAGATTGCGCCGTTCCGCAAGAAAGTGCGTATGTTTGATATTTCGGAATTCTTCGAAGAATCCTATTTCGAGACCAAGAAAATTATTTATTTGCCGTTGGGCCGATAGATTTCGTTAAGTGTCTTAACCCTTATTTTCACGTTCGAAATGTCGGCTTTCGGGTCGGCGGGGATGAATGTGGTGTGTAGTTGCCCGTTCTTTTTCAGGTCGACGAAGTTCTTGGTGAAGTGGCCGTTGATGTGGGGCTCGGTGTCGAGGTATACATCATAGAGGTCGATGAGGGCTTTGAAATTAACGGTCAGTTTGCCGTTCTTGATTTGTGTGTTATATTGATAATCAGCCTTTGACGATCTGTTATAGGTGCGGTCTTTGGGATAGACGCTGTAGTAACGTTGCCATTTCGCGAGGTCGACGGTGTCGGCAAAGAGGGCTTGCGCGCGGTAGTGCAGAGCCTTCCAGTTGCCGTAGTAGTCGATTGACGACCAGCTGGCTACGGGCCAGCAGTCATTTAATTGCCAATAAAGCGTTCCGGCGCAGCGCGGGTCGGAGAGGTGGCAGAGGATGCCGTATCCAGTGCCCCAGGCCTGCAGCAGCTGGCTGATGTAGGCGTAGTCTTTCAGATTAAGACACTTGCTGTCGAAGCCATAGTACTGTCGCATTGCCTTGTCGATGATTTCGCGTCCACGCGGATGTTTCTGGTGGCTGCGCAGGGTGGGGGAGTCAATGTTGAGTTGTTCGGCAGGTGTGAACTGGATTATGCTTGAGAGTAGAGGGTAGCTCTGGAAGCCATATTCGCTCATAAAGCGGCCGGTCTTTTCCTTGTACATCTCGAAGGGTTCCTCACCCCACCATACGCCCCAGTAGTGGCTGTCGCCGTAGGTGGTGCACTCGGGGTGGCCCCAGCCAAATAGTGGCGAGGTGGAAATGTAGCGCCGTCCTTGCCAGTCGTAGTCGCGCACGGCTTGTGCCAGGATGCCGGGTCCTCGATCGGTGTAGATGTCGTCAAAGATAGTGTCGATGCTGTGTTCTAGTCTG
>JAEEGL010758425.1_pt1 | contig 33594 bp, 17 predicted proteins | sample 9134231 | NCBI WGS metagenome assembly JAEEGL01 (sample SAMN16246548, study PRJNA631951) | gut metagenome | biome: gut microbiome; feature: rumen; material: fiber-attached | host: Bos | place: Iran: Karaj | collected 2018-10 | reverse complement strand
TGTTCTCCTTCTTCAGCCACATAACCCTCCATATCAACATTGATAAACGATTTTGTGACACGGTAGGGAGCTAAATAGCCATCGGCAATGCATTGTTGCAAGGAATAAGTATAGACGGGAAGTGCGAAGTATTCAAAGTTGTCGGCACCTTCCACACTCTTAGGCGTAGCGGTAAGACCTATCTGGGTGGCAGCATCGAAGTAGGTCAGGATTCTATGCCATTGTTTGTCCTCGTCGATGCTGGAGCGATGGCACTCATCCACCACAATCAAGTCGAAGAAATCTTTAGCATAACTCTCGTATGGCTGCTTCTCACCTGGTTGCATCTCCTTTTCATTCTTCACCCATTGCCCATAAAGACTCATGTAAATCTCGAATCCACCTTCGGCATTCTTGCCCTGCACCTTCGACATCACCTTGCGGAAAGGCTTGAAGTCCTGACGCATGGTTTGGTCGATGAGAATATTACGGTCAGCGAGATAAAGGATACGTTTCATGCGTCCCGATGCATGCAGACGGTGGATGATTTGGAAAGCCGTATAGGTCTTTCCCGTTCCCGTAGCCATAACCAAGAGGATCCGTTTTTTTCCACAAGCCACCGCCTCAATCACCTTATTGATGGCTATGCGCTGGTAGTAGCGAGGCGGATAACTGTCGCTATCACTATAATAAGGAATGTCGAGCAACTGAGCTCCCTCTTTAGACAAGTTCATGTTGTCGTACATCCATTGGCGATAGCGTTCACGGAGAGCCAAGGGCGTGGGGAAATCATCCATGCTGATGGTACGCTCTGCACCCGTATTCATGTCGTGTTCCACAAACTTCTCGCCGTTTGAAGCGTAAGCAAATGGCAAATCAAGGTCTTTGGCATAGTCGATGGCTTGTTGGATTCCATCGGCAGGAGCATGTTTCCTGTCCTTTGCCTCAACTATGGCTATAGGGGAATTGTCTTCCACAAATAACAAGTAGTCAACCCGTTTACCCCGTTTGCGGTGCTTCATAGAACCTTGCACAATAATTTGTCCTGGGGTATAGGGATATTCCAATAGCATGTGAAACTTATCCCATCCTTTGTCTTCCAATGCTGGTTGTATGTAACGAGATTTGATGTCTTCCTCACTCAAATGAATGTCTGCAAATGTTGCACTCTGAACTGCCATATAGATTTAGTGTTTTGTTCTATCAATAGGTTGCCATTTCACCAATGAAGGGAGAATATATACCTTGCAAAAATACTAATTTATTTCGAAACACCCGTTATCGGGATTGAAAAATACATATTTTGCTCATGGAAAATCATCATGCTTATATCTCAAACACGGCGTTTGGGGGAAATGTGGAGAAAGATAGTTTTCTCAGAAAGTTGAAAAAAAGTTTTGTGGTTTAATTTTTTTCTGTATCTTTGCAAATGGATATTGCCTTTTACGAAGATGTATCGGAAGGCTTGACATTGAGGAAAAATGAGTTGCTGACTCTTATCGAACCAAACTGCGACCTTGGAAAGAGAATGGAGAGTACGGTACCTGACCATATTATATATAATAATGGTGTGGACTGACGTTTCATCTATTCAAGGGTTGTCGCAGACCTGGTTCGAAAGTGAAAACGTTTCGTCCACACCTTTTGTGTTTCCGTGCGCAAAGGTATAACGTACGTTACGTAACGACTTTCAAAAATCGTTCATTCACTTGGAATATTGTTTCATTGCAACAAATTTTTAACTGTAAGAACGAAAAATGATAGCCTAAACCTATTATCAACACTAACTTTGCGACATTATTAACGATTTAATTACCATAACAGTATTAACTAAAAGCAAAAGCAAATGAAACATCTACAACGATTGCTTCTGAGCACAATGCTCATCCTTGTGAGTACAATAATGTACGCACAAACGGAAATTACCGGTACCGTCGTTGACGGAACGGGAGAGCCTATCATTGGTGCCACGGTCATGGAAAAGGGTACTTCGAACGGTGCCATTACAGACCTTGATGGCAATTTCAAATTGAAAGTTGCGGCTGGACAGACTCTCGTCTTTTCCTACATCGGATTTGAAAAGCAAGAATTGCCCGCCCAACAAGGCATGCAAGTTACCATGACCGACAATGCCGCAGAATTGGCAGAAGTGGTGGTAACTGGTTATCAAGTACAACGTAAGGCCGACTTGACAGGTTCGGTGGCCGTTGTAAAAACTGAAGAGTTGAAGACTTCATCCGACACCGACCCTATGCGTGCATTGCAAGGTAAAGTGCCAGGTATGACCATTACGAGTGACGGTTCTCCTGTTGGTGCAGGTAGGGTACGTATTCGTGGTATCGGCTCTTTCAATTCATCACAAGACCCATTGTTTATCATCGACGGTGTGCCCACGACGACAAACCTGAACACATTGAACATGAACGATATCGAGTCTATGCAGGTATTGAAAGACGCTGCCTCTGCTTCTATTTACGGTTCTCGCGCTGCCAACGGTGTGATTATCATCACCACCCGTAGCGGAAAGAAAGGCGATAAGGTAAAGGTAGACTTATCTGCCAACCTCACGACCCAGTTCTACAACTCGCAAACCATGATGAAGTTGGCTAACACTGCCGAATATGCAACGGCAATGGCACAAGCAGCCTTGAACGACGGTCTTGACCCTGTGGCTTACGCCTCTAACTATGGTTTGAATCTCAATGCCCCAGCAGGTACTGCCATTCGCGCTTGGGACCCCGCTGCTGGCAAGTACAACGAGTACACCGTAAACGGTGCTTATGATGGATACATCAACAGGACTAAAACCATGCGTTACTCTAACACCGACTGGTTGGATCAAATCTCTCGCACAGGTTTTGCACAAAACTACGACCTTTCTATCTCTAACGGAACGGAAAAGTCAACGGCCTTGTTTTCTTTGGGTTACAAGAAGACCAACGGTATCTTGAAATACACCGACTTCGAAAGTATCTCTGCTCGTATCAACACCAGCTACAAGGTGAACAGCATCGTTACCGTAGGTGAGAACGCAACCATCACTTATTCTAACCAAGTGGATTGCCAACCATTGGAAAATGCACTCAAGATGGCTCCTACCGTTCCTGTTTACGAGGAAGACGGAGTGACATTCTCTGGTCCTGTAGGTGGTATGAGTGACCGCCAGAACCCATTGCGCGAGCTCTATCACAATCGCGACAACCGCTTGAAGATTTGGCGTATCTTCGGAAATGCCTACGTGAACATCACTCCTATCAAGGGATTGCTGCTTCGCTCTAACTTCGGTATCGACTACGATGCTGGCTTTATTCACGCAGTAACTTACACATGGCACTCTGACGTTGTAAACAACAGCACGCCTTCTGCTACCGTTTCACAAGCCAACGACATGAAGTGGACTTGGTCTAACACGGCTACCTATAACTTTGTTCTTGGTGCAGAACACACATTTAATATATTGGCAGGTCTTGAGTTGCACTCACAAAACCGTGACGACTTCTCAAGTTACGCCCAGATGTTCGCATTGGAAAACTACAAATACATGTGGCCTAACGCAGCTACCGGAACACAACGTGCCTCTGGTATCGCTGAAGGATACCACTTGGTATCATTGTTCGGAAAGATTGACTACAACTGGAAAGACCTCTTGTTGGCATCATTCACCATCCGTCGAGACGGTTCTTCACGATTCGGAGAGAACAACCGCTATGGTACCTTCCCTGCCGTAACACTCGGTTATCGTATTTCACAACACCTCAACCAGAACTGGATTGACGACTTGAAACTACGTGCTTCTTGGGGAGAAACTGGTAACCAAGCCATTTCCAACTATGCCCGTTACGGTCTTTACGCTGCCACTTACGGTGGAGGACGTAATGAGTCTACCGCTTACGACTTGAAATTGGAAGGTTCAGGTATCTATCCATCAGGATTCCGTGCTACCCAAGCACAAAACAACAACTTGAAGTGGGAAACCACAGTACAGTACAACGTAGGTATTGACTACACACTCTTAGGCAACTCACTCTACGGTACCGTTGACGCATACGTAAAGAAGGTGAAAGACATGTTGATTAACCCCGCTTACCTTGGTTCAATGGGTGAAGGTGGTGCTTCATGGCTCAATGGTCCAAGCTTGCAGAACTGGGGTATGGAATTTGCCGTAGGTTATCGTCATACTACGAGCTACGGACTCCGTTACAACATCAATGGCAATTTGGACTTCTACCGCAGTAAAGTAACATATCTGCCCGAAACGACGACCGGTTCTTACGTACACACCTCTAAGGAAAACCTCGTGGAATCCAAGAAGCCTTACGGTTCTATCGTAGGTTATGTAGTTGACGGACTCTTCCAAAATCGTGAAGAAGTATTGGGAAGCGGACAAGAGAACGCACGTGTAGGTGGTTTGAAATATGCCGACCTCGACGGTAACGGTATCATCAACGAACACGACCAGACATGGATTTTCAATCCAGTACCCAACTTCTCTTGGGGTTTGAACTTCGAACTGGGCTATAAGGACTTTGATTTCAACATGTTCTGGCAAGGTGTAGCTGGTCAAGACGTTTACAATGACCAAAAATTCCAAACCGACTTCTACAGCATTACCGACGCTGGTTCGAACAAGGGTAATCGTATGCTTGGTGCTTGGACAACAGCCAACACTTCGTCTACCATCCCCGCATTGACAACCAACAACACCGGCAATGAAGGAAGAGCATCAAGTTACTTCGTAGAGAATGGTTCTTACGCTAAGTTGCGTCAAGTGCAAATTGGTTACAATCTGCCTTCCAACATCCTGAAGAAGTTTAACATGAGCAATGCTCGTGTCTATGTCTCTGGTCATAACCTGTTAACTATCAAGAGCAGCAGCTTGACTTGCTCCGACCCTGAAAACCCCAGATGGGCATATCCTAACAGTACTTCTTTCTCACTTGGAATTCAGGTTGGTTTCTAAAAGTAAATGATAATTGAAAATTGATATAAGTATGAAAACAATATATAAAGCAATTTGCGTAGGACTCATTTGTTATGTTGCCAATGCAACACTCACGAGTTGCAATGATTTCATCAACGTAGAGCCGCAAGGTGTCATCAATGAAGAGCTGGCCATGAGCCAACCTAATGAAATGGTGACCGCTGCATACGCCAAGCTCGGTGACGACTGGTACACTTATCCATTCAATATGTGGCCTTACGGTGACGTTACCAGCGACGATGCCATGAAGGGCGGCTCTGGAACCACCGACACCAACTACCATCCTTTCGAGGTATGGTCGACTCTGACGGCTTCCACACCTGACCACATGGACGAAATGTGGTATCATCTCTATTGCTCTATCAGCCGTTGTAACAGGGCTTTGGTAGCTTTGGCTGACCATGGAGGTTCTCTCGATCCAACCATAAGGGCACAACGTGAAGGCGAAGTACGTTTCCTCCGTGCACATTTCTATTTCAAACTCGTGCAAATATGGAACCAAGTGCCTTGGGTAGACGAGGAAGTTTATCGCAATCACTCTGAAGAGCAAACTCCCAACAACGTATTCACACATCAGGAGTTGATGGAAAAGATTGTTTCGGACTTCAAGGCTGCTTACGACGTTTTGCCAGTAGACCAAGCAGAAGGTGGACGTGCCAACAAGATTGCCGCTGCTGCTTACTTGGCTAAGTGTTACCTGACAATGGCTTGGGGTGACGGTTATGAAGCTAACACAGGCGTTAGTCACATCAACCAACAATACATGCAGGAAGTGTTGAAATATACGGATGTAGTGAAGAGTTCTAAATATGGTTACTTGGAAGACTTTGGCGACATCTTCTTGCCAGAGTACAAGAACTCCAAGGAAAGCATCTTCGCCGTACAACACTCAGGCTACCAAGATGACAACACCCTTTACGGTCGTGCCAACTGGAGTAACATGTTGAATGGATGTTGGGGTATCTGGTCTTGCGGATGGGATTTCCATAAGCCCACACAAAACCTCGTAAATGCATTCAAGACCAAGGACGGTCTGCCAATGTTCAATAACTTCAACGACGAGATTGCCTATCCTATCAACGGAATGCCAAACGCACAGAAGTGGGATCCACGTCTCTTCCATACAGTAGGTATGCCAACCTTCCCCTATAAGTATGAGACATCTTTTGTAAACTCTGAGGGAAAAGTGGTGCAGATGATGACAAAGGAAAACAGCCGTACACCTAATACATATGGTTACTACGCTTCTATGAAAGAGGTAACGCAGCGCTCAAAGGGTGAGACCTTCGACAACCCATGGCAAGCATTCCCGATGAACGACTACGTATTGCGTTACACCGACGTAATGTTGATGCGTGCTGAAGCCCTCATCGAGACAGGTGCATTGGAAGAAGCTCGTTCTATCATCAACGACATTCGCCAGCGTGCAAAGAATTCCGTTGCTAAGCATATCGCTTACGCTGCTGACCAATGCGACATCGCTCTTTATCCAAGCACATACTTCCAGAGCAAGGAACAAGCTCGTCAGTGTCTGCAATGGGAACGTCGTCTGGAATTGGCTATGGAGAACGGTCGTTACTTCGACTTGCGCCGTTGGGGTATTGCCTCACAAACATTGAACAAGTTCTTCGAAAAAGAACAATTCTCTGTTTACGACGGACAAACATACGCCCAATACTATAAGGACGCACACTTTACTCCAGGCAAGAACGAGTACTTCCCCATTCCTTACATCCAGCTCTTCTACGTGCCCGGACTCTATACCCAAAACAAAGGTTATTAATAGGATACAATAATAATAGTAATCAATGAAAGTTATGAAAGCAATCTATAAATTTCTCTTTGCAAGTTTGGTATGCTGTGGGATTGTCGCACTTGTATCATCTTGCCAAGACAAAGACTACGAGCGAAGCTCTATGATTCTCAACGCTCCCGATGTATCACAGATAACAGGTACACTCACTGGTGACAACTACACTTGGACATGGCCTACACAAGCCGAAAAGATGCAGGTGATTGTCTATAGGAACGGAGCCCTCTCTTCCAGCGAAATTGTCAGTGGCAACACTTTCACGCATACCAATGTTCCAACGAACGTTCCGTTTGAGTATGTATTCAAGCTGACTGATGGCACCAATTTCTCTCAAGGCGTAGTGAAAAAATATACTCGCGAGGGTGCAACAAGTATCTCTGGCGTACAGATGAGTCAAGTTGACAAGACGGGAGGTTACGATGCATTGGTGGTTTGGAACCCCGCCGTAGATGCCTCTTCCATCAAGTTTGTTGCTACCAACGGCAAGAGAACCATCAGCGAGACATTGAACGGAAGTGCAACCAGCTATACCATCCAAGACGTTGTGTCTGGTGACACATGGGAAGTGACGCTTACTGCAGTCAACGAGAAAGGAACCTCTCTCTCTACCAAGTCTTCTCTCCGCATTGGAAAGACAGCCATTGGTTTCTTGAGCATTTATCCTACACCAGAAGAACTCGTACAAAACGGTGACGATGATGAGGCTTCAGCATGGTTGTGGCTACACGAGAATTATCCAACCGCACAATACTTGTATTTCGGCAATATCAAGGCCGCCAGCGACGTTGAACCATTCCGCGTTCTGTTCTGGTTACGCGACTTGGAAGGTGTTGGTGAAGATGCTGTTTGGAATATTCCTGAAGTAGTACAAAATGCTACACCAGTTATCAAAGAGTGGTATAAGGAAGGCGGAAGCTTGTTGCTTTGGAGCCACGCTACAACATACGTTGGCCACTTAGGTCGTCTGAATCTTGATGACATGAAGAACAACGACCACGCCATCGGTACAGGTGTGGGAGGCATCAATAATGATGTTTGGAAGATGGCTGTTCAGTTGAATCCAGGTGGTCGCTTCTCGAAAGACCATTCTACACATCCTATCTATAAGGGATTGGACGTTGAGTCAACCGACCGCACCAAGCTCATTGCTTTCAAGGGACAAGGTTGGACAGAAGACCACAACTGTTTGTTCTTCAACCTGCCATCAATGTTCACGGGCATTGGCAACCAAGAGGAAGCTTGCTACATCCAAACCACACAGGTTTACGGTATCTATCCATTGGGTACATGGGATTCGCAAATTGATTGGGTAAGTCAGATGAACGTATGGGAAGCTCAACAAGGCAATACCGAATTCAAGGGTACTATCCTCTGTATCGGTAACGGTGGTTGTGAATTCTCCATGAAGAATCCAGACGGAACACCCGACAAGAGTGCTTATCCACGCAACAATGCCTTCCAAGACAACGTGCTCAAGTTGGCAAAGAACTCTCTGGAATACTTGAAGACAAGATAATCCAACACCTAAAGATTTTATATCATGAAATCTAAGAACATATTTCGAACGATGGTAGCCGTGATGTCCACGGTTACCATCCTCGGATGTGGAAGTGATGACGTGAAACAAGACTATAATCCTCTGATTGATGACCCCAAGACAGAGGAGCCTACCGAGAAACCCACTGAAAAGAGTGGACGCACGGAGCAATATCGTCCGCAGATTCACTTCACGCCGAATAAGAACTGGATGAACGACCCCAACGGTATGGTTTATGCCAATGGTGTCTATCATCTCTTTTACCAATACAACCCACAAGGCAATTCGTGGGGAAACATGTCGTGGGGACATGCTACGTCTTCTGACCTCATGCATTGGGAAGAACAACCAGTAGCATTGACACGCGATGAACTTGGCGACATCTTCTCTGGTTCAGCAGTCATTGACAAAGACAACACCGCAGGATTTGGCAACAATGCCATGATTGCCCTTTACACATCGGCAAGTGGTGCTCAACAACAATCGATGGCCTATAGCACCGATGGAGGAAAGAGTTTCACTCGTTATCCGGGCAATCCTGTCATCAAAAACAATGACGACAACTTGCGCGACCCCAAGGTGTTCTGGCATGAAGAAAGCAAGAAATGGATTATGGCTTTGGCTAAGGGTTGGAAAATGGGAACCGAATTCTATGGTTCTACTGACTTGAAGAATTGGACACACCTGAGTACCTTCTTCGTGGCATTGCCTGGTCGTCCCAGCTTGCAATGGGAATGTCCTGACCTGATTTCATTAGACTATAAAGGAAAGAAGAAATACGTTTTGTTGGTAAGCGTAAATCCTGGAGGTCCCATCTTAGGTTCAGGTACCATGTACTTTGTCGGTGATTTCGACGGAACTACCTTTACCGCAGACCCACTTGACTATCCCTTGTGGTTTGACTATGGAATGGACAATTACGCTGGCGTAACTTGGTCAAACACCCCCAACCGACACATCTTAATAGGATGGATGAATAATTGGCAATATGCAGGTGACGTACCTTGTTCACCTTGGAGGTCCGCCATGACATTACCACGAGAGTTGAAACTCATCGAGTATGATGGCAAGCCATTGTTGGCAAACGTCGTTGTGGATGAAGTAGACAAGATTGCCTCGAATTGGCAAGACGTGCCAGGAACCATCAATGCGAAAGATGCCTATCAATTGCGCCTCACCATCGACCTTGATAAGGGCTCTACCATTACGTTGAGCAATGACAACAAGGAGAGTTTCACCATGGACATCATCGCATCGGAGCGTATGCTTGTCGCTCATCGCACAAGTGCGACTGGACAAACTACCTTCAATGCCATATTCTCCATTCCTTCGATGAGGGCTCCACTCAACACCGTTGGCAACAGCGTTGTATTAGACATCTTCGTTGACCAGTCGTCGGTTGAGATATTTACGCAAAACGGTTCCATGTCAATGACAAACCTTGTATTTCCCAAGAATATATATAATCACCTGAACGTGTCAGGTGCAAATTATCAGGCTCAGATTCGAAGCTTAAATAGTGTATGGTTTTAAACCATTGTTATTATTGGTTGGTAAGGAAGATTGTTTCAGGATAACTTTTTATACAAAAATTGTTGCAATGAACGAACATTTGCATCATTTGAAACATAAATAACACTACTATTCAATTATTAATTGTATTTTTGCAAACAGATAACTAAAAACAATTAGGAATGAAGAGAATAATAACATTGATAGCCGCCGTGCTAATGACCATGACTATGAAAGCTCAAGCACCTCAAATGTTAGGTGAGAGTCATGCCATCCAGAAAATAGGAGTAACAAGTAAGTATTTGTTGCTGCCCGTTCAAGAAAAGGAAGAAATTGCCAACATCCGCGTTATCGTGAACAACGAGCAACGACAAAGTTTCAACGTGAAGTTAGCCGTAGACAAGGTGGACTACTACGTACCCGTTGACATCAAGCGATTTGGTAGCGAATCTATTCTATTGGACATTAATTTCCATGGTGACAGACGAAGCACCGGAGCCATCAAGGACTTCGCTTGTTGGAAAGAGATGAAGCAATCGAATGAATTTGACACAACTAACAGGGAACGCTTTAGGCCAACCTACCACCACACCCCAACTTACGGATGGATGAACGATCCAAACGGTATGTTTTACAAAGACGGTGTTTACCATTTATATTATCAATGGAACCCATACGGTTCACAATGGGAAAACATGACTTGGGGACATAGTTCTTCTCGCGACCTGATACATTGGGAAGCCCAACCTACGGCAATTGAAGCTGATGCTTTGGGAACAATATTCAGTGGTTCTTGCGTAGTGGACAAGAAAAACGACCGTGTCGTAGCTTTCTACACTTCAGCAGGACAGAACCAAGTTCAGTCAATGGCTGTTTCCAAAGACAATGGAGTGACCTTCCAGAAGAATCCAACAAATCCTATTCTCACGTCAAACGACCCCGACTTCCGTGACCCGAAAGCATTCTGGAACCCAGAAATACAGAAGTGGAACCTCATCTTGGCAGTTGGTCAAGAGATGCGTATCTACTCATCATCTAATTTAAAGGATTGGACTTACGAGAGTAGTTTCGGTAAGGGATATGGCAACCACGATGGCGTGTGGGAATGTCCTGACTTGATGAAACTCCAAGTACGTGGCACCGACAAGCAGAAATGGATGTTGATTTGCAACATCAATCCTGGTGGACCATTCGGTGGTTCTGCTACTCAATATTTCGTGGGTGAATTTGACGGAAAGAAATTCACTTGCGAACACAAGGACACTCGTTGGATGGATTACGGCAAAGACCATTACGCTACCGTTACCTTCGACAATGCTCCTGACGGTAGAAGAATCGCATTGGCATGGATGAGCAACTGGCAATATGCTAACCAAGTTCCCACACAGCAATTCCGTAGTGCAAACTCCGTTCCTCGCGACTTAAACTTGTTTGAATACAAAGGTGAAACATATTGTAGCGTAACACCTTCTAAGGAGTTGTTAGCCTTGCGCGGCAAAAAAGTGAAGAAGCCAACTCAAACTTGCGAAATCGTGGTTGATACCAAGGGCAAGACTGAAATTGAACTTTCCAACACCAAGGGTGAGAAGGTCATCATGAATTACGACGCACAAAACCATACGTTCTCAATGGATCGCAACAAGAGTGGAGACACCTCTTTTAGTGAGGCTTTCCCCTTTGTGACCGTTGCACCAACTTATGGCGACATTCATCAACTGCGCATCTTCATAGACAATTGCAGCATTGAGGCTTTCGACGCAGAAGGCAAGATGGCTATGACAAATCTCGTTTTCCCCTCCGAACCATATACCATGATTAAGGTGAAGGGTGGTAAGGCAACTATTTACGATATCAAGAATTAAAACAACCATGAGCAAACAAAACAAATCCATCTATTTGGTCCCCGTGATGCTCTGCTTCTTCTGCATGGGCTTCGTGGATCTCGTAGGCATTGCCTCCAACTATGTGAAAGAGGATCTCGGACTTACCGACTCCGTAGCAAACATCTTCCCTTCACTCGTATTCTTCTGGTTCCTTATCTTCAGCGTTCCCACGGGTATGCTGATGAACAAGATAGGACGTAAGAACACCGTGCTTCTCTCCATGGTAGTGACGATAATATCACTATTTATCCCATTGTTTGGCAATTCGTTTGCCGTGATGTTAATCGCATTCTCCTTGTTGGGAATTGGTAACGCTTTGATGCAAACAAGTATCAACCCACTTGCCATGTTGATTATTGGCGATAAGAACTTGGCTTCCACATTGACATTCGGTCAGTTTGTGAAAGCAATCGCCTCTTTCCTGGCACCTTACCTCGCCATGTGGGGAGCTACACAAGCCATTCCATCGTTTGGACTCGACTGGCGCGTTCTCTTCCTCATCTACTTTGTGGTAGGAACATTGGGAACATTGTTCTTGTGGATTACACCTATTACCGAGGAAATCTCTGGCGGAAAATCATCGTCGTTCATGGATTGTCTTCGTCTATTGGGCAAGCCAATCGTTCTCCTTTCGTTCTTTGCCATCATGTGTCACGTAGGTATTGATGTGGGTACGAACACCACCGCTCCCAAATTGTTGATGGAACGTGTGGGAATGACGCTCAACGAAGCAGCATTTGCTACTTCACTTTATTTCATCTTCCGTACCATTGGCGCACTCACGGGTTCATTCTTCCTTCGCATCATGAAGACACGCATATTCTTCATCTTCAGCGTAGCCCTCATGGTCATCAGTATGATACTTATGTTCGGTGGAGAAACCAAAGCCATGCTTTACACAGCCATCGCATTGGTGGGATATGGAAACTCCAATATCTTCTCCATGGCATTCTCTGAAGCCCTGTTATCAGTACCCGACAAGCAAAACGAGGTATCTGGCTTGATGATTATGGGACTTTTCGGTGGAACGGTATTTCCATTGTTGATGGGTTTTGCCAGTGATGCCGTAGGACAAGCTGGTGCCGTCATCGTCATGGCAGTAGGCGTTATCTATCTCCTAACTTACATTCCCAGAATCAAGCGTTAGTAAAGAAACCCCTACATTCCCTAATATCCCTAATACCCCTACAAACCCTATAAATTAAAAATTTAAAAACAAAAAAACCATGCAAAACAAAAGATATGTAGTAGGACTCGGAGAAGCCCTATGGGATGTACTTCCCGAAGGAAAAAAATTAGGTGGAGCACCCGCTAACTTCGCTTATCACTCAGGACAATTCTTAGGTAAAGAAAATACTATCGCTATCAGTGCATTGGGTGAGGACAAACTGGCAGAGGAAACCATCGAGGCATTAAAAGACCATGAACTGAATTACTTCATGCCTCGTGTACCCTACCCCACAGGTACTGTACAAGTTCAACTTGACGAACAGGGCATTCCCACTTACGACATCAAGGAAAACGTGGCTTGGGACAATATCCCATTAACACCCGAAATCGAGGAAATCGCACGCAATTGCCGAGCCGTTTGTTTCGGTTCATTGGCTCAGCGCAATGTCGTTTCGCGCGAGAATATCCATAAATTCCTCGACATGACACCAGACGATTGCGTAAAGATATTCGATATCAACCTGCGCCAAAACTTCTATACCAAGGAGGTGATACAAGAGTCGATGCGTCGTTGCAACATCCTCAAGATCAATGATGAGGAGTTGGTTCTTATCGGCAGAATGTTCGGTTATCCAGGCTTGGACATCGAGAACAAGTGTTGGCTTATCTTAGGTAAGTACGACCTCGACATGCTCGTACTCACCTGTGGTACCAATGGTTCATACGTATTCACACCAGGACAGATGTCGTTCCAAGAAACTCCGAAAGTGGAAGTAGCCGATACTGTTGGCGCTGGCGATTCTTTCACGGGCTCTTTCTGCGCAGCTATCCTCAATGGCAAACCCGTTGTAGAGGCACACAAACTTGCCGTAGAAGTAAGTGCTTTCGTTTGTACGCAAAATGGTGCAATGCCTACATTGACACCAGAATTGTTGGCTAAAGGATAGAACGTTGCTCTAAACATAGCAACAATTACGATAAAACCATTGGCTTCTTCATGGAAACCAATGGTTTTTTATTTGTTATGATAACCACTAAACACTTAAAGGCTCAGTAGAAAATGTATCTTTGCAACGTGAAAAGTTATGTTTATGGGCGGTGAACTTGTATTCAAGGGCGATGAACTTATATTCAAGGGCGGTGAACATAAGTTCACGGCGCGTAAACATAAATCATTTCAGCCTTTTTGATATGTTTACGTAACATGAATAGTTATATGTGGGATGCGTTGTTATTCAAGCGTGGGATATATAGTTACGAGTCATGTCGTACAATGTTATTTTTGAAATTATCAATTATACATCATTTTTTTTCGAACATTTTTCTATAAATTGAAAAAAAATAGAGTATCTTTGCAACGAAACAACGAAAACTGTCTTTATGCGCAAACATACATTATTTATAATTATCCTATTAGCCATTATTTCCTCTTGTTCTACTGGCGAAAAGAAATACCGTATAGGTGTGTCGCAATGCTCCGACGATATTTGGCGCGACAAACAAAACACCGAATTAAAGATGGCTGCATACTTCCACGACAATGTGGACTTAAAATTTGCAGCTGCTTACGATAGTGATGAAAGACAAATACAACAAATAGATAGTTTGGTAAATGAAGGCATCGACTTACTCATTGTTGCCCCTAATCAAATAGCCACCATCTCGCCTGCCATTGACCGCACGTTCGAGAAAGGCATTCCTGTTATCGTGTTTGAAAGAAAAACCAACTCCCGCAAATATACTGCGTATATGGGAGCAGACAACTATGAGATGGGAAAAATCATGGGTGAATATATCGCCACCCGACTTCAGGGTAAGGGAAAACTGATGGAAGTAATGGGACTGAAAGGGTCTTCTCCCTCCATTGAACGCCACAACGGATTTAGGGATGCATTGAAAGACTACCCACAATTAGAGGTGATTGCCACGTTGCAAGGTGATTGGACCGAACCAACAGCTTACAAACAAGTAAAGGAATGGAACTTAAAACATGCAGATACCAACGTCGACTTGGTATTCGGCATGAACGACCGTTCTGCCATCGGAGCGCGAAAGGCTTTCAGAGAGACACCAAAATCATTACCTCTCTTTTGTGGCATTGACGGTTTGCCTGGTGAAAACGGGGGAATCCAACAAGTACGAGACTCATTGCTCGAAGCTTCGTACATTTACCCGACACATGGAGACCAATTGCTTCAGTTGGCGCTCGACATTCTCGACGGAAAGCCATACACGAAAGAAACATCGTTGGTTTCTGCTCTGGTAACGAGAGACAATGCTCGTGTATTACAACTCGAAAGTGAGGAAGTCACGCGATTATCCAAGAACGTTGAACAACTACACCTCACGGCAGACTCTTATCTCCAGCAATTGGCAAGTCAACGCCTATTCACGTTGTTTTCCATCGCATTCATTATCTTGTTGTTAATGCTGGCATTTGCCTTCTATCTCTACAATCGGCAGAAGAAACGTATCCTTTCTGAACGGCAGAAACTGGAACGAGAGCAGTTGAATTTCTATACGCAAGTGAGTCACGAACTACGTACACCGCTTACTTTAATCGAAGGACCATTGACACAACTTGCAGAAACAGAAGACTTGCAAAATGCCAGCAAGGAAACCACAAACATGCTTGCCATCGTCAGGAGAAACACCCACCAACTCACGCAACTCATCAACAAGATGCTGGAAGTGCAAGTGGGAGGCATTCAGGAAGCAAGCAATAACATAACAAATGACTCATTTGTTACAAAGGAAATCAGTACGGAATCGGCTCCTAACATACTTGAAACAGGACAACCACAAGATACGTCTGTCCTCATCGTAGACGACAACAATGACATTCGCGAATATTTACGAACCATCCTCCAAGAGAAATACCAAGTCTTTGAGGCAGAAGATGGACAAAAAGGACTTGTTTTGGCTCAAGAACAAGTTCCTGACATTATCATTTCCGACGTGATGATGCCCGTGATGAATGGCTTGGAATTTTGTCAAAACATCAAGATGAATGAGATTACCAGTCATATACCCGTCATCTTACTGACAGCCCGCGCACTCAACAGTCACCAAATTGAAGGCTACAAAAGCGGGGCTGATGCCTATATTACCAAGCCCTTCCAACCCGACTTGCTTTTGGCACGTATCGGGAATTTGTTGCGCAATCGCCATTTACTGAAAGACTTATGGGGAACATCTTCTAACGCTCCAAAAAAAGAAGACAAGACCGCAACGACCGAGAACACACCACTTTCATCGGAAGGAACAAGGGAAAATGCATTCATTAGCCGTTTCAAGAAAGTGGTTGAAGAACGAATGACCGATAGCGAGTTGTCAGTAGAAACCATTGGTAGCGAACTGGGATTGAGTAGAGTGCAACTATACCGCAAGGTTAAAGCCCTCACTGGTAGTTCACCAGTAGACTTGTTGCGTAAGGCACGCTTGAATAAGGCACAACAATTGTTGCAAACCACCGACCTTTCAGTCAGCGAAATTGCCTATCAAGTGGGGTTCACCTCTCCTTCCTACTTCACGAAATGCTACAAGGACGAATACGGAAAGGTTCCTGGTGAAAGTCGTAAATAACCATCACATTGGGAAAACGACTTCATTTTTACCTATTCCTCTATGGATGTTGAAACATCATCCAATCAATATGTTACAATCCGCATAAGTGAAATCGTTTTTATTTCATAACTTTGCAACAAAAATTTGAAAAACATGTGGAAAACGATTAGTTGCCTTTGCATCATGCTCGCATTGCCACTTATGGCAATGGCAAAGGATTATTCATTTGGGAAAGGACATTTAAACGTGAAATTCATTGCAAACAATGCGGTGAGAATTTGTTACGAAGAGGCAGGTGTCTCTTCAGCAACGACTTTACCCGATTGGGTTTACGTGAGCAATGACGAAACATCGAAACACGATGTAAACGTAAACGTGAATGACCAACAAGGCATTGTTGAAATAACCAACAAGCAAGGTGTCGTGGTATTTCGCGCTACACGACATCAAGCCGACAAGGATGGTGCAACACTAACCATCGATTCACCTACCGATGAATACCTATATGGTCTTGGACAATTTCAAGATGGTTATAGCAACATTAGAGGACTATCGCGCAGATTGACGCAAGTAAACACGCAAATCTCCGTTCCCATGATGATCTCCAGCAAAGGTTATGGATTGTTGTGGAATCAATATGGCTTAACCGAGTTTAACCCCTCCAAACAAAATGTGACGTTAATCAAACAACAGGGTTCGAAAGGTCGTGAAGTGGTGAACGTAACCTCAACCGAAGGAGGAAGGCAAGAAGTACGCGAACGAAACATCTATGAGGCTGACATTGTAATCGACAAGGCGGGAGAATACTCCTTGCTATTGGACGTAGGTCAAAAGATGGCTCGTAGACATCATCTTTGCATCGACGACAAGATAGTCATTGACATGCAAAACCTATGGTTGCCACCCACCACCTCTACGATTGTTCATTTGGAAGCAGGTAAGCATCGCCTATCGGCAGAACTCTCTAATGGTGATAAACCTGTAGTACACTACCATTTAGTGAAAAACGAAACCACTTTTTATACACCCATTGCAAAGGCTGTTGACTATACCGTATTCGTGGGTAATCCCGATGAAATCATTGCCTCTTATAGACAAATTACGGGCAACGTACCTATGTTGCCTATTTGGGCAATGGGATATATCCATTGCAGGGAGCGCTTTCACTCACAGGAAGAGATATTGTCTACCGCTAACCGATTCAGAAACGAACAATTGCCCATCGACATGATTGTGCAAGACTGGCAATATTGGGGAAAATATGGTTGGAATTCCATGAAATTCGACGAAGCCCACTATCCTTCACCTAAATCAATGACCGATAGTCTTCATCGCATGAACATGAGGTTGATGGTATCTGTTTGGTCGAAGATAGACAAGAACTCTGAGGTAGGCAAGCAAATGCTACAAGACGGTTTTTACATCCCTCAGACAGATTGGATAGATTTCTTCAATCCCCAAGCAGCTAACGCCTATTGGCGGAATTTCAGTCAACGTCTATTGCCATTGGGCATTGACGCATGGTGGCAAGATGCTACCGAACCCGAAAACGATGACCTAACGGGAAGAAAGGTAAAGAATGGTGAGATTGATGGCGATGAAGTAAGAAATGTCTATCCCCTTTTGGTAAACAAGACGGTGTATGAGGGATTACGCAACGATGCACCCGAACAACGACCGATGATTCTTACCCGTTGTGGATTCTCAGGTATTCAACGTTATGGATCTGCTTTGTGGTCGGGCGACGTTGGCAACGATTGGGAAACATTCCGTCGTCAGATTACAGCAGGTCTTGGTTTGCAAGCTACGGGATTGCCTTGGTGGACTTACGATGCTGGAGGATTCTTCCGTCCACGCGACCAATATTCCAATACCGATTACATTGAGCGGATGTTAAGATGGATTCAGACTTCCGTATACTTGCCATTGATGCGCGTTCATGGTTACATGAGCGACACAGAACCTTGGCGATATGGCAAAGAAGCCCAAGCCATTATTCACAAATGCTTGCAAGAAAGATACCGTTTACTTCCCTACATTTATTCTAATGTGGCAGAAGTTTCCTTTGCTGGTTCTACATTGATGCGCCCACTTGTGTTTGACTTTGCAAACGACTATGTTGCCTTGCAACAAAAACATGAATATATGTTTGGAAAATCATTGTTGGTAAGTCCTGTTACGCAATCTTTATCAGAAAACAAAGGTTCTTGGCAAACATACCTTCCCATCCATCATGCAGGATGGTATGACTACAGAACAGGAAAACACTATGATGGCGGAAAAACCATTACCACTTCCATAGACTTAACTACCATTCCCATTTTCGTGAAAGCGGGAAGCATTCTTCCAATCGGTGCAGACAAGCAATATACCAAAGAAAATCTCTCTGCCCCCATGGAAATACGCATTTTCCCAGGCGCAAATGCAACCTTTGACTTGTATGAAGACGATGGAGAAAGCAATCGTTACGAAAAGGGAGAATGTAGTAGAATCTCTTTAGAATGGGATAATGCCAAGCAACAATTAACCATAGGAAGTCGAAAAGGTTCCTATCAAGAAATGCCGATGAAACGGGAGTTTATTGTTACGTTGCAAGGTAAGCCAAGCAAGACAATTGCCTATAAAGGCAAAAAGGTTCGCATTCGTTTTTAGTTGTTTCAAAAGATACAAAACCATAAAACACATCATACCATGAAGAAAGCATTCATATTATTCTGTGTATTCCTTTTATCTTCTGCCATTCATGCACAAGATCATCAATTGTGGTATTCACAACCAGCCAAACATTGGTTGGAAGCATTACCCATTGGCAACTCACATCTTGGAGCAATGGTTTATGGTGGAACAAATGAAGAAGAAATCCAACTCAATGAAGAAACATTCTGGTCGGGTTCTCCTCACAACAACAATAGCCTTGAATCGAAAGAGCATTTGCAAGAAGTGAGAGACCTCATTTTCGAGGGAAAGGAAAAAGATGCACACGCATTGTTAGATAAATACTTTATAAAAGGTCCTCACGGTATGCGCTATCTACCATTGGGAAGCGTGAAACTGCAATTCCCTAACCTTGGTGAACCCACGCAATATCGCAGAGAACTCAACTTGGGAGATGCAACCACTACGACAAAATATGTAGTAGATGGTGTTACGTACGAACGAACTGCGTTTGCCTCACAAGCAGACAATGTGATTATCGTCCGTCTGCAAGCCAATAAGAAAGGTGCTTTAACGTTTGATGTAAATTTCACCAGCCAATTGGAGTCAAAAGTGTTTACGGTATCTGCCCATGAAGACATGAAAGATGTCTATGAACTGGCTGCCGTTGTAGATGGTGTTGAACAAGAAGGTATCAAAGCAGGACTGAAAGCCGAGTGCCGCATATCGTTGGAGGCTGATGGTAAGTTAGAACGTGGTGTCAATTCACTGACGGTGAAAAATGCTACGACGGCAACACTTTATATCACAGCCGCTACCAATTTCGTGAATTATCACGATGTTAGTGGCAATCCTGTGAAGAAAAATAATCAGACGATGTCCTCGCTCCAAGGTAAGTCGTACAAGCAATTGCTGAATAATCACATCAAGAAATACAAGGAGCAATATGACCGCGTATCTCTAACACTTGCCAAGTCGGAAAATTCTTCATTGGAAACAGACAAACGTCTCGCTGCATTTGCCGACGGAAACGATATGGATATGGTTTCGCTCATGATGCAATATGGTAGATATTTGCTCATTTCATCGTCACAACCAGGCGGTCAACCAGCTAATCTACAAGGTGTATGGAACGATAAGATGAATGCACCTTGGGATTCGAAATACACCATCAACATCAATGCCGAGATGAACTATTGGCCTGCATTGATAGGAAATCTTGCGGAAACACAACAACCCTTGTTCAGCATGATTCGAGACCTTAGTCATACGGGAGCGGAAACGGCACAACAGATGTATGGTTGCAAAGGATGGGTTGCGCATCACAACACCGACCTATGGCGAATTGCTGGTCCTGTAGATGGCACCTCATGGGGTATATTCCCAACAGGTGGAGCATGGTTGACTACACACATCTGGCAACATTATTTATATACGGGCGACAAGAAATTCTTGGCTGACTATTACGATGTGTTGAAAGGAGCAGCCGATTTCCTCCTCGACTATATGCAAGTACACCCCAAATGGGGATGGCTGATGACCGTTCCTACCGTTTCTCCAGAACACGGTCCTCAAGGTAAGGGAACTAACGTAACGGCTGGTTCTACGATGGACAATCAAATTGTCTTTGACGTGCTCAACCAAGCTCTACAAGCATCTATCATATTAAAAGAAAACCCCGCATACATCAACACTCTTCTCCAAGCAATTGCCAAACTTCCTCCCATGCAAATCGGAAAGTATGGACAATTACAAGAATGGCTCATCGATGCTGATGACCCCAAAGACGAGCATCGCCACATCTCCCATCTCTATGGTCTTTATCCATCCAATCAAATATCCCCCTACTCTCATCCCCAACTATTCACCGCTGCTGCCAATACGTTGAAACAACGTGGAGACATGGCTACTGGATGGAGCTTGGGATGGAAAATCAATTTCTGGGCACGTATGCTTGACGGAAACCATGCATTTAAGATTATTCAAAACATGTTACATCTGTTGCCCGATGACCGTATGGCTCGACAATATCCCAACGGAAGAACTTACCCCAATCTCTTCGATGCTCATCCGCCTTTCCAGATTGACGGTAATTTCGGTTGTGCAGCTGGTGTTTGCGAGATGCTGCTACAAAGTCACGACGAAGCAGTGCATCTCTTACCAGCTTTGCCAGATGCTTGGCAAGATGGTGAGGTAAAAGGATTATGCGCACGCGGTGGATTTGTAGTTGATATGTTTTGGCAACAAGGACAACTAAAAAAAGCTGTCATCAAATCAAAACTTGGAGGAACCTTACGCATACGCTCGTATGTGCCATTGAAAGGTAACAATCTAAAAGTAGCCTCTGGAGAAGTGACAAATCCATTGCTCAAAAAAGCAGAAATCAGAAAGCCTTTGATGTCATCTGAGTTGTCTTCATTCCAGACATTACCCATAAAAAAGGTTTATGAATATGACATGGAAACCACGGCAGACAAAGTTTACACATTGATTTGTGATATATAAAATAACAGAAAACGATTATACTCTTTTTATACATTTTCGCTGAATGTCTTGATAAAAACCCCATTTTATCAAGACATTTTTATATATTGAAACAAAAATTAAAGTAATTGAAACAAACAACAAACCCCCCACAAAAATATATTTTTAACTTTGCGTCGAATAAAAATCATTTGATTATTAACTTAATTTATCAACACTCAAAAATGAAAAATTACATGAAGAAAAGTGCTTTTTTAAAAAAATCACGATTCATTCTGTTCCTGTTCTGTTTTTTGCCTTCCATGGCATTTGCACAGGGCTTGATTAAAGGAACGGTAAGTGACGAAACAGGTGAGCCAATCATTGGCGCATCAGTGAAAGTGTTGGGTACTAACACGGGAGCCGTTACGGATGTCAATGGACAGTTTTACGTAAATGCTGCCGCCAATGCCCGCATACAAGTTTCGTATGTAGGATTTGTTACTCAAACTATCAATGCGGATGGTCGCAAAGACTTGTCCGTAGTGTTAAGAGAAGACAACACCACGTTGAACGATGTGGTTGTTATCGGTTATGGTACCATGAAAAAGAGTGACATCTCTGGTTCTGTGGCAACAGTTGACCAAGAGGCTGTGATGAAGCGTATTCCTACGAACATCGGTCAGGCCTTACAAGGATCAGCAGCTGGTGTGATGGTAACGCAGTTTGACGGTACCCCTGACGGTGATGCAGCCATTCGCATCCGTGGTGTCGGGACCATTAATGGCGAAGCTTCTCCACTTTATGTTGTAGATGGTGTACAAGTTGGTACAAGTGCCAGCTTCGTTAACCCTGCCGACATCGAGCGCATTGAGATTTTGAAGGACGCCTCTGCTGCCGCTATCTACGGTTCAGCAGGTGCTAATGGTGTTGTAATGATTACCACCAAGCACGGAAGTGCTGGTAAGACCAACATCAACATTACTGCAGATTTCGGTTTGCAAACATTGCCATACACTTTGAAGGTACTTGACATTGATACTTTCACAAGTGCTTTACGTGAAGCCAAGATTACCAACCAAGGCGACGGTATCGGAAACCACATTTGGGACAATGCTTATGACGGAAAACGTAACAGCATTGATTGGCAGAAAGAAATGACACGTGCTGCCTTGCGTCAACAATATGGAGCATCTGTAAATGGTGGTACTGAGAAGACAAAGTATAATATTTCTTTCGGTTATTTGAATGTTGACGGTTTGGTAGTTAACACCAACTTTGAGCGTTTCACCGCCCGTGCCAACATGAGTTCTAAGATTAACAGGTACTTGGAAGTAGGTGGCGACATCAACTACACCCATAGTGAGACTTATGGTTCAAATGCCGGTATGGGTAACAACCAAAACCTGTCTTCTCTGCGTGACTTTGCATCAATGACTCCTACACTTGACTATATCACTGGAAATGACCCTGTGAATGGATCTTTGGTAAATGTCAATTTGAAGAATCCTGACGGCAGTTATGGTGTAACCTACCAAAATACGCCGAACGGATGGGAAGGTAACACGAACATCGCTGGCAACCCATACGCTACTCAGATGGAGAACGGCGACCGTGCCCGTAATGGTTACGATCGTATTCAAACAACAGCTTTTGTTGATCTAACCTTCTTAGATACCAAGAATCATAAACTCGATTTGCGTAGCCAAGGAACCTATACTTATTGGGGCAACAATAGCTCAGACTTCACTGGTGGCCGTAAACGTTTTAATTATATAAATAATGTATTGACAGAAATACCATTGAACGCTGACCAAACTTACAGCTTCTCCCTGAACAACAGTCATGGTTATAGCTTGGGTCTTCAGACTTATCTGACATACAATCTGAACTATGGTGTTCACGACTTAACATTGATGGTTGGTAACGAAGTTGGAAAAACTTGGGGACAATGGTTGAACGGTAGTCGTCGCGACTTCCCCTCTGAAAGCAACCGTAATTTTGAAATGGCAAGAAATCCAGAGAAACAACTTGGCGGTGCTTACGATGGTGACACACGTACCATTTCATACTTCGGACGTATTTCTTACAACTTGTTAGATCGCTATATCTTGACTGCTACTATCCGTCGTGACGGTTCATCAAACTTCAGTGCTAAGCAACTCGATATTCAAGGTCGTTTATGGGATGGTCACCTCTGGGGTACATTCCCCTCTATAGCTGCTGCATGGCGTGTTAGCGAGGAACCATTTATGAAGAACGCAAGCTGGATTGACAACTTGAAGTTGCGTGCTGGTTGGGGACAAACTGGTAATGCTGGAAACATGGCTGGTAGGTCAAAGATTGTGCTCAGTGGTGATGCTGCATACGCTTTCTATCCTCAAAATGGTGTATCTGGTTACTGGGGTAACCGAGAACGTCAGACTGGTCAGTTCTCTCCATTGGTTGACCCGAACTTGAAGTGGGAGACCAACGAGATGTTAAACTTCGGTATCGACTTCGCATTCCTTCAGAATTGGGATATCACACTTGATTACTTTATCAAGACCACCAAAGACTTGCTCATCCTCAAACAGATTCGTGGTTCAGCAGGTTTCAAGGAGGTTTATACCAACTATGGTGAGATTGAAAACAAGGGATTTGAGTTCTCTATTGGCTATCACAAGCAAGTTAACAAAGACTTCGGTTTCAACGCTCGTTTGAACGGTTCTACATTAAAGAACAAGGTGAAGAAGATGGGTGACCCAATTCCCAACACCTGTTCTGACAATGGTACGACTATCGACGGTCACCAAGTGGGTGCTGTTGATGGTGCAAGCGAATTCTGGACCAACCACTCTATCTGTAAGGAAGGCGAAGCTGTAGGTAGCTACTTTGGTTATATCTCTGATGGTATCATCCAAAACGAGCAGCAATTGGCTGATTACAAGAAACGTATCACCAGTGATGATTACTCGAAAGTAGATAACCAACACCCATTGTCAATTGGTGATGTGATGTTCAAGGATCTCAATGGCGATGGCAGGCTCGACCAAGACGACCGTACCGTTATCGGTCATGGATTCCCCAAGCTTAACTATGGTCTTACTCTTGGAGCAAACTATAAGAACTGGGATTTCAGCATGTATCTGTATGGTGTATTAGGTCAAGACATCTTGTCTTACTCAGCCATGAAACTGAGCTCAATGGTTCAGCTCGACGACCAGTGCATACCTAACATCTTGAAAGACAGCTACAACGACGCATTCCGCAATGGTGCTGGTTCACTTCCTCGTTTGACAGTTCTCGACCCGAACCGTAATGCTCGTGTTAGCGACCTCTGGGTAAAGAAGGGTGACTTCTTGCGTATTAGCAACATCCAGATTGGTTACACTCTCCCACAGAGACTCTCTCATAGACTGGCTATTGAAAAAGCACGCATTTATATTGGCGTGAGCAATCTGCTTACCATTTCTGGTTACAACAAGTACGGCGATCCCGAAGTTGGTACTGGTTCTGTGCTTTATACTGGTCTTGACACTGGTCGTTATCCAATGCCTCGTACATTCATGGCTGGTGTAAACGTAACCTTCGGTGGTGCTAACGCTGGTGCCATCAAGACTAACACGGTATATGTTACCGACAATGCTGAGATTGACCGCCTGAATGGTGAACTCAACCGTATGCGTTCAGAGATTAACCGCCTGCAAAACCAAAAGCCTGAAAAGGAAGTGGTGAAGGAAGTGGTTGCCAATAAGGAATTCGTAACATTCCCATACTTGGTGAACTTCGACATCAACAAGACCGAGGTTGTAAACCGTGAAATGTTCAACCTTAACAGTGTTGCCGAAATGATCAAGGCTACTCCAGGCAAGAAATATGCCGTTGTAGGTTATGCTGACAAGCAGACAGGAACGAGCGAGCGCAATACAAAATTGGCAGAGCAACGTGCAAAGAACGTTTACGATGTTCTGATTAACAAATATGGTATTCCTGCAAGCAGCCTCGTTCTCGACTCTAAGGGTGGCGTAGATTACTTGTATAAGGATGATGCTCAAGTGAGCCGTTCGGTATTAATTTCTGAGGTGAAGTAATGACTCTCTTTCATAGAAAATAAATAGACAAAAGAGAATAAAATAATGAAAAGATATATGAAAACGAAATATTATATTATCGGAACTGCATTATGCAGCGTGATGGGGCTTGGCTTGACATCTTGCAACAATGAAGACTATCTGAATGTAGATCCATATAACATCATTGAGCAAGCACAGTTGTTTGACAACGATGCTCATGCCAAGGCAACTTTGAATGGTGTTTATGACATGCTGATGCCTAACGACACCTATGATGGAGACTGGGGATTTAAACCAAACCTTTTTACAGGATGCCATCCTACCATCGATACCCAAGCAACAGGTTGGGATAAAGATTGGAACTCTCAAAACTGGAATGCCAGTTCAACTGAATTGTTAAGCGGATGGAATCACGTTTATGCTGGTATCAACCGTGCTAATGAATTCTTGGCTGGTTTGGCTGAAGCGAAAAATCTAACTCCAGCCGTGAAAACTAAATTAGAGGGCGAAGGACGTGCTATTCGCGGATTCTTCTATCACTGGTTGGCTACCACTTTCGGTCGCGTGCCAATGTTGGGTACTGGTGAGAACTATATCAATACTCCTGAGAAAAAGCGCGCTGAGACCTATACTGAAATGTGGGACTTCATCATTGAGGACTTCAAGGCTGCAGCCGAATTGCTTGACTGGAAGCCAATGGACGGACAATATGGACGTGCTACCAAAGGAATGGCACTTGCTTACCTTGGCGATGCCTATATGTGGGAAGCCTATCGTCTTACTGACGGTGCTAACGGACAAGCACAAGATGCAGCAAAAGCTACACAACTCTATGCACAAGCTGCAGCTTGCTTCAAACAGATTTTGAATAGTGGTACATATAAGCTTAACGAGTCGTTCACCACATTGTGGGATCCCGCATCTGCTTGGGGACCAGAAGCAATCTGGGTAGAACAACTCGACGAAGGTACCAACTGGGGTGGTTGGGGCGACCTTACCTCAAAACTGATGTTGAAATGGTACACCGCATGTCCTGAGAATGGCGGTTGGGGTTCACTCTACCTCTCTTGGGAGTGGTACTCTTGCTATGAGAAAGGTGACAAGCGTCGTGCTGGTTCTTGCTACACAGGTGCTGTTCCTCAGATTGACCCGAATAACCCTGCTTACGATCCTCAGTATGAAGGATGGTATGAGCCTGCTATCTATGGTGTAAACCCATACTTGCAAGAGGTTCTTGGTAAGGGCAATCCTGGTAGTGCTACCCGTGCATTCCACTTCTACAATGGTGAGTGGGCACCAGCTATCTGGAGTTCTAAGATGTGGCGTACAGCATCTGCCGATTACCAGGCTTGGGGTGATGGCCACTGGAGTCCAACTCCTATCTATTGGAAACGTCTTCCTAACGTAATGCTTGACTATGCAGAATGTCTGTTCCGCACAGAGGGAGAAAATTCCGCAGAGGCTTGGAATCAAATCAACACTTTGCGTAATCGTGCCTTCGGTAAATTAGAGGATGGCAACGAAACGGCTCTGACTCTCAAGTACATGCCTTATTATAACCAATTCGCAAACTGGGTAGGTCGTAGTGAAGATGCTACATTCAAGAAAGAACGCTCTGCATATCCTATTCCTTTCGGAAGCACCGTTGCTACTGTTGAGGATGCACAGACCTACTACACGGCATTGAAGGCTAAGAAGGGCTTTGATTCTCCAGTTTGGAAGGTGGCTGTCAACACCGAACGTCGTAAGGAGTTCAACTGCGAGTGGTCTCTCCGTCCAGATATGCAGAAGTCTGGCTTCATGGCTGACCATGTGGCTCACAACTATCCAAAGCACTACTCTGGTACCGACCAAATCAAGGATGAGAAAGGTAATGTCATTGCTGATGCTCCTATCAAGAACGATCCTTACACCAACCGTGACTACGATTACAATGACATGAAGATGGATATGCCTATCCCACAGGATGAGTTATTAAAGAATCCTCTCTGTGACCAGAACCCAGCATATCTTGGAACTAAGTAAATAATCATTCATTTATAAAGATGAGGATGTGTTCAAAAAATGGGCACATCCTCTTTTTTTACCAAATTCGCAAAAAAAACATACTACGTATCGGTTTTCTCACTAAAAAGACGTAATTTTGCATCTGTCTCTGCATAAAGAAAAGCATGAAAGGATTTGTCTTGAAGGGGAAAAAGAGTTATTGGTTAGCGGCAATCATCATGATCGCTATCGTCTCGACTTGCCTTTTCATTTTTCAACCATTCAACACTTCGTCGCATTTAGATGGAACGCAAGAGGAGAAAGAATACGATGCCTTGCAAATCAAGTCCAAATGGCAACAAATCATTGAGAAATCCCAACAACAACCTCCCCACTCGCTTGCATGTCAAAAAGTGGTACGATTAGCACAATATAGGATGAATATCTCTGGAAAGGAAGCCATCTACGATTGCCTTTCCGACTCTCGTCAAGTATTGACAAGTCCTATGGCAGCCATGATGATGAGCGACCTCTATCTGCAATTGGGAATGACCAATATGGCTCAACGTGCCGCGTTTGAGGCCATGGTGAAAACACATGATGCGAAAGACAACGGACGAGCATTGCGACGACTCACCGAAACGGCCATCATTACGGGGCAATATGACCTTGCGCTCAAATACATCTCATTATTGGAAAACTATCGCATTCATCGTAAATGGGCGCGTGAGATGCGTAAAATTGCTGAACATCCAGAGCTCCTTCCTCAAAAACCTACCTACCAAAACCTCAAGCAGATTTATGAAAAAACTGAAGATATGTTCTTTCTTTAGTCTTTGGCTACCAATCATTGCATGTACGTTGATGGCTTGTTCTTCGCAACCTAAAAACGTGAAGACGATAGATTCTTATCCCGTTATCTATCCCGACTACGTGGAGGTGACGATTCCTGTCGACATCGCACCGCTCAATTTCTCAATGGCAAGCGATAGCATCTCCACCATTGACGTAAAAGTGAAAGGAAGCAAAGGTGGTTCGCTATACGTAAATGGTGAATATGCCGATTTCAACATCGACGAATGGCAACAAATCGTGAAACAAAACAAAGGTGGGAAACTCACCGTTACCGTTTGTGCGAAGAAAGAAGGACAATGGACACAATATCGTGATTTCAACATCTACATCAGCAATTACCCATTAGACGAATGGGGAATCACGTATCGAAGAATTGCGCCTGGCTATGAGATGTACGGAAGAATGGGAATCTACCAGCGATGTCTCACTAATTTTGAAGAAACGCCGCTCATCGACAATGAAGGCAAGGAATCTATGTGCCTCAATTGCCATACAACCAACCGCACCAATCCTGACCAATATGTCTTCCATGTACGTGGAGAAAACGGAGGCACGGTCATCAATCGCTCACCATTACCCATTGAAATACTTCAAGCCAAAAACGACTCTCTCGGTGGAGCGATGGTCTATCCTTATTGGCATCCCAATAAACGCTATTGCGCTTTCTCTACCAACAAGACCTCGCAGATGTTTCACACCGCAAACAACAAGCGCATAGAGGTTTACGACTCCTCTTCTGACGTGTTCGTTTACGATACGGAAACTCACGAGGTATTACGCGATACGCTCATCATGAAAAAATATTGGGCGGAAAATTGTCCTGCCTTCTCGCCCGATGGGAAATGGCTCTATTTCATCACGGCCAAAAGACAAGTTTACCCCACCGATTACGACAAGGAAATGTATAGTCTTTGTCGCGTTAGCTTTGATGAAACCACGGGTAAGTTAGGACAACAAGTCGATACGCTCATCAACACGCGCAAAACGGGTAAGAGCGCTACGTGGCCTCGTCCGTCTTACGATGGTAGATTCCTCATGTACACGCAAGTCAACTATGGATATTTCTCTATCTGGCATCCTGAAAGCGACCTTTGGCTACTTGACTTGCAAACGGGAGAAAGTCATCCTATGAATGAAGTAAACACGCAAAGGGCAGAGAGTTTCCACAATTGGAACGTAAATAGTCATTGGTTCTTGTTTACCAGTCGTCGGGATGATGGGTTGTATACTCGCATCTATTTTTCTTCCATAGACGACAATGGTCATGCAACGAAGCCATTCATGCTTCCGCAACGCAATCCAAAGCTTTATTATTTAGAGTCGTTGTATTCATTCAACACCCCCGATTTCGCAACGTCTAAAATCATCGTTGATGCTTATTCCATGAGACAGAAAATCAACGACAATGCTCGTTTGGAAACGACGGTAAAAACCACTCGATAAGTATTCAAGTTGACGATTGCCCCATAGAAAATACATTTTTTCTTATTCTTTTCTTACATTTCGGTTTTTATTCGTATCTTTGTCGCAACAAATATATTTACAATGATGAACTATAACAATCAATACAAGAAAGTTTTTATATGGCTTCTCGTAGCCATCTTCTCCTTGAACACAATCAACACACAGGCACAAATCATGAAAGGTGCCGACTTGGAGAAATATGCCAAGAAACGTTATGGAGAGAAATGGCTCGATGCTGCCATGAATCTCTCGAAAGACCTGAAACTCGATAAGAACGAAAGTCTCACTTACCAAGAAGTCATTGAGGCAAAGGGAAAAACGAAAGAACAACTCTACGTGATGCTGAACTATTGGGCAACTGCTACTTTCAAGGATAGGCAAGCCATTACGCTCAACGACAAGGAGGCTGGTTGCATTATCATCTCGTCCACCATCAACAACATTGCGGAACATACTGGCACCATCAACTCCTATTCGGTTAGCATCACGCCCGTTATTCGCATCGACATCAAGGAAGGTAGAATTCGCGTTACCTATACCGTGCAAAACTACGATATATTGGCTGACATCAGCGGTGGATGGCTCTCTGCGCTCGGTAGTGATGACGACAAGCGTACCTGGGGTGACTCGAAACGTAAGAAGGACGACAAGACGAATGCCAACCTCTACGACGACCAATGGGAGATTGCCCGCCATTATCCCTTCGTGGAGAAAGATTCTAAGAAACGTACGTGTGCCAAGGCTCTCGTCATGACGCATGCTTACTCAAATGCCGTGATGGACAAATTAGAGGAAGTCATCAAAAACGGATTGGTAGGCAATGAAGATGAAGATTGGTAAGAAGGGAGAGAAAAATGAAGAATGAAGAATCGACTATTCACAATTTATAATTCACAATTATCAATTCACAATTAAAAATTCACAATTCACAATTGATAATCACAATTGAAGGATGAAGAATGAAAATTGAGAATTGCTAATTGTGAATTGAAAATTAAGAATTGCTAATTGTGAATTGAAAATTAAGAATTGCTAATTGTGAATTGAAAATTGAAAATCGTGAATTAAGAGTAATCTCTTGCTTCTTACTTTCTTGCTTCTTACTTACTTTCTTACTTACTTTCAAAAGAAAATAACAATAATAACCCAATACCCATGAAAAAAGTATTTTTCCTATTATTCTTGCTTTTCGGACTTGCCATACAACTATGTGCAGCCGAACAATTTGTCGTTTTCCAATCGCAAGAGGGTGCCCTACCCTTTTCTAATGCTGACATTTGTCTTACGGCTCAAGAGCATAGTTGCGTAAGCCGCGCCGTTAAGTCGTTGCAAAACGACATGCTGAAAGTAACAGGACATCAGCCAAATATACAAGTCGTGCAATCAAAAGAGTTCCCTGCATCGGCTATCGTCGTGGGAACCGTTGGCAGCAATAGCCTTATCGACAACTGGGTGAAAAAGGGTGTGTTGAAAGACTTGAAAGGCAAGACGGAGAAATACATCATCAAGACCATCGACAACCAACTGGTCATTGCAGGCAGCGACAAGCGAGGCACCGTATTTGGCATATATGAGTTGTCTAAGCAAATGGGTGTATCGCCGTGGTACGATTGGGCAGATGTTCCCATAGAAAAGCATCCTCAGTTGTTTATCAAACAAGGTGAATATACCGACGGAGAACCAGCCGTTCGCTATCGTGGTATTTTCCTCAACGACGAGGCTCCTTGTCTTACATCATGGGTAAAGAATACGTTTGGCACCAATTATGGAGACCATCACTTTTACGAGAGAGTATTTGAGTTAATCTTGCGTCTCAAAGGCAACTTCCTTTGGCCAGCCATGTGGGGATGGGCATTCTATGCCGACGACCCTCTCAACTCGAAAACTGCCGATGAAATGGGTATTATTATCGGTACGTCACATCATGAACCGATGGCTCGCAACCATCAGGAATATGCTCGAAAACGAAAAGATTGGGGAGCATGGAACTATCAAACAAACCAACAAAAACTCGACCAATTCTTCCGTGAAGGCATTGAGCGCATGAAAGGCACCGACGACATCGTAACCATCGGCATGAGAGGTGACGGCGACGAGGCAATGAGTGAGGATGCTGATACCAAATTGCTTCAGCGCATCGTGGAAAACCAACGGAAAATCATCAAGGAGGTAACTGGAAAACCTGCCAGCAAGACACCGCAAGTGTGGGCATTGTATAAGGAAGTGCTCGACTATTATGACAAGGGTATGCGCGTTCCCGACGACGTGCTCATCTTGCTTTGCGACGACAACTGGGGAAACGTGCGACGTGTGCCTAATGCAAAGGAGCGTCAGCATCCTGGTGGTTGGGGATTATATTACCATGTTGATTACGTAGGAGCGCCACGCAACTCGAAATGGCTCAACGTTACACCTACACAAAACATGTGGGAACAACTCACCCTTGCAGCCGATTACGGCCTCGACCGTCTGTGGATTCTCAACGTTGGCGACCTCAAGCCGATGGAATATCCCATCACCATGTTCATGGATATGGCTTGGAACCCACGCGAATTCCAAGTGAACAACATCACGGATCATACATTGCGCTTCTGCGAACAACAATTCGGAAAGGAACAAGCGACTGAAGCTGCAAGAATCTTGAACCTCTGCAACAAATACGCTGGACGCTCTACGGCCGAAATGCTCGACGCGAGGACGTACAACGTGAAAACGGGCGAATGGCGACAGGTAGCCGACGACTACATGCGATTGGAAGCAGAGGCACTGAGACAATTCATTACCCTGCCCGTGCAATATCGCGACGCATACCAAGAACTCATCTTGTTCCCCGTACAAGCCATGTCTAACATCCACCAGATGTACTATGCACAAGCCATGAATCAATGGTTGGCTTCGCAAAACAACCCTGATGCCAATCTATGGGCTGCTCGCGTGCGTGAGGCTTTCGTTCGCGATTCTTTGCTTTGTGCCGCATACAACCACGACATCGCCAACGGCAAATGGAACGGTATGATGACGCAGAAACATATCGGTTATACATCGTGGAATGATAATTTCCCTGCTGACAGAATGCCAAGGGTGACCAACTTAGAGAATGCCGATGGCGGATATACCTTCACGGAAAAGGACGGAATGGTAGTGATGGAAGCAGAACACTATTATGAAAGCCACCACGCCGACCGCGCCAGTTGGTCGGTGATTCCCTTCATGGGCAGAACTCGTAGTGCTATGACGCTGATGCCTTATACCGAACAGACGGATGATGCGACGCTCACCTATCGCTTCGACATGAACGGCAAGCAACCCGAAACGGTCACCATACACGTTATCTTGAAGTCAACCCTCGACTATCTCAACAAGGGAGGATTGGCGTTTACCGTTTCGCTCGATGGCGGAGCACCGCAACGCATCGTATTCAACGACCGATTGAACGAGGCAAAGGAAAATATCTATTCAGTGTTCTATCCCACGGTAGCGAGAAGGATTGTAGAAACCAAGTGTACCCTTCCACTCTCCCAGCAATCCACGCATACAATCACCATCCACCCAGAAGACCCCGCCATCCTCTTCGAGAAGATAGTCGTTGACGCAGGAGGCTACCAACCATCATTCCTCTTTGGAGACGAGTCTCCCTGCAAGCGGTAATAATTCACAATTAGCAATTAATAAGT